>Ga0075356_1000032_pt1 | contig 27573 bp, 26 predicted proteins | sample WestPond_Cattail_FD_120073 | JGI IMG/M metagenome (GOLD analysis project Ga0075356, IMG submission 120073) | Natural and restored wetland microbial communities from the San Francisco Bay, California, USA, that impact long-term carbon... | ecosystem: Environmental > Terrestrial > Soil > Wetlands ... | reverse complement strand
AGACGCCGTGCCCGGCTGCACACCGGGCCTGCTCGGCCAGCATCCGCAGCGCGGCGTGCTGGTGATGCGCTACCTCGAGCCGGCCGACCATCCGCTGTGGAAGCAGCAGTTGCGCGACGGACAGGTGGACGTCGACACCGCGCGCGGCGTCGGCGACACGCTGGTGCGCATCCACGCGCACGCCGCGGCGCGGCCGGCGCTGGCGGCTCAGTTCCCCACCGACGCGATCTTCTTCGACATCCGGCTCGAGCCGTACCTGCTGGCCACCGCCGAACGCCATGCCGATCTCGCTCCAGTGCTGCGTGCGCTGGTCACGCGCACGCAGGCCAGCAAGCGCTCGCTGGTGCACGGTGACGTGAGCCCGAAGAACATCCTCGTCGGCAACAGGGGCCCGGTGCTGCTCGACGCCGAATGCGCCTGGTGGGGCGACCCGGCGTTCGACCTCGCGTTCTGCCTCAACCACCTGCTGCTCAAGTGCCTCTGGGTGCCGTCGGCGCGCGATGCGCTCTTGCTCGGCTTCGACGCGTTGGCGCAGGCCTACCTGCAGGGGGTGGACTGGGAGCCGCGCAATGCGCTGGAGGCGCGCGCGGCCACGCTGCTGCCGGGGTTGCTGCTGGCACGTGTGGACGGCAAGTCGCCGGTCGAGTACCTCACCGCCGAAGCACAGCGCGCGCCGGTGCGGCGCTGCGCGCGCCGGCTGCTGGCCGCGCAGGGCGGGGCGGATGCGGCATCATCGACCCACCTGGCCGCCGTTCGCGCCGCCTGGCACGACGAGATCACCTCACGATGACCACCATTCCTTCGGTTCTCAACAACGGCACCGAGATTCGCTTCGTGCACGCGCGTCGCGTCTGGGACAGCCGTGGCCGGCCCACTGTGGAGGCCGAGGTCCGGCTGCAGGGCGGTGCGGTCGGCCGCGCCATCGTGCCGGCCGGCGCCAGCCGCGGCTCGCGCGAGGCGCTCGAGTTGCGCGACGGCGGCCAGCGCCTGGGCGGCTTCGACGTGTCGCAGGCGGTGGGGCATGTCAACGGCGAGATCGCCCGCAGTGTGCTCGGCGTGCCGGCGGACGACCAGCGCGAGATCGACGAGCGGCTGATCGAGCTCGATGGCACGCCCAACAAGAGCCGTCTCGGTGCCAACGCCACGCTGGCCGTGTCGATGGCGGTGGCGCAGGCCGCGGCGGCCGCGCATGCGGTGCCGCTGTATCACTACCTCGGTGGCGCCGACGCCACGCTGCTGCCGTTGCCGCAGATCCAGATCTTCGGCGGCGGCGCGCACGCGGGCTTTCGCACCGACATCCAGGACTTCATGATTGTCTGCCCGGCGGCCAGAAGCTTCAACCAGGCCGTCGAGTGGACAGCCGAGGTCTATCGCCACGCCGGCATGCTGATGCAGCAGCGTGGGGCCTCGTTCGGCATTGCCGACGAGGGCGGCTGGTGGCCGGTGTTCAACAGCAACGAGCAGGCGCTCGAGTCGCTGGTGATAGCGATCGAGCGCGCCGGTTTCGTGCCCGGCGAGCAGGTGGCGATTGCGCTGGACGTCGCCGCCAGCGAGTTCGGACGCGGCGGTCAGTACAAGCTCGCGCTGGACAAGCGCACGCTCGACAGCGACGGCATGATCGAGCTGCTGTTCCGCTGGACGGAGAAGTTCCCGATCGTCAGCCTCGAAGACCCGCTGGCCGAGGACGATGCGGAAGGATTCGCGCGTTTCACCCGCGCGGCCGGCGCGAAGTTGCAGATCGTCGGGGACGACTACCTGGTGTCGAGCGCGTCGTTGGTGCGCGAGGCGGCGGCCGCCGGCGCTGCCAACTGCGTGCTGCTCAAGCCCAACCAGCGCGGCACGCTGACCGAGACGCTGCAGTGCTGGCATGCCGCGCGTGCGGCGCGCTACGCCGGCATCGTCAGCGCGCGCAGCGGCGAGACCGAGGACACCATCATCGTGCATCTGGCGATCGGCTGGCAGGTCGGCCAGCTCAAGGTCGGCTCGTTCGCACGCAGCGAGCGCATGGCCAAGTGGAATGAGGCGCTGCGTGTCGAGGAGCGCCTCGGCGCGCGGGCCCGGTTCGCCGGGCCCGGCGTGCTCGGCCGCACGTTCTGAGGCACACTCGCGCGGCGTTCCGGCCGAGCGCGGGCGCGCAGGCGGTGTGCCATGGTGCCGGGCGCCATTTCACGAAGACAAACCCAAAGAGGAGACCTACATGAGGCGATTTGCATCCGCGACGCTGGCCGCCGGCGTTTTCGCCGCCGCGCTGGCCGGCTGCGCCACCGGCGGAGCCGGCTGGACGACGCTGGTCGACGGCACCAAAGGCATGGAGAACTTCAACGTGGTCGGCGACGCGCAATGGAGCGCCAGCGACGGTGCCATCCAGGCCAGCGCCGGCGGCAAGGACCCTGGTTACCTGGTGACGAAGAACTCGTACAAGGACTTCATGATCCGCGCCGAATTCTGGGCCAGCGACGACGCCAACAGCGGCATCTTCATGCGCTGCCAGGATCCGACCAAGATCGGCGACGAGAGCTGCTACGAGGCCAACATCTTCGACCAACGGCCCGACCCGACCTACGGCACCGGCGCGATCGTCAAGGTGGCCAAGGTCGATCCGATGCCCAAGGCCGGCGGCAAGTGGAACACCTACGAGATCACCGCGCAGGGCAAGCGCCTGGTGCTGGTGCTCAACGGCGTGAAGACCGTCGACGTCGAGGACGGCAAGCTCGCCAGCGGGCCGGTCGCGCTGCAATGGGGCCGCGGCACCATCAAGTTCCGCAAGGTCGAGATCAAGGCCCTGTGACCCACCGGCCGGCCGCGCACGGCGAGGCCCACGCCACATGACCTGGTCGATCCTGGCACGCGACGAACGCGGGCGCTTCGGCGTTGCGATCGCGAGCCGCTTCTTCGCGGTCGGCGCGCTGTGCGTGCACACACGGCGCGGCGTCGGCGCGCTGTCGACGCAGGCGCTGATGAACCCGCTGTACGGTCCGGCCGGGCTGGCGCTGTTGGACGAGGGCCGCACGGCGGCCGATGTGGTGGCGGCTCTCACGCGCGCCGATGCCGGCCAGGCGCAGCGCCAATTGCACGTGCTGCCGGCGCGCGGGCCGGGGGCGGCGCATACCGGGGCCTCGTGTGTCGACTGGTGTGGCCACCACGTGGCCGAGGGTTTCAGCGTCGCCGGCAACATGCTGGCCGGCGAGCACGTCGTGCGGGCCAGTGCCGAGGCCTTCGTCGCGCAGGCCGGCCGCCCGCTGGCCGAACGGCTGATCGCGGCGCTGGCTGCCGGCGAGGCCGCCGGCGGCGACAAGCGTGGCAGGCAGTCCGCCGCGCTGCGCATCCATGCCGACGAGGACTATCCCGAACTCGACATCCGCGTCGACGACCACGCCGAGCCAGTGGCCGAGCTGCGCCGCCTGTACGACGTGAGCCTGCAGCGTTTCCAGCCCTTCGTGGCTTGCCTGGCGGGGCGGCACGACCCGGCCGGCGAGCTCGACCGCGCGCGCATCGAGGCGCGCGTGGAGGCTTTCCACGTCGCCCGCGCCGCCAGCCGGCGCTGACGCCACTCATCTCCCCCCCCCGGCGCCGCCATCGCCGGCAACCCCGATACCGGCGGCGCGCTGAACGGGGCACACTTGTTGCATGCACGTGTGCGCGCCGTACGAGCCTGCGCGCGCCGCAGCGACACCTTCCACCATGGCCCTGCTCGAAGTCGGCGATCTGCGCACCACCTTCACCACCGAGGACGGCACCCTGGCCGCCGTCGACGGCGTGAGCTTCGCAGTCGAGGCCGGCCGCACGTTGGCGCTGGTGGGCGAGTCGGGCTGCGGCAAGAGCGTCACTGCGTTGTCGATCATGGGCCTGCTGGCGCAACCGGCCGGCCGCGTGGCCGGCGGCTCGATCCGCTTCGAGGGCCGCGAGCTCGTCGGCCTGCCCAAGCGCGAGCTGCAGGACTTGCGCGGCAACGGGATGGCGATGATCTTCCAGGAGCCGATGTCGTCGCTGAACCCGGCCTTCACCATCGGCGAGCAGATCGCCGAAGGCGTGCGGCGCCACCGCGCGTTGACGCGCGAGCAGGCCGATGCGCGCGCGCTCGAGATGCTCGAGAAGGTGCGCATCCCGGCGGCGGCCCAGCGTTTTCACGAGCATCCGCACAAGCTGTCGGGCGGCATGCGCCAGCGCGCGATGATCGCGATGGCGCTGGCCTGCGAGCCGCGGCTGCTGATCGCCGACGAGCCGACCACGGCGCTCGACGTGACGATCCAGGCGCAGATCCTCGACCTGATGCAGCGCCTGCAGCGCGAGACCGGCACCGCGATCATCCTGATCACGCACGACCTCGGTGTGGTGGCCGAGGTGGCCGACGAGGTGGTGGTGATGTACGCCGGCCGCGTGGTGGAACGCGCCCCGGTGCGCGCGTTGTTCCGCGAACCGCAGCACCTGTACACCGTGGGTCTGCTCGGTTCGATCCCGCGCCTGCACGGCGAGCCGCGGCGCCTGGCCGCCATCGACGGCCAGGTGCCCGACCCGTTGGCCATGCCGGCCGGCTGCCGCTTCGCGGCGCGCTGCCCGTTCGCCGACGCGCGCTGCACCGCCGCGCCGCCGCCGCTGCGTGACCTGGGCGGCGGGCATGCCTCGGCCTGCATCAAGGCGCCGCTGGACGACGACGCGCTGCTCGCCACACGTGGGCAAAAGGTGGCGACCGCATGAGCTCGCCGCTGCTGCAGGTGAGAAGCCTGGTCAAGCATTTCCCGGTGCGGCGCGGGCTGTTTGGCCGCGTTGCCGGTGCGGTGAAGGCGGTCGACGGCGTGGACCTCACGCTCGATCCCGGCGAGACGCTGGGCATCGTCGGCGAATCGGGCTGCGGCAAGAGCACGCTCGGGCGTCTCGTGCTGCGCCTGACCGAGCCCACCGCCGGGCAGGTGGTGTTCGAAGGGCGCGATCTCGGGGCGCTCGACGCGGGCCAACTGCGCGCGGCGCGTCGCGCGATGCAGATCATCTTCCAGGACCCGTTCTCGTCGCTGAACCCGCGCATGACGGTGGCCCAGATCCTCGCCGAGCCGTTGGCGCTGCATGGCCTGCACGGCGGCCGCCATCGCGAGCGCGTGGCCGAGCTGCTGGGCACCGTGGGTCTCGCGCCCGAGCATGCGCAGCGTTACCCGCACGAGTTCTCCGGCGGCCAGCGGCAGCGCATCGGCATCGCGCGCGCGTTGGCGGTGGAGCCGAAGCTGATCGTCTGCGACGAGGCGGTGTCGGCGCTCGACGTGTCGGTGCAGGCGCAGGTGGTCAATCTGCTGCAGGACCTGCAGCAGCGCTTCGGTATCGCGCTGATCTTCATCGCGCACGACCTCGCGGTGGTGCGCCACATTGCCAGCCGCGTGGCGGTGATGTACCTCGGCCGCATCGTCGAGCTCGCCGACAAGCGCACGCTGTTCGCCGCGCCGCGCCATCCTTACACGCAGGCGCTGCTGTCGGCGATTCCGGTGCCCGAGCCGCGCGACGGCGGACCGCGCGAGCGCCTGCTGCTGGCCGGCGACGTGCCGAGCCCGATGGCGCCGCCGCCGGGCTGCCACTTCAACACCCGGTGCGCGCATGCGGTCGACCACTGTCGGCAGGTGTCGCCTCCGCTGGACGATGATGCAGGGCATGCCGTCGCCTGCCACCGCTGGCGCGAGATCGCACCGCCGGCCACGCTGCGCCCGCGAAGCGCTGTCCCATCCACCGCCGACGCACGCCTGGCCCGGCTGCAGTCGGCCTTCGTCACCTGATCCACCGTCACCCTCCGAGGAGCTCACGATGTCCCACCGCTTGACCCCCTGGCTGGCCGCCTGCCTGCTCGCCGTCGCATCCGTCGCGCAAGCGCAGACCCACCTTCGCGTTGGCCTGGCCGAAGACCCAGACGTGCTCGACCCCACGCTGGCCCGCACCTTTGTCGGCCGCATCGTGTTCGCCGCGCTGTGCGACAAGCTGATCGACATCGACGAGAAGCTCAACATCGTGCCGCAGCTGGCGACCAGCTGGGACTGGTCTGCCGACAGCAAGGCGCTGACGATGAAGCTGCGCCCCGGCGTCACCTTTCACGACGGCGAGAAGCTCGACGCCGCGGCGGTGAAGTTCAACCTCGAACGGCACAAGACGATGCCCGGCTCCAACCGTCGTGGCGAGTTGGCGCCGCTGGCCGGCGTGGACGTGGTGGACCCGCTGACCGTCAAGCTGAACCTCAGCGCGCCGTTCTCGCCGCTGCTGGCCGCGCTGGCCGATCGCGCCGGCATGATGGTGAGCCCCAAGGCCGCGCAGGCGGCTGGCGCCAGCTTCGGTAGCAAGCCGGTGTGCTCGGGCCCCTACAGGTTCGTCGAGCGCGTGGCGCAGGACCGCATCGTGTTCGAGCGTTTCGACGGCTACTGGAACAAGGCCGCGGTTTCGTTCGACAAGATCACCTATACGCCGATCGTCGACGCCACCGTGCGGCTGGCCAACCTGAAGTCTGGCCAGTTCGACATCATCGAGCGCGTGGCCTCGTCGGACATCGAGAAGCTGCAGGCCGACAAGCGCTTCAAGGTGGCGCGCATCACCGAGATCGGCTACCAGGGCATCACCATCAACATCGGCAAGAGCGAGCAGGCGCAGAAGAACCCGCTCGGCCGCGACGCGCGTGTGCGCGAGGCCTTCGAACTCGCGATCGACCGCCAGGGCCTGGCGCAGGTGGTGATGGACAACGAGGCCACCGTGGGCAACCAGTGGGTGGCGCCGAGCAATGCGTACTACGCCAAGGCCTACCCGGTGCCCAAGCGCGACATCGCCCGGGCCAAGGCGCTGCTCAAGGAAGCGGGCGTGCCCAACCCGAGCTTCACGCTGATGACGCCCACCACCAGCGACGCGCAGCGGCTGGCGCTGGTGGTGCAGGCGATGACGCGCGAGGCCGGCTTCGACGTGAAGATCCAGGCCACCGAGTTCGCCACCAGCCTGAACCTGGCCGACAAGGGCGACTTCGACGCCTACGTGCTGGCCTGGAGCGGCCGCGCCGACCCCGATGGCAACGCATTCAGCTTCCACGCCTGCAAACAGCCGCTGAACTACTCGGGCTACTGCAGCCCCGAGACCGACGCGCTGCTCAACCAGTCACGCACGCTGCGCGATCCGGCCGAACGCAGGAAGGCCTACGAACAGATCGCCGCCAGGGTGCTGAAGGAGCGGCCGATCGTGTATCTGTACCACCGCAACTGGCTGTGGGCCTACAACACCAAGCTCGCCGGCGTGCGCAGCGTGCCCGACGGGCTGCTGCGCGTGCAGGGCCTGAAGATGCAGTAGTGACATCGGCGACGACGCAGTGACCGACTACCTGCTCAATCGCATTGCGCAGATCCTGCCGACACTGGTGTTCGTGTCGATGCTGATCTTCGGGCTGCAGCAGTTGCTGCCCGGCGACCCGGCCCAGGTGCTGGCCGGCGAGGAGCAGGATCCGACGGTGATCGCGCACCTGCGCCAGAAGCTGCACCTCGACGAGCCGCTGCCGCTGCGCTACGCCTACTGGATCGGCGGCGTGCTCAAGGGCGACCTCGGCGAATCGCTGCGCACGCAACAGCCGGTGCTGGAGCTGGTGCTGCAGAAGCTGCCGGTGACGATCCAGCTCGGCGGCATGGCGTTCGTGATTGCGCTGTGCATCGGCATCCCGGCCGGCATCATCTCGGCGGTGGGCCGCGGCACCTGGTGGGACAGTGCGGCCAACGCGTTCGCGCTCTGGGGCATCTCGACGCCGAATTTCTGGCTCGGCATCCTGCTGATCCTGCTGTTCTCGGTGCAGCTCGGCTGGCTGCCGGCGTCGGGCTACGTGAGTCCGTTGGAGGACCTGCGGGCCAACCTGGCGGCGATGATCATGCCAGCCTTCGTGCTCGGCAACGCGATCGCCGCGGTGCTGATGCGCCACATGCGCAGCGCGATGCTGCAGGTGCTGTCGTCGGACTATGTGCGCACCGCGCGCGCCAAGGGCCTGCGCGAACGCGTGGTGGTGCTCAGGCACGCGCTGCGCAACGCGCTGACGCCGGTGATCACGCTCGGCGCGCTCGAGCTCGGCACGCTGCTGTCGGGCGCCGTGCTCACCGAACAGGTGTTCTCGATCCCCGGCTTCGGCAAGCTGATCGTCGACGCGGTGTTCAACCGCGACTATGCCGTGGTGCAGGGCGTGGTGCTGGTGACGGCCACCACCTACATCGTGCTCAACCTGCTGGCGGACCTGGCCTACTTTGCGGCGAATCCGCGGTTGAGGGGCTGATTTGGTCGGGGCCGAGTTCTGCGCATCGCGGCAGGCGGTACCCGGCCGGGGCTCATCCTGTGTCGGTGCTCGCCTGCGGCGAGCACTGCGCTGCGATGCTTGCGCCGAGGTCGCGCCGCCGAACTCGCTACGCGGCCTGCGGCCGCTTCGCTCAACCATCGTCGGCGAGTCAGATGTTGAAGCGCGCTGCGCGCGCCGACCTCGACACTGCGCTTCTCGCCGACCCACAAATCGCCCCGGCCGGGTACCGCCTGCCGCGATGCACGCTCAGGTACTTCGACGGGCTTTCTTGCGTCGCTCGGTGCGGCCGGCAAGGCTGTGGGCGTGCCCGACCGCAACCTTGCACGCTCGGTCCCACGAAGGCGCGCGTAGCGGTCGTTCAATGCCTGTTAAGAGCCGATACCGACCATCTGTGCCATGGCCGCTGTGTTGACTGCCATTGCCTCGCCGCCAGCGCCCGCCAGCCCCTGGCGCCGCGCGCTGCGCAAGCTCGTGCGCCGGCGTGTCGCGATGATCGGCCTGGCGGTGGTGCTCGGCTTCGTCGTACTGGCGCTGGCGGCACCGTGGATCGCGCCGCACGACCCGGTGGCCACGAGCTGGGGCGCGATCCGCAAGGCGCCGAGTGCAGAACACTGGTTCGGCACCGACGAGATCGGCCGCGACGTGTTGTCGCGCGTGATCTGGGGCACGCGGGCCTCGCTGCTGGCCGGCGTGGTGTCTGTGTCGATCTCGCTGCTGCTGGGTGTGCCGATCGGGCTGGCGGCGGGCTTCCTCGGCGGCTTCGTCGACGCGCTGATCTCGCGCATCACCGATGCGTTCCTCGCCTGCCCGTTCCTGATCCTCGCGATCGCGCTCGCCGCTTTTCTCGGCCCGAGCCTGAGCAACGCCATGATCGCGATCGGCGTGTCGGCCACGCCAATCTTCGTGCGTCTCACGCGCGCGCAGGTGCTCAACGTGCGCGTGGAAGACTACGTGGAGGCCGCGCGCGCGGTCGGCAACCCGCCATGGCGCATCGCCCTTCGGCACGTGCTGCCCAACGTGACCGCGCCGCTGATCGTGCAGGCCACGCTGGCGATCGCGGCCGCGGTGATCGCCGAGGCGAGCCTGAGTTTCCTCGGTCTTGGCCAGCAGCCCCCCGAGCCCAGCTGGGGCAGCATGCTGAACACCGCGAAGAACTACATCGACCAGGCGCCATGGATGGCCATCTGGCCCGGGCTGGCGATCTTCGGCCTCGTGCTGGCATTCAACCTGCTCGGCGACGGCCTGCGCGACGCGCTCGATCCGCGGCAGCGCTGAGCGTGCTGTTGTCGGGGCAGGGCGGCGCGCCGATTGCCGCAGATGGCGTTTCGATCGGAGAAGTCTTCATGCCGACTCACCGTCGCCGCCGTTCGTCGCTGGCACTCAAGTCCGCCGAGCTGGCACTCGCCACACCCCAGGTGGTGGCGCACCGCCTCACGCAACTGGCGCAGGCCGGCTACGCGCCTTCGGTGCGCGACCAGCGCGAGTTCCAGCGCATGTTCAGCGAAAAGGGCAGCGCATTTGCCGAGTCGTGGCTGGCGATGGGTTGGCAAATGCTGCGGGCCCAGCAGTCCCTGATGATGTCGTTCTGGCAATCGATGTGGTGGCCGGCGCTGTGGGGGCGGCCGATGGTGCGCTCGCTTGGCAGCCAGATGCAGCGCGCCGGCTGGTCGATCGCCGGGCGCGGCCTGGCGCCGGTGCATCGCACGGCGGTGGCCAACGCCAAGCGCCTGTCGCGCCGCCAATCTCGCTAGCTTCCCGGTTTGACATCGCTCAGTTGGCGCACGGCCGGTGCGGCCTAGCATTGCGTATGCAAGCGGCACAAGTGGCGACCCTGTGTACCCGGCTGATCGCGCTGGCGTGGGGGGTCGGCTTTACGGTAAGCGTTGCGTTGCCGGGCGTCGCCCATGCGGCGCCCGATGCGGCAACTCGCGAGGCTGCGGCCAAGCTGGCGACGAGCCTGTGCGTCACCTGCCATGGACCGCAGGGGCGCGGCGACAACCCGCGCATTCCGCGACTGGCCGCCCAGCAGCGCGCCTACCTCGACGTGCAGTTGAAGGCCTTCCGCAACCGGACGCGCGGCGACCACGCCGCGCACGACACGATGTGGGGCGTGGCCGCGCTGCTCAGCGACGAGATCGTGGCGGCGCTGGCCGACTACTACGCGGGCCAGCCACCGGCCGCGGGCATCGGCGGCGGCAATGCCGAAGCCATTGCCAAGGGCAACAAGCTATTCGACCAGGGCAGCCCCGAACGCGGGTTGCCGGCCTGCACCAGCTGCCATGGCGCCGGGGCGGAAGGGCTCGCTGTCTTTCCGCGGCTGGCGGGTCAGCATGCCGAGTACCTGTTCATCCAGCTGCAGTCGATCCGCAACCGGTTGCGCGCGTCGCCGGTGATGCATGGGCTGGTCAAGGAACTGACCGACGACGAGATCGTTGCGCTCGCCGCCTACCTCGAATCGAAGTAGCTGCGCGACGCGGCACGGCCGCCGCTTTGCGGCACCGTCCTACAAGTCGGATTGCCGGCGCCCGACATGATGGGCACATGGGCCTCACTAGGCTTGCAGCGACGGTCGATTCCGGCCGGTCTTCGCCCTTCATCCTGGAGCATTCGATGCCGCCACTCTCGAAGATCCTCGGCATGGCTGCGGCCGCCGTGACACTCGCCCGCGCAGCCGCTGTCGCCGTCGCGCAAGAGTCGCAAGGCGGCACCAGCTGACGGCGCTCGCGGCAGCCGTCAGCGGCATGCGAGCCATGGCCTTCATGATCGACGCCGCGAGCCGACGCCGTTTGACGGTGGCGTGTCGTGCGCTGCGCGTGGTGCTGGCCGCGTCAGCCGTCGCTGGCTTGGCCGCGTGCATGAGCAGTGCACGCCTGCCCGAGAAGATCCGCAGCGTGGACACGCCGCCCTCGGCAGAGCTGGCGTCGCCCGCGGTGACACCGCTTGCGGCGGCGCCGTCGGTGGGCAAGAGGGCCGACTTCCAGCGTGAACGCCCATCGCCGCAGGCCCGCCAGCTCGCCGACTGGGTGGCGGCCACGCGCGATCAGGGTGACAGCGAATTCGCCATCGTCGACAAGAAGGCGGCGCGTCTGTTCGTGTTCGATGCGTCTGCGCGTCTGCGCGGCGCGAGCCCGGTCCTGCTCGGGGCCGCCGCCGGCGACGATTCGGTGCCCGGCATCGGCACGCGGCCGATCGCGCAGGTGCAGCCATTCGAGCGCACCACGCCGGCGGGTCGCTTCGTCGCCGAACGCGGCCGCAACACCAACGGCGAGCACGTGATCTGGGTCGACTACGACAACGCCGTCTCGATGCACCGCGTGCGGGCCACCGTCAAGGCAGAGCGTCGCCTGCAACGGCTGGCCACGGCCACTGTCGCCGACAATCGCATTTCCTACGGCTGCATCAACGTACCGGCCGCCTTCTATGACCGCTACATCGACGCGGGTTTTGCGCGACGCGGGGCAATCGTCTATGTTCTGCCCGAAGTGCATTCCATGCAGCAGGTGTTCGGTTTGCATCCGCAGCCGGCGCTGCTGGCGAAATCAACAACGACCGTCGCGCGGGGTGGCGGCATTCAAGGCTCGTCGATTGCCCGCACGGCGCGGCTGCCTCAACCCCGGCCCGGTCTTCAGTGATCAATCCGCGGCGTCGTAACGACGGCGCGGCCCCACCAGCCCCGACTGCGCCGACGGGCGCGCGAATCCGATGACACCCGTGGTGGCTGAAAACGACATGCGCAGCCGAGCCCTTTCGGCTCCGCCGAGCCTGGCTCGCCGTTGTGCGCTGTTTCTCGACTTCGACGGCACGCTGGTGCCGATCGCCCCGCGCCCGCAGGACGTGCAGGTGCCCGACTGGGTGGTGCCCACGCTCGGCCGGCTGCAGACCCATCTGGACGGTGCGCTCGCCATCGTCAGCGGGCGGCCGTTGGCCACGCTCGACGGCCTGCTGCGACCGTTGCGCCTGCCGGCCGCCGGCGTGCACGGTGTCGAGCGGCGCCTGACCAATCATCGCGTCCGCGTCCACGCCGCCGCCTTGCCTGAGGCCGCGCGACGCACCGCGCAGGCGCTGGCGGCGCAGCACCCGGGCGTGCTGGTGGAGTTCAAACCCGGCGGCTTGGCCGTGCACTACCGGGCCGTCCCCGAGGCGGCCGCTGCCTGCGACGCGGCGTTGGCGCAGGCGCTGGACGGCGCCGACGGCTGGGAGCTGATGCACGGGCATTGCGTGTCCGAGGTCAAGCAACGGCGCGTGTCGAAGGCCGCCGTCGTGCGCGCCTTCATCGCCGAGTCGGTCTTCGCCGGGCGCGTGCCGGTCTTCGTCGGCGACGACTCCACCGACGAGACCGGCATCGCGGTGGTGCAGTCGCAGGGCGGCTACGGTGTCAAGGTGGGCAGCGGCTCCAGCGAGGCACACCATCGCCTGGCCGACCCCGAGGCCGTGGGTCGCTGGTTGCGCGTCTCGCTCGACGAAGCCGACGCCGCGGCCGCTCGCTAGCCGACGACGATGGGGCCCTCCGGCAGCGCCGACACCGGCCACGACAGCCAGACCAGCCAGGGCAGCGCGCCTTCGCCTGCCTCGCTTAACCTGGCGCTGGTGGGCAACTGTTCGATCAGTGCGTTGATCGATGCCCAGGCCCGCGTGGTGTGGTGCTGCATGCCGCGCTTCGACAGCGACCCGGTGTTTCACGCGCTGATCGACTCGCCCGACGGCATCGGCGCCGAAGGCTGCTGGCAGATCGACCTGGCCGATCGCGTGAGCAGCGAGCAGCACTACGTACCGGGCACTGCGGTGCTGCGCACACGCCTCACCGACGCGCAGGGCGGTGCGATCGAGATCACCGACTTCGCGCCGCGCTTCTTCGAGTACCAGCGGCCGTTCAGACCGCTGATGCTGGTGCGCCGGGTGCGGCCGGTGGCCGGCCGGCCGCGCATCCGCGTCCTGCTGCGGCCGCGCGCCGAGTGGGGTGCGCAGGCGCGCACGCGCACACGGGGCAGCAATCACGTGCGCTTTGACGGGGCCGAACTGTCGGTGCGCCTGACCACCAACGCGCCGCTGACCGATCTGCTCGAGGAGCGCCTGTTTGCGCTCGACGGTCCGATCAGCATGCTGTTCGGCGCCGACGAGCCGCTCAGCTCCGGCATCGAGGCGACGGCCAGCCTGTTCGAGGAACGCACGCTGCACTACTGGCGCGTGTGGACGCGCCGGCTCGCGCTGCCGCTCGAGTGGCAGGACGCGGTGATTCGCGCCGCCGTCACGTTGAAGATGTGCCTGTACGAGGACACCGGCGCGATCGTCGCGGCGATGACGACGAGCATTCCCGAGGCGCCCGACAGCGGCCGCAACTGGGATTACCGCTTCTGCTGGATGCGCGACGCCTTCTTCGTGGTGCGCGCGCTGAACAGCCTGTCCGAAGTCGGCACGATGGAAGACTATCTGCGCTGGCTGCACAACGTGGTCGCCGATGCCGGCGACGGCGGCATCCAGCCGCTCTACGGCATCGGCCGCGAGCGGCGGCTCGACGAGAGCAAGCGCGAGCACCTGCGCGGCTACCGCGGCATGGGCCCGGTGCGCGTGGGCAACCAGGCGTGGGAGCACTCGCAGCACGACGTCTACGGCAACATCGTGCTCGGCGCCGCGCAGTCGTTCCACGACCACCGGCTCTTCCGCCGCGGCAACGTGGACGACTTCGTGCAGCTCGAACGCATCGGCGAATGGGCCTGGACGCTGCACGACAAGCCTGACGCTGGCATGTGGGAGCTGCGCAGCCGCGCCCGCGTGCACACCTCGTCGGTGCTGATGAGCTGGGCCGCCTGCGACCGGCTGGCCAAGATCGCCGCCGCGCTGGCGCTGCCCGAACGCGAGGTGCTGTGGCGCGGCCGCGCCGAGACGATCCGCGCGCTGGTGTTGAAGGGCGCCTGGAACGACAAGCGACAGGCCTTTGTCGAAAGCCTCGGCGGCAGCGAGCTCGATGCCAGCGTGCTGCTGATGGCCGAAGTGGGTTTCATCGATCCGCACGACACCCGTTTCGTGTCGACCGTCGCCGCCATCGAGTCGCATCTGGCCGACGGCGCCCACGTGCGGCGCTACGAGGCGGCCGACGACTTCGGCGTGCCGCACACCGCGTTCAACATCTGCACCTTCTGGCGCATCGATGCGCTGACCCGCATCGGCCGCACCGCGCAAGCGCGCGAGATCTTCGAGACCATGCTGGCGGCGCGCAACCCGCTGGGGCTGCTGTCGGAGGACACCGACCCGCGCACCGGCGAGATGTGGGGCAACTTCCCGCAGACCTACTCGATGGTCGGCATCATCAACGCCGCGATGCGCCTGTCGGCGCCGTGGGACACGGTGATCTAGCGATGAGTGCCCGCCTCGTCGTCGTCTCCAACCGCGTCGGCGACCCGCGCAAGACGATGGCCGGTGGACTCGCGGTGGCCGTCGGCGATGCCTTGCGCGACAGCGGTGGGTTGTGGTTCGGCTGGAGCGGGGAAACCGTCGACGGCGCGGGTGCCGATCCGGCGTCGCGCGAACTGCATCTGCAGCGCGCCGGCCGGGCGCAGTTGGCGACGCTGGACCTCACCGCGGAAGAACGCGACACGTTCTACTTCGGATTCTCCAACCAGGCCATCTGGCCGGCCTTTCACTACCGGCTCGATCTGGCCGACTTCTCGCACGGCTTCGCCGAAGGTTATCGGCGCGTGAACCGGCTGTTCGCACGCCGGCTCAAGCCGCTGCTGCGGCCGAACGACGTGATCTGGGTGCACGACTATCACCTGATCCCGCTGGCCAGCGAGTTGCGCGCGCTCGGCTGCCGCCAGCGAATCGGCTTCTTCCTGCACATCCCGCTGCCGCCGCCGCCGATCCTGCTGGCGGTGCCGGGGCACGACTGGCTGATGCGCTCGCTGTTCGACTACGACGTGGTCGGCTTCCAGACCCGGACCGATGCGCATCATTTCGGCGCCTATGTGCGCGACGAGATGGGCGCGGCCTCGCGCGGCGCCGACGGCGACCAGTACCGCTGGAATGACCGCGAGGTGTGTGCACGGGCGTTTCCGATCGGCATCGACGTCGACGGCTTCCGCCAGATGGCGCATTCGGCCGAGGCGATGGAGGCGCTCGACAGCCTGCGCCGGCAGTATGCGCAGCGCCGGCTGCTGGTCGGCATCGACCGGCTCGACTATTCGAAGGGCCTGCCGCAGCGCCTGCGTGCGTTCTGGGATCTGCTGAACCGCTATCCCGAGCAGCGCATGAGCGCCACGCTGATGCAGATCGCCGCGCCGTCGCGCGAATCGGTGCTGGCCTACGAGGACATCCGCCGCGAGCTGGAGTCGCTCTCGGGCCGCATCAACGGCGAGTACGGCGAGACCGACTGGATGCCGGTGCGCTACATGCACCGCAGCTGGTCGCGCCGCCGGCTGCCGGGCCTGTATCGCAGCTCACGCGTCGCGCTCGTCACGCCGTTGCGCGACGGCATGAACCTGGTGGCCAAGGAATACATCGCGGTGCAGGACGAAGACGATCCCGGTGTGCTGGTGTTGTCGCGCTTCGCCGGCGCTGCCGAGTCGCTCGACGCGGCGTTGCTGGTCAACCCCTACGATATCCACGCCACCGCCGACACGATGCGGCGCGCCCTGTCGATGCCGCTGGCCGAGCGCCGCGAGCGTCACGCCTCGCTGATGCGCAGCATCCGCCACGAAGACGTGTTTGCCTGGCGCAACGACTTCCTGGGCCGCCTGCGTGCGGCACGAGCCGAGGAGGCCGTGCAGGCCCAGGCCGCCTGAACCCGCGAGGGGTCAGCGGCCCACCGAGACCCGGTTGTCGACCATCGTCACGCCGCGGACGGTGGAGGCCAGCTGGCCAACGCGGTCGCGGGTGATCGCGTCGGGTGCCTGGCCGCTCAGCGAGACGCGACCACTGCTGGTCTGCACCTGGATCGCGCTGTTGGCGAGCTGCGGATCCTTGGCCATCTCGGATTGCACCGCCGCGGTGATTGCCGCGTCGGTCTGCGTCGCGCTGCGCGGACTGCCTTGGCTGCTGCCGCTGCGGCCCTGCTGGGTCGACATGCCCTGCGGGTTGATGCCCGGGCCGGTCGCGCCGGGAAACGACGGCCGGATACCGACGCTGCCCTCGGCGGGTGGCGTGGTCGAGTTTCCCTGGGCCAGCGCCGCACCGCTGGCTGCCAGCACGGCGACGAACAGGCTCGATCGGACGAGGCGGGCGTTCTTCATGGACAGGCACTCCTTTGCGGGCGGATCGCAGACTTGGCGGCGCCGGTGGACACACGAGAGCACGATAGGCAGCGTCGCGCAGGGCGACCATCGGACGCACCCGCGTGCCCTTGTCGGAGCGCGCCGACAGGGCCGGCACCACAATCGGTCGCATCGACGTCTCAGCCCGCGAGTCAATCCATGTGCCGCAACATCAGGACCCTGTTCAACTTCGAACCACCCGCCACCGAGCTGGAGATCCGCGACGCCGCGTTGCAGTTCGTGCGCAAGCTCAGCGGCTTCAACGTGCCGTCGAAGGCCAATGCCGAGGCCTTCGAGCGCGCGGTGGCCGAGGTCGCGGCCAGCGCGCGCACGCTGATCGGCGCGCTGGTCACCAGCGCCGAGCCGCGCGATCGGGAGGTCGAGGCGCAGCGCGCGCGCGCGCGCTCGGCGGCGCGCTTCGGCAGCGGACGCGCCGGCGCCGATTGAACCGCCCGCGCGGCACCGGCAACCCACCCCCAAAAGGGGGACCCGCCGTGACCGAGCTGCTGCGCCAGACGATGAATCCGACCGACCTGCTGGGTTACCTGGCGGCGACGCTGGTGTTGATGACGTTCTCTGTGCGCTCGATCGTCGCCTTGCGCGCGGTGGCGATCGCCAGCAATGTGGCGTTCATCGGCTACGCCAGCGCCGCCGGGCTGACGCCGGTGCTGGTGCTGCACGGCGTGCTGCTGCCACTCAACGTCTGGCGGCTGTGGCAGGCGCAGGGCTGAAGCCTGTCCGCGCCAGGGGACGTTGTCGCGGGGGGCCGCGTGGCGAGCGCAGAATGATCCCGCCTCCATCCATCGCCTGAGCTCATCGCATGACGGGCCGCAGCCCGAATCCCACCCGCCGCATTGTGCTGGGCCGCCTGGCGGCAGGCGCCGCGCTCGCCGCATGGCCGGCCGCGCGGGCGCAGCCGGTCGCCGGCTGGCGCATCCCGGGCAGCTTCGAGCCGGTGGCGGCGGTCTGGCTGGGCTTCGATGCCGGTCACGCGCAGTGGACGGCGCAGCTGGTGCTGGCGCTCGCGCCGCACGCGCCGGTCAAGATGCTGGTGGCCAGCGACGCGCTGGCGCGGCAGGCGCGCGAGACGCTGTTCGACCTCGGCGTGGCGGTCGACGCGCTTACCTTCCACGTCGATCCGCAGGCCGGCTTCTTCCTGCAGGACGCTGCCGTCTTTGCCGTCGGCCCGCAAGGCCGGAACGGCGTGGTGAACTTCGTTTTCAACCGGCACGGGCTGCCGGCCTGGTGCGCGCGCCGTTTCGCCAGCGACAGCGAGAGCGAAGCCGAGTGCGCGGCCCATGCGCAGAGCGGCGACGACCTCGCCCGCGGCATTGCGGCCTTCGCCAACGCCCGTGTGTTCGATTCGCCGCTCGCGCTGGAGGGCGGGGCGGTCGAGGTCAACGGGCAAGGGCTGATGATCGTCAACGACGCGGTGATGCGCACGCGCAATCCGGACTGGAACCACGACCAACTCGGACAGGCGCTGCTCGAGCTGCCTGGTGTGCGCAAGCTGATCTGGCTGCCGCACGGCCTGGCCGAGGACGCGCACCTGCGCGCCACCATCGCCGGGCACCACGTTGCATGGGGCGCCGGCGGCCACACCGACCAGTTCGTGCGTTTCGCCGACGCCCGCACCGTGCTGCTGGCCTGGCCGGACGACGACGCGACTGCTCGTCATCCGGTCGTGCGGCTGAATCGCGAGCGCATGCAGCGCAACTTCACGATCCTGTCGCGCGAACGTGATGCCGACGGGCGCTCGCTACGGGTGATCAAGCTGCCGCTGCCGCGTCTGCTCGAACGCCCGGTTGTGTTGCGCGCCGATGCCGACAACCAGTTCTCCGAGCAATGGACCGCCGACGACTTTCCCGTCACCGACGGCCACCGGCAGGGCGACACGGTGATGCAGGTCGCGCCGGCGAGTTACCTCAATTTCGTGGCGGCCAACGGCGTCGTCGTGGTGCCCGACTACGCGCGAGCGGGCACGCCGGCCGCCACGCAGCGCCGCGTGCAGGCGATCTTCGAGCGCGTCTTCCCGGAGCGGCGGGTCGTTTTCGTCGACAGCGTGGCGGCCAACTGGTATGCCGGCGGGCCGCATTGCGCGGTGCTGTCGGAGATGACCCCATGACCGCGCCCGGTGGCGACGCCCTGGCCGGCGAGTTCGGCTACGCGAGCGTGCTGGACGCCCCGATCCGCTACCTCGAGCGCGTGCGCAGCTACTACCAGGCGCTCGGTTACGGCGCTCCCTACGAGTGGGCCCATTACGCCGAGGTGCCGTTCGCGCCGCTGGCGAAGGCACTGCGCGACTGCCGCGTCGCCCTGGTCACCACCGCCGCACCGTACCGCGCCGATGCCGGCGAGCAAGGACCGCATGCGCCGTACAACGCCAAGGCCAAGTTCTTCCAGGTGTATTCGGGCGATTCGAGCAGCGACCCCGACCTGCGCATCTCGCACGTGGCGATCGACCGCGATCACACCACCGGTGCCGACATCGGCAGCTACTTTCCGCTGGCCGCGCTGCGCGAGGCGGCGGCCCGCGGGGTGATCGGCGCGCTGGCACCGCGCTTTCACGGCATGCCCACGCAGCGCAGCCATCGCACCACGCTGCAGGTCGATGCGCCCGAGATCGTCGCGCGCTGCCGCGCCGATGTGGTGGACGCCGTGCTGCTGGTGCCCAACTGCCCGGTCTGCCACCAGAGCCTGAGCCTGGCCGCGCGCGCGCTCGAGCGGCAGGGCATCGCCACCGTCGTGATGGGCAATGCGAAGGACATCGTCGAATGGGTCGGCGTGCCGCGGCTGTTGTTCTCTGACTTCCCGCTCGGCAACGGCGCCGGCCGGCCGCACGACCGCGACTCGCAGCACGCCACGCTCGCGCTGGCGCTGCGGCTGCTCGAGTCGGCCCCCGCAGCGCGCACCACCGTGCAGTCGCCGCTGCGCTGGAGTGACGATGCGAGCTGGAAGCTCGACTACTGCAACGTCGAGCGGCTGTCGGCCGACGAGCTGCAACGCCGGCGGGCTCGGTTCGACGCGGCGAAGGACGACGCCCGGCAGTCGCGGCAGCAGGCCGCACGTACCGCCGACTGAGCAGCCGACACGGCGCTCAGGGCAGCGCGCAGCGTACCGTCCAGTGCACCGTGCAGCCCCGGCCGGGCTGGCTGCGGATGCCGACGGCGCCGCCCATCAGCTCGACCAGGCGCCGCACGATCGTCAGGCCGAGCCCGGTGCCGCCGTAGCGGCGCGAGGTGCTGGCATCGGCCTGGATGAATGGCTCGAACACGCGCTCCAGCTGCTCGCTGGCGATGCCGATGCCGGTGTCGACGACGTCGAAGCGCAGCTCGAGTTCGCGCCCGTCCACCGGCGCGGCGCCGACGGCCACGCTGACCGAGCCCTCGCGCGTGAACTTGATCGCGTTGCCGACCACGTTGAACAGCACCTGGCGCAGCCGCACCGGGTCGCCGATCACACGCGCCGGCAGCGCGGGATCGACGCGCGAATGCATCTGCAGGCCCTTGGCGTGTGCGTCGACGGCCAGTGGCGTGAGCGTCTGCGTCATCAGCTCGCCGACGTCGAAGGGCACGCGCTCGAGCTCGATGCGGCCGGCCTCGATCTTCGACAGATCGAGCAGGTCGTTCAGCAACGTCAGCAGCAGCCGGCCCGACGAATGCGCCACCTCGAGCCAGCGCCGCTGCTCGGCCGTGAGTTCGCTGTGCAGAGCGACCTGCAGCATGCCGAGCACGCCGTTCAACGGCGTGCGCAGCTCGTGGCTCATGTGGGCGAGGAACGCGGTCTTCGCTTCGTTGGCCGCCTCGGCCCGCCGGCGGGCGACCTCGAGCTGCTCCTGCGCAGCCTTCAACTCGGCGATGTCGCGCGCACTCAGGCACAGCACCCGCGCACCGGTCACCGGGTCCCACCCCGCATGGGCGTCGATCGCATGCCAGTGCGGCCCGGCCGGCGTGGCCAGCTGCGCGTCGCAGCGGTGGGAGCGGCCCGCGCGCACCGACTCGATCACCGCGCGCGCCACCGCCGCGTCGACGAACTGGCTGTCGAAGTCGGAGTGCTCGTCGACCGGTCCGAGCGCCAGCACCGCGGCGGGGTTTCGCATCAGCGCGGTGCCGTCGTCCAGCCGATGCACGGCGGCCAGCACCGGCATGTGCAGCAGCGCCTCGGTGCTGCGCAGCATGTCGGGGTCGTGCTGCATCGGCGCTTCGGCGATGAACAGGATCGCCTGCGTGCCGTCGGCCAGCACGATGCCCGAACCGTGCAGCACCGTGGACGTCGGCTTGCCGCCGGGGTAGAGCGTCCAGTGCTCCTTGGTGGTCTCGCCGCGCCGATGCGCCTGCATCGCGACCGCGAGCCGCGCCAGGGCGCCCGGCGTCATGTCGGCGTAGCTGCGCGACAGCAATTCGTCCATGCTGGCCGCACCCCAGAAGCGCACCGCCGCCTCGTTGGCCCAGGCATGGCGGTGACGCACCGGATCGTGTACCCAAACCGGCATGCCGAACAGGCGATAGTGGACAAGGACCGATGAGTCGAGCACGCGGCATTCTCCCCCCGTTGCCGCCGCGGCCGGCAGCTGCTTTACCGTGGCGTTGGGCTGCGTCCCTGGTAGCCTTCGCCCGGCATGGCACTCGGCATTCATGACGCACGACAACGCCCGACGACGGCCCGCGGCGTGTCGGGGCTTTGGGCAGCGCTGCTCCTCGTGGTGCTTGCTGCCGGCTGCGCCAGCCTGCCGCGCGACGTGGTGCGGCCGGTCTCGCAGGCGATCGCGGGCTCGCCCGACACGGCGCTCGGGCGCATCGCCGCCGCGTCGTCGCCCGATCCGGCCCTGAGCGGCTTCCGGCTGGTCTCGTGGTCGGCGCAGGCGCTGGCGATGCGGCTCGAGCTGGCACGTCGCGCCGAGCGTTCGCTCGACGTGCAGTACTACGTGATCCACGACGACGACACCGGCCGCGCACTGCTGCGCGCGTTGCGCGATGCGTCACTGCGTGGTGTGCGCGTGCGTCTGCTGGTCGACGACCTGTACACCGCCGACACCGACCCGGTGCTGCTGGGCCTGGCGGCCTATCCGAACGTGGAGGTGCGGCTGTTCAATCCGTTTCCGGTCGGCCGCAACAGCCTGTCTGCCCGGCTGATGGCGTCGCTGTTCGACTTCGGCCGCATCAACCACCGCATGCACAACAAGCTGCTCATCGCCGACGGCGTGATGGCGGTGGCCGGCGGCCGCAACATCGGCAACGAGTACTTCATGGTCCACGAGGACGCGAACTACATCGATCTCGACGCCTTCGCCACCGGCGCCGTGGTGCCCACGCTGGCGGCATTGTTCGACCAGTACTGGAACAGCGAACACGTGTTCCCGGTGCAGTCCATCGTGCCGCCCGACGAGGACGCGCCCGCGCGGCAGGCGACCTTCGAGCGGCGCACCGCCGTCTCCACGGTGCCACTGCCCGCGCCGCCGGCCGGCGCGCTCGACGTGATCGGCCAGCGCAGCATCGCCGAAGAACTGGCCGACGGCCGGCTGCACCTGATCTGGGCGCCCGCCGAGGCGTTTGCCGACTCGCCCGACAAGGTGATCGACCACCCACGGCGCTGGCTGCCCGGCGCGCGGCAGGCCGACGAGCCGAGTGTGCGGCGGGGCTTGATGGACCAGCTGCTGCTCGGCCGCGAGGAGGTGTTGCTCAGCTCCCCGTACTTCGTGCCCAACGCCGACGTGATCGAGGACATCCGCGAGGGTCGCCTCTGGGGGCTGACGATCACCATCATCACCAACTCTCTGGCCTCCACCGACGAGCCGCTGGTGCACGCCGGCTATCAGCGCTATCGCCGCGAGATGCTCGACCTCGGGGTCGAGTTGTACGAGATCGTGCCCAGCCGCTTCAGCCGCGGCGACAAGCTGGGCTCCTTCGGCCAGTCGATCGGGCGCTTCCACGCCAAGGCGGCCGCGGTCGACGGCAAAGTGCTGTTCATCGGCTCGCTCAACTTCGATCCGCGCTCGGAGAAGCACAACACCGAGCTGGGCTTGCTGATCCGCAGCCCCGAGCTGGCGCAGCAGCTCGGCAGGCTGGCCGAGCTCGTGAAGACCGAGGCGGCGTATCGTGTGCGGCTGAACCGCGACACCGGCCGCATCGAGTGGACACTGCCCGGCCGGGCCGGCGGCGAAACCCTCACCGAGGAGCCCGACAGCACCTGGTTGCAACGCCTGCTGCTCAACATCGTCGCGCCATTGGTGCCGGAGGACCACCTGTAGCCGGAGCAAGACGCGCCAAAGCCGTCGATTTGCGGCTCAGCGCCGCAGCAGCAGGCGCACGGCGCCAAACGCCAGCAGCAGGCCGGCGATCACCGACAGCAGGCCGGCCACCTGCAAGCCCGTGGGGATCTCACCGAGCACGGGAATCGCCAGCAGCGCCGCCGCACCCGGCACGATGGCGCCGAAGAAGGCGGCCCGTCCCGGCCCCAGCAGCACCGCGGCGCGGCTGTAGGCGAGCACCGCGACCAGGCCGGCGCCGATTCCGTGCGCCACCGCCTGCATTGCGACGAAGCCGGGCGCGGCCGCGCGCAGCCCGCTCGCATCGGCCAGCACGAGGTAGAACGGTGCGAACGCGGCAAACGCGAGTACCACCGCGACACCGGTGACGCGCAGCGCATCGACATGCCAGCGCCGCGACAGCGCGCCGAAGAGCCCCCAGCTGCAACCGGCCAGCGCAAACAGCACGTCACCCAGCAGCACCGTACCGCCGCCGCCGTGCAGCCACGCGTCGCCACCCATGAAGACCAGGCCCAGCAGCACGAAGGCCGCGCCGAACAGCGTCTCGCGCGTGACGGGCGCGCGGGCCAGCCACGCCGACAGGCCGATGCCGGTGAGCATCTGGCAGGCCGGCGCGATGACCGCGCCGTGCGCCAGCGGCGCGTAGGCAAAGCCGGTCATCATCAGCAGGCTGAACACCGGCCCCGACAGCGCAGCCAGTGCGGCGCCATGCGCCCAACCGATGCCGGCCAGGTCGCGCAGGCCCCAGCGCCAGACGAAGGGCAACATGACGAGCGCGCCCGGCGTGAAGCGCAGCAAGGTCATGTCGAGTGGGCTCAGGCCCGATTTGATGCCCAGCCGCGCCAGCACCGAGTAGACGGTCCAGATCGCGGCGGCCAGCAGGCCCCAGGCCAGGCCCTGGGTTACGGGCGACAGCGGGCGTGTCGTGGGCTGAGCAGGCATGCAGTGGTGTTCATCGGAACGTGCATTGTCGGGGCCGCGCTGCGCTCGCCCCTGGGCGCCGTCGCCAACCCGGCTCAGTCGGCGGGCCTCAGCAGCATGCGCCCGGCGCGCCGCAGGGACGACGGGGCATCCGCCGTGAGCGCGAGCTGCCCGTTCACGTAGACGCGTTCGATGCCCTCGCAGCGCTGCAGCGGCTTCTCGTAGGTCGACAGGTCGCGGATGCGGCCGGGGTCGAACACCACCACGTCGGCGAACCAGCCGGGGTGGATCTCGCCGCGCTCGCGCAGCCGGAAGTGGCGCGCCGACAGTCCGGTCATCTTGTGCACCGCACGCTCCAGCGGAAACAGCTGCTCATCGCGCGAGTAGCGGCCGAGCACGCGCGGAAACGCGCCCCACAGCCGCGGATGCGGGTGGCGGTCGTGCGGCAGGCCGTCAGAGCCGATCATGCTGCGCGGGTGGGCGAGCACACGCCGCACGTCGTCCTCGTGCATCTGGAAGTAGCAGGCGCCGCCGGGCTGCAGGCGCAGGCAGGCCTCGCGCTGCGTCACGCCCCACTCGGCGGCGATCGACGCCAGCAGGCGACCCGTCATCTGCGGGTGCGGCGCCGACCAGCTGACCAGCACGTCGATCACGCCGTCGACCAGGTCCTCGCGCAGCACGGTCGAGCCGGCCACGTAGGGGTACACGTCCATCGCGATCTCCTGGCGTCCGGCCAGTTGATCGATCAGCGGCAAGGTCTCGCGCGTGCGGCCCCAGTTGGCAGGCCCGGCGCACTTGTGGTGCGAGATGATCAGCGGCACGCCGGCGGCGAATGCGCTCTCGCTCGCCTCGTGCATCGCATCGAGGATCTCGGCCATCTCGGAGCGCATGTGGGTGGTGTACACGCCGTGGTGGCGCGCCACCACGCGGGCCAGCGTCGTCACCTCGTCGGCCGGCGCGGGCATCGCCTCGGCATAGAACAGGCCCGACGACAGCCCGATCGCACCTTCCTGCAGGCAGCGCTCGAGCAGGGCGCACATGGCCTGCAACTGGCTCGCGTCGGCGGGTTGCGACAGATCGTCCATGCAGGCGTAGCGCAGCGTCGTGTGGCCGACCAGCGCGGCCACGTTGACGGCCGGCGCGGCCAGCGTGACGCCGCGCGCGTACGCAGCCATCGACGGATAACGAAACGAGCGGCCGAGCAGCGTCAGTGCGCCCGGCGGCTCGTTCACCACGTAGGGCGCGACCGAGAGGCCGCAGTTGCCGGTGATCACCGTGGTGACGCCCTGCGACAGCTTGGGTGTCATCTCCGGCGCGTTGAGCACGATGGCGTCGTCGTGCGTGTGCACGTCGATGAAACCGGGCGCCACCGCCAGCCCGCTGCAGTCGAGGCACTCGACGTCCGCCATCGACAGGCCGGCGGGCAGTTGCGAGCGCAGGTCCGGGCCGACGGCCACGATGCGCTCGCCCTGCAGCAGCACGTCGCCGATGTCGGCGGGCGCACCGCTGCCGTCGACGATGCGGCCGCCCTCGAGCAAGGTGGCGCGGGGTGTGGTCATCGTTTCTTCTTCCGTGGGCTGCCGGCGGCAGCGCTGTCCCAGTGCAGGGGGGGATGGTGGTGCATGTCCACGCCTCGTGTTTCCAGCGTGCGCTGGATGTTGGCCAGGCGGTTGACGGCCTTGTCGCCCAGGCGCTGGGCGACCAGCACGGTGAGGATCTCGATCACCGTCAGGTGCGCCAGATAGGCCTCGGGGCCGACCGGCATCACCGGATCGGGTGCCACCTCGATCGCGAGCAGGATGTCGGCCATCTTCGCCAGCGGCGAGCCGCCCTGCGTCAGCGCGACCACGACGGCGCCGCGCGAGCGCGCCACGTCCACCGCCTCGAGCAGCGACGGCATGCCGCCGACATGCGTGATGGCCATCACCACGCCGCGGCGGTCGATGGTGGCGGCCGAGATCAGCTGCACGTGCGGGTCGAGGTAGCTGTTGGACGCCAGGCCCAGCCGGAACAGCCGCGCCTGCAGGTCCATCGCCATGAAGTTCGAGGTCGCGCCGACGCCGTAGCAGTCGATGCGCGACGCCGCCACCAGCGCGTCGGCCGCGCGGCGCACCGCGTCGGCCGACAGCTGCGCCTGCACGCCGCCCACCACCGCCGCCGCGCCGCGCGTCACCTTGTCGATCACCAGCTGCGCGTCGTCGTCGATGCGCACGCGGCGGTTGAGCGGCGAGCCACCCACCGCAAGGTCCTGCGCGAGCGCGAGCTTGAATTCACGCAGGCCGGCGTAGCCGAGGTCGCGGCAGGTGCGCATGATCGTCGGCACCGAGCTGCGCGCGCGCCGGGCCAGCATGTCGAAAGTCTCGTCGAGCACACGCTGCGGGTCCTCGCGGATCAGCGCCAGCACCATGCGCCGCGCCGTCGGCGCCCGCTCGATGATCGCCGCCACCTTGTCGAGCACACGCGGCGTCATGGTGGAGGCGCTCCGCCGATGTCGTCGCGGATGCAGGCCTTGAGATGCCCGCCGCCCATGTCACGCGGCTCCGGCCGTGTCTGCGCGCAGGCGTCGATGGCGTGTGGGCAGCGCGTGCGGAAGACGCAGCCCGATGGCGGGTCCACCGGGCTCGGAATGTCGCCGGTCAGCGGCACGTGCACCAGCGTGATGCCCGGGTCGGGCTTGGGTGAGGCGGCCAGCAGTGCCTGCGTGTACGGATGCAGCGGGCGCTCGAACAGGGCGGCGGTGGGCGCCACCTCCATCACGCGGCCCAGGTACAGCACCACCACGCGGTCGCACAGGTACTCCACCACGTCGAGGTCGTGCGAGATGAACAGCATCGTCAGCGCGAAGCGCTCGCGCAGGTCGCACAGCAGGTTGATCACCTGCGACTGGATCGACACGTCGAGCGCGGACAGCGGCTCGTCGGCGACGATGAACTCGGGCTCCACCGACAGCGCGCGTGCCACGCCGATGCGCTGGCGCTGACCGCCGGAGAACTCGTGCGGGTAGCGTGCGGCGTGCTCGGGGGCGAGGCCCACCAGCTGCAGCAGCTCGTCGATGCGCTGCGCCCGGCGGCCCTGCGCCAGGCCGTGCACCTGCAAGGCCTCGCCGAGGATGTCGCGCACGCGCATCTTCGGGTTCAGGCTGGCGTACGGGTCCTGGAAGATCATCTGCAGCTTGCGCCGCAACGCGCGCAAGCGCCGGCCGCCGGCGGCGCCGAGGTCCTCGCCGCGGTAGGCCACGCGGCCCGACGTGGGCTCGACCAGGCGCAGCAGCGCACGCCCGATCGTGCTCTTGCCCGAGCCCGATTCGCCGACCAGCCCGAGCGTCTCGCCGCTGTGGATGGCGAACGACACGTCGTCGACGGCGCGCACCGGCCGCGAGGCGGGCCCGAAGAACTTGCGCAGGTGCTGCACCTCGAGCAACGGCGCGGCCGCGTTCATGCGCCCGTCTCCGGCACGAGGATGCAACGCGCACTGCGGCCGGCGCCCGCGGCGCGCAGCGCCGGCATCGCCGCGCGACACCCGCTCGTCGCCTGGTCGCAGCGCGGCTCGAACGCGCAGCCCGGCGGCGGTGCCAGCGGGCTCGACACCTGTCCGCGAATCGCGTACAGGCGCCGCGGCCCGGTGCCGCCGGGCGGCCGCAGGCGCTGCCGGCTCGGCAGGCAGGCGAGCAGCCCATTCGTGTACGGGTGCTGCGGCCGCGCGAACAGCTCGGCCACCGAGGCCGTCTCGACGATGCGGCCGGCGTACATCACCACCACGTCGTCGGCGTGATGCGCCACCACGCCGAGGTTGTGCGTGATGAACAGGATGCTCATGCCGGTGTCGGCCTGCAGCCGCCGCATCAGCGCGAGGATCTGCGCCTGGATCGT
>Ga0075356_1000031_pt1 | contig 27610 bp, 22 predicted proteins | sample WestPond_Cattail_FD_120073 | JGI IMG/M metagenome (GOLD analysis project Ga0075356, IMG submission 120073) | Natural and restored wetland microbial communities from the San Francisco Bay, California, USA, that impact long-term carbon... | ecosystem: Environmental > Terrestrial > Soil > Wetlands ... | reverse complement strand
TCCTTCATGCCGGCCAGATGCTGGATCGCGCCGCTGATGCCGCAGGCGATGTAGAGCTGCGGCGCGACGATCTTGCCGGTCTGGCCGACCTGCCAGTCGTTTGGCGCATAACCCGCGTCGACCGCGGCACGGCTGGCACCAAGCGCGGCACCGAGCTTGTCGGCCAGCGGCGTGAGCACCTCGGTGAACTTGTCCGACGAACCCATCGCGCGGCCACCGGAGACGATGATCTTGGCCGCAGTGAGTTCAGGGCGATCGCTCTTGGCGATCTCGCTGCCGGCAAAGCTCGACAGGCCGCTGTCGGCCACCGCCGAGAGCGGCTCGACAATGCCGCTGCCGCCGCTCGACGATGCAGCGTCGAATCCGGTGGTGCGCACCGTGATGACCTTGATCGCGTCGCTGCTCTGCACCGTGGCGATCGCGTTGCCGGCGTAGATCGGACGCTCGAAGGTGTCGGCGTTGACCACCTTGCTGGCATCGCTGATCTGCGCCACGTCGAGCAGCGCGGCGACGCGCGGCGCCACGTTCTTGCCACTGGCGGTGGCAGGGAAAAGGATGTGCGAATACGACTTGGCGACCGCCACCACCTGGGCGGCGACATTCTCGGCGAGGCCGTGGTCGAGCCCCGGCGCATCGGCGTGCAGCACCTTGGCGACCCCGGCGACCTGGCCCGCCGCCTTCGCGGCAGCAGCAGCGCCGGCACCGGCGACCAGCACATGCACATCGCCGCCGCACTGCAGCGCAGCCGTGACGGTGTTCAGCGTGGCGCCCTTGATCGAGGCGTTGTCGTGTTCGGCAATGACGAGGACGGACATGTCAGATCACCTTGGCTTCGTTCTTGAGCTTCGTCACGAGGGTGGCCACGTCGGGCACCTTGACACCGGCTCCGCGCTTGGGTGGCTCGCTGACCTTGAGCGTCTTGATGCGCGGCGTCACGTCCACACCCAGGTCGGCCGCCTTCAATACTTCGAGCGGCTTCTTCTTCGCCTTCATGATGTTGGGCAGAGTGACGTAACGCGGTTCGTTGAGGCGCAGATCGGTCGTCACCACCGCGGGCAGCTTGATCTTCAGAGTCTCCAGGCCGCCGTCGACCTCGCGGGTGACACTGGCCATGCCGTCGGCGATCTCGACCTTGGAGGCGAACGTGGCCTGCGGCAGCTTAGCCAGCGCGGCCAGCATCTGGCCGGTCTGGTTGCAGTCGTCATCGATGGCCTGCTTGCCGAGGATGACGAGGCCGGGTTGTTCCTTGTCCACCAACGCTTTCAGCAGCTTGGCCACCGCCAGCGGCTCGAGGCCGTCCGGCGTCTCGACCAGGATTGCGCGGTCGGCGCCGATCGCCATCGCGGTGCGCAGGGTCTCCTGGCACTGCGTGACGCCGCAGCTGACGGCGATCACCTCGGTGGCCACACCCTTCTCCTTCAGGCGCATCGCCTCCTCGACGGCGATCTCGTCGAACGGATTCATGCTCATCTTGACGTTGGCAATGTCGACACCACTGCCGTCGGACTTGACGCGTACCTTGACGTTGTAGTCGACCACGCGTTTGACGCTGACCAGGACCTTCATGAACTTGTCGCCCCCGACTTTCTTGCCATGCACATTGAAGTGGAAGCCGTGATTTTATGCGGTGGCGTGCTGCGCCGCGATTGCCCCACGCGACATGTCGATCGGACGTATCGCCAACCACCCCACCACGAAGAACAACCCGGTCGACAGGATGGCCAGTCGATGGTTGCCGGCCGTCGCCCAGGTGACGACGCCATAGGTCACCGGCCCGACGATCGAGGCTAGGCTGGTGGCAAAGGTCCACAACCCGTAGAACTCGGCCAGTCGCCTTGGCGGCGCGAACACACCCACCATTGCGCGGCCTGCCGACTGGCTCGAGCCCATGCACAACCCGGCAATGACGGCCGCGATCCAGAACAGCGCCGCCGATGTGGCCAGCCAGGCCAGCACCGTCATCAGCACCCAGCCGAGCAGTGTGGCGCCGAGCGCGCGCTTGTGGCCGATACGGTCCTGCCAGTAGCCGAAGACGAAGGCGCCGAGAGCAGCGGCAATGTTGACCAGGAACACCAGCATCATGGTGTCCGTCTGCTTGAAGCCGAGCACCTGCTCGGCGTACACCGCCGCCAGCGCAATGACCACTGCGATGCCCGCCTGATAGAAGAAGCCGCACACCATGAGCCAGACAAAATCACGATAGCTGCGCGCCTGTCGCCAGGTCTGCCGCAGTCGGGCCAGCGAGGTCGCGATGCCTGCCTGTCCGGCGGCTTCGGGCTGCGGCACCGCATGCTCGCGCAGCAGGCGGAACGTGACCAGCGCCGCCACTCCATAGACGGCCGCGGTGATGATCATCGTGACGGGGACGAAATGCGACGCTGTCGCACCGCGCGCCTGCGCGCCGATCACATAGGCCAGGCTCAAGCCGAGCGTTAGCATCCCGCCGAAATAGCCGAAACTCCAGCCCCAACCCGACACGCGGCCGAGCGCCTCCGGTCGGCTCAGCTCCGGCAGAAAGGCCGCCGTCAACGACTCGCCGTAGGCATAGAAGACGTTGGACAACACGATGAGCGTGAAGGCCAAGGCAACGTCGCCCGGCCCGACCTGGGCCAGTGCGGCCGTCGCGAGGACACAGCCCGCGGTGGTGGCCATCAACAGCCGCTTCTTGGCGGCCCGCGCGTCTGCATACGCCCCAAGCGAAGGCATCGTCAGCATCACGACGCCGCGCGACAGGCCGAGTGCGGCCGTCCAGGCCAGCGTCGCCCATGCCGCCGAGCCGGCGACGGCGGCAACGAAGTAGGCGTTGAACACCGCCGTCAGCACGACAGTGGTGTAGCCCGAGTTGGCGAAGTCGTACATCGCCCAGCCGAACACCTCGCGCCTGCGTACACCATCGTTCAGCGCGTCCTGCGGGAACCAGGCCATCGGCTGCTCCTAGGTACAGCGATCCTGGATTCGACCGATCGGGCGGCCGGCGTCGCAGCGATGCCACGCACCGGCGCCCGGCGGATGGTGCCCGGAGCGGGGATCGAACCCACATGCCCTCTTTCGAGAGGCGGCGGATTTTAAGTCCGCTGCGTCTGCCAATTTCGCCATCCGGGCGCCAATGGAAAGGGCCCGCGCTACGGGCCCGCTTTCCTGTCAGCATCTGGAGGCGCGACCCGGAGTCGAACCGGGCTGGACGGATTTGCAATCCGTTGCATAACCGCTTTGCTATCGCGCCGCAGGCCGAATTCTCCCACACGCAGTGGATTCGACCGACCCGAACGCACGAAGGGGAAGCCTCTGGGCTTCCCCTTCGCTGAATGTGGAGCGGGAAAGGAGTCTCGAACTCCCGACCTCAACCTTGGCAAGGTTGCGCTCTACCAACTGAGCTATTCCCGCATCGTCTGCCGCCGGGTGGCCCCGAGCGACAGGCGCGCATTATAGCCAACGCACATCAGTGCGGCAGCACGTCCCCCCCGAGTGCCGGCTTGGCCACCTCGACGGCCTTGGCCGGTTCTACCTTGGGTGAGACTTCCTCGTCGGGCAGAGCCTGCGGAGCCGTCACCAGCGCAAGCTCGAGCACGCGATCGACCCAGCGCACGGGCACGATCTCGAGATGGTTCTTCACATTCTCTGGAATCTCCTGCAGGTCCTTAACGTTCTCTTCCGGGATCAGCACGGTCTTGATGCCGCCGCGGTGCGCCGCGAGCAGTTTCTCCTTCAGGCCGCCGATCGCAGTGACTTCGCCACGCAGCGTAATCTCGCCGGTCATCGCCACGTCGGCCTTGACCGGAATGCCGGTGAGCGCCGACACGAAGGCCGTCGTCATCGCGGCGCCGGCGCTCGGACCGTCCTTCGGTGTCGCACCATCGGGCACGTGGATGTGGATGTCGCGCTTCTCGAACATCTCGTCCTTGATGCCGAGCCGCTGGGCGCGGCTGCGCACCACCGACCGCGCAGCCTCGACCGACTCCTTCATCACGTCGCCCAGTGACCCGGTGCGGATGATGTTGCCCTTGCCCGGCATCACGGCCGCCTCGATCGTCAGCAGATCGCCACCGACCTCGGTCCAGGCCAGGCCGACCACCTGGCCGATCTGGTTCTTCTTCTCAGCACGGCCGAAGTCGAACTTGCGAACGCCAAGGTACTCGTTGAGGTTGTCCTCGCTGACGACCACCTTGCCTTCGGTCTGCTTGAGCTGGATCCCCTTCACCGTCTTCCGGCAGATCTTGGAGATCTCACGCTCGAGGGAGCGCACACCGGCCTCACGCGTGTAGTAGCGGATGATCCCGCGGATCGCGGACTCGGTGACTTCCATCTCCTCGTCCTTGACGCCGTTGTTCTTGCGCTGCTTGGGCAACAGGTAGCGCTGCGCGATGTCGACCTTCTCGTCCTCGGTGTACCCCGACAGACGGATCACTTCCATTCGGTCCAGCAGGGCCGGCGGAATGTTCATCGAGTTGGACGTCGCCACGAACATCACGTCCGACAGGTCGAAATCGACCTCGACATAGTGGTCGCTGAAGGTGTGGTTCTGCTCGGGGTCGAGCACCTCCAGCAGCGCCGATGACGGGTCGCCGCGGAAGTCCATGCCGAGCTTGTCGATCTCGTCAAGCAGGAACAGCGGGTTGCGTGTGCCGATCTTCGACAGGCTCTGCAGCACTTTGCCCGGCATCGAGCCGATGTAGGTGCGGCGGTGGCCTCGGATCTCGGCCTCGTCGCGCACGCCGCCCAACGCCATGCGGACGAACTTGCGACCGGTGGCACGAGCCACGCTCTGCCCGAGCGAGGTCTTGCCCACGCCGGGCGGGCCGACCAAACACAGAATCGGCGCCTTGACCTTGTCGACGCGCTGCTGGACCGCGAGGTACTCGAGGATGCGCTCCTTGACCTTGTCCAGGCCAGCGTGGTCTTCGTTGAGCACGTCCTCGGCATGCCGCAGGTCGTGCTTGATCTTGGTCTTCTTGCTCCACGGCAGGGCGACCAGCGTATCGATGTAGTTGCGCACGACGGTCGCCTCGGCCGACATCGGCGACATCAGCTTGAGCTTCTTGAGTTCGGCGTCGGCCTTCTTGCGTGCCTCCTTGGGCATGCGGGCGGCCTTGATCTTCTTCTCGAGTTCTTCGAGGTCGGCACCTTCCTCGCCGTCGCCAAGCTCCTTCTGGATGGCCTTGACCTGCTCGTTGAGGTAGTACTCGCGCTGCGACTTCTCCATCTGGCGCTTGACGCGGCCGCGGATTCGCTTTTCGACCTGCAGGATGTCGACCTCATGCTCGAGCAGCTCGAGCAGCTTCTCGAGCCGCTTGGCTACGGCGAACAGGTCGAGCACCGACTGCTTGGCTTCGAGCTTGAGCGGCAGGTGCGCGGCAATGGTGTCGGCCAAGCGGCCCGGGTCGTCGATGCCGGCGATCGAGGTCAGGATCTCGGGCGGGATCTTCTTGTTCAGCTTGACGTATTGGTCGAACTGCTGCGTCACGGCACGGCGCAGGGCTTCGACTTCGGGCGACGGCTCACCGGCGACCGGCACCGGTGACACCTCTGCCACGAAGTGCTCGCCCGGATCGGCGATGTGGCGGGTCTCAGCGCGCTGAATGCCTTCGACCAGGACCTTCACGGTGCCGTCGGGCAACTTGAGCATCTGCAGAATGCTGGAGACACAGCCGACACCGAACATGTCTTCAGGGCGTGGCTCGTCCTTGCCGGCGGCCTTTTGCGCGACCAGCATGATCTGGCGGCCGGCTTCCATGGCTGCCTCGAGTGCCTTGATCGACTTAGGGCGTCCGACGAACAGCGGGATCACCATGTGCGGGAACACCACCACGTCGCGCAGCGGCAGCAACGGCAGCGTGATGGAATCGGGCGGAAGAACCGGGTGGCCAGACATAGCGATCCTCTCTTTCTCAAGCCGACATGAGGCCTGAGACGACAAACTCAAGTATCGGCAAAACGGGCGAGGACTTCAGGCGCTGGCCTTTGCCTGTTCCCGATAGACCAACAGGGGTTTGGCCCCATCTTGGACGATGTGCTCGTCGATCACGACCTTGGCGACGCCATCGAGCGTGGGCAGGTCGAACATGGTGTCGATCAGGACAGCTTCCATGATCGAACGCAGGCCGCGCGCACCCGTCTTGCGGGCCAGCGCCTTGCGGGCAATGGCCGCCAGTGCCGAGGGCCGAACCTCGAGCTCTACGCCGTCCATCGCGAACAGCTTCTGATACTGCTTGGTCAGCGCGTTCTTCGGCTCGGTGAGGATCTGCACCAGCGCGTCCTCGGTCAGCTCGCCCAGAGTGGCCACCACCGGCAGGCGGCCGACGAGCTCGGGAATCAACCCGAACTTGATCAGGTCTTCCGGCTCGGCATCGCGGAACAGGTCGGCTGCACGCTTCTCGGTCTTGCTGTGCACGGTGGCGCCGAAGCCGATGCCGGAGCGCTCGGTGCGGTTCTGGATCACCTTTTCCAGGCCGTCGAACGCGCCACCGCAGATGAACAGGATGTTGGTGGTGTCGATCTGCAGGAAATCCTGGTTCGGGTGCTTGCGGCCACCCTGCGGCGGCACCGACGCCATGGTGCCCTCGATCAGCTTCAACAGCGCCTGCTGCACGCCTTCACCCGACACGTCGCGCGTGATCGACGGGTTGTCGGACTTGCGCGAGATCTTGTCGATCTCGTCGATGTAGACGATGCCGCGCTGCGCGCGATCGACGTCGTAGTTGCAGTTCTGCAGCAGCTTCTGGATGATGTTCTCGACGTCCTCGCCCACGTAGCCGGCTTCGGTGAGCGTGGTGGCGTCGGCGATCACGAACGGCACGTTGAGCAGTCGTGCGAGCGTCTGCGCGAGCAGCGTCTTGCCTGAGCCGGTGGGGCCGATCAGCAGGATGTTGCTCTTGGTGAGCTCGACGTCGTCCTTGCCGCCCAGGTGCTTGAGTCGCTTGTAGTGGTTGTAGACCGCCACCGACAACGTGCGCTTGGCGGTCTCCTGACCGATTACGTACTGGTCAAGGCTGTTCTTGATCTCGGCCGGCGTGGGCAACTCTGATTTGGCGGTCTTCGCTCCCGTGCCTTCTGCCGGCGCCTCATCGCGGATGATGTCATTGCACAGCTCGATGCACTCGTCGCAGATGAACACCGACGGGCCGGCAATGAGCTTCTTCACCTCGTGCTGGCTCTTGCCGCAGAAGCTGCAATACAGAACCTTTTCGCCGGAGGCGCCCTTCTTGTCGGCCATGTGGCTGTATACGCGCGAATCGCCCGCCTAGTTCCCCTGCAAACAATGATAGTCCATGCCCGCAGCAGGGCCGCTGCCCGGTCTGTGCGTCCGGCCAGGGTGCCGGATGCGACGTGGATTACGCACGCTTGTCGATGACCTGGTCGATCAGGCCGTAGGCCTTGGCCTCGTCGGGCGACATGAAGAAGTCACGCTCCATGTCGGCGGCGATCTTCTCGTAGGTCTGGCCCGTGCGATCGGCATAAATACGATTAAGCTGTTCGCGCGTCTTGATGATCTCGCGCGCCTGGATCTCGATGTCGGTTGCCTGCCCCTGCGCACCGCCAGAGGGCTGGTGGATCATGATGCGCGAATTGGGCAGCGCCAGCCGCTTGCCCTTGGCGCCGGCCATCAGCAGGAACGAGCCCATGCTCGCGGCCATGCCCAGGCACATGGTGGACACGTCGGGCTTGATGAACTGCATGGTGTCGAAGATCGACAGGCCGGCGCTGACGCTGCCGCCGGGCGAGTTGATGTAGAGGAAGATGTCCTTGTCCGGGTTCTCGCTCTCGAGGAACAGCAGCTGCGCGACCACCACGTTGGCCACGGCGTCGTTCACCGGGCCGACCAGGAACACGATCCGCTCGCGCAGCAAACGGCTGTAGATGTCATACGCGCGCTCACCGCGGCCCGACTGCTCGATGACGATCGGCACCACGCCCAGACCCGTCGGTTCCCACGCACTCATGATTGATCCTTCGACGACTTGCTTGCGGTTGAGGTGCGGCGATTATGGGGCTCAGGCATCCATCAGTTCGTCGAAGGGCAAGGCTTTGTCGACCACCTTGGCCTTGCCGAGGATGAACTGCGTGACGTTCGACTCGATCACGATCGCTTCGACCTCGCCCATGCGGTTGCGATCAGACAAATACCAACGCACCACCTCGGCCGGCTTTTCGTAGCTCTGCGACAGCTCCTCGATGTGAGCCTGCAGCTGCTCGGGCTTGGCCTGCAGCGCGTGCTGGCGCACGAGTTCGGCCACCACCAGGCCAAGCCGAACGCGGCGCTCGGCCTGCGGCTGGAAGATTTCGCTCGGGATAGGCGCCTTGTCGGCGTCTTTCACGCCGCGTTTCTTGAGGTCTTCGCGGGCGCCTTCGGTCATGCGCTCGACTTCGGACTCCACCAACGCCTTCGGCACATCGAGTTCGGCCGCCTTGACCAGCGCATCCATCGCCGCTGCCTTGTTGCGTCCCAGCACGCGGAACTTGACCTCGCGTTCGAGGTTCTTCTTGACATCGGCACGCAGCGCTTCGACCGTGCCCGCGGCGATGCCCAGCGACTTGATGAAGGCTTCGTCGATCGCCGGCAGGTGTTGTGCCTCAATCTTCTTCATCGTGACCATGAAGTCGGCTTCCTTGCCCGCGACGTCCTTGCCGTGATAGTCGGCGGGAAACTGCAGCGGGAACGTCTTCGACTCGCCAACCTTCATGCCCCGGACAGCCTTGTCGAACTGCTCGAGCATCTGACCTTCGCCGATGACGAAGTTGAAAGCCTCCGCCTTGCCGCCGGCGAATGACTCGCCGTCGATCTTGCCGTCGAAGTCGATGGTCACCCGATCGGCCGGCTCGGCGCCTTCGGCAGCTGGCCGCTGTGCGAAGGTGCGACGCTGCTTGCGCAGGATGTCGACCGTGCGGTCGATCGCCGCCTCGGACACCTCGCAGGTGACGCGCTCGACTTCAACGCCGGCGAGTTCGCCGACCTTGACTTCTGGATAGACCTCGAAAGTGGCGTCGAACGCCATCGTCCCTTCAGGCGCGCCCTCCTTCGGCGTGATGCGCGGCGTGCCGGCCACGCGCAGCTTGGCCTCGTTGGCGGCGCTGGCGAAGGCGGCGCCGACCTTGTCGTTCATCACTTCGTACTGCACGGAATAGCCGTAGCGCTGCGCCACCACCGACATCGGCACCTTGCCCGGACGGAATCCGTCGGCGCGCACGGTGCGCGACAGCTTCTTCAAGCGCGTCTCGACTTCGTTGCTGATCTCCACGGCCGGCACGGTCAACGTCATGCGGCGTTCGAGTTTTTCAAGGGTTTCGATTTGGACAGCCATGTTGGAGCTCTTGTGTCAAGGATGCTGGTGCGCGGGGCCGGACTCGAACCGGCACGCCGGTAAGGGCGTCAGGACCTAAACCTGGTGCGTCTACCAATTTCGCCACCCGCGCCCGGGGTCGCCGCGCCCATCGACCCGCGCGGCATGCTCGCTGCGCGAGCCACGGGTTGCTGGTACGGAGAGCCGTTGATTTTATCCCGCCGCGCTACCCGCGGGCCTGACACGGAACCAGGCCGCGTACATCGCCGGCAGCGACAGCAGCGTGAGCGCCGTGGCGACGACCAGCCCACCCATGATGGCCACGGCCATTGGCCCCCAGAACACGCTGCGCGACAGGGGGATCATCGCCAGCACCGCAGCGGCCGCCGTCAACACGATCGGCCGGAAGCGACGTACGGCAGCTTCGACAATCGCCGTCCAGGTGTCGACGCCTCGCGCGCGGTCCTGCTCGATTTGGTCGATCAGGATCACCGCATTGCGCATGATCATGCCCACCAGCGCAATGACGCCGAGCAGCGCCACGAAACCGAACGGTCTGTCCAGCAGCAACAGCGCCGCTGCCACGCCGGCAAGACCGAGTGGACCGGTGAGGAACACGAGCATTGCACGCGAGAAGCTGTGCAACTGGAGCATCAGCAGCGTGAGCATGATGAACAGCATCACCGGTACGCCGACGGCGATCGATCCCTGCCCCTTGCTGCTTTCTTCCACGGCACCGGCGATCTGGATCGAATAACCAGGCGGCATTCCAGACTGCAGTTCAGCGAGCTTGGGCCACACGCGTTGCGTGACCGTGGGGCCTTGCACCCCGTCCACCACATCACCTTGCACCGTGATCGCGAACTTGCGCCCCTCGCGCCACATCACCCCCGGCTCGAAGCCGAAGCCGACGTTGGCGATCTGCGTCAGCGGGATCGACCGGCCACCGCTCGTCGGCAGGTAAGCCTGGGCGATGTCGGTGATGGCGTTGCGCTCCTCCAGCGGCTGTCGCAACACGATGTCGACGAGCTTGTCGCCCTCACGATATTGCCCGATGTTGGTGCCCGACAGGATGGTGCGCGACGCCTGCGCGATCGACTGGCTCGTGACGCCGAGCGCACGGGCCTTGTCCTGGTCGATCTCCAGCTTGATGGCCTTGATCGACTCGTTCCAGTTGTCATTGACGCCGCGCATGCTCGCATCGGCCTGCAGGATCACCTTGGCCTGGTCGGCCCAGTTGCGCACCACCCTGGCGTCCGGCCCGACGACGCGAAACTGCACCGGGTAAGGCACCGGCGGTCCGTTGGGCAGCAGCTTGACCCGTGCGCGGACCTCGGGAAACTCCTCGCTCAGCAGTGCCGGCAGCCGCTTGCGAATCGACTCGCGCTGCTCCACACCGCTGGCCAGCAGAATGGTCTGGCTCACGTTGGACTGCGGAAAGATCTGGTCGAGCGGCAGGTAGAAGCGCGGCACGCCTGATCCGATCCAGACGCTGACCGACTCGAGACCCGGCTCGCGCAGCATGCGCGCTTCGAAGCGACGCGCCACGGCCTCGGACTCCTGGATCGTCGCCCCTTCGGGCAGCCACAGGTCGACCAGAACCTCGGGCCGGCTCGAGTCCGGGAAAAACTGCTGCTGCACGCGACCCATGCCAACCAGCCCCGCCACAAAGAGCGCCAGCGTCAGCGCGATGGTGATCCAGCGGTGGCCGACGCACCAATTCACCATGCGGCGGAATCGACTGTAGAACGGGGTGTCGAACAGCTCATGCGCCTGGCCACCGCCGACCTTGCTGCGAGTGTGCAGCAGCAGTGAGCCCAGATACGGCACGAAGTAGACCGAGACGAACCACGAGATCAGCAGCGCCGCCGAGGTGACCGCGAAGATCGCGAACGTGTACTCGCCGGTGACCGACCGCGCCAGCCCGATCGGCAGGAAGCCGGCTGCGGTGATCAGCGTGCCGGTCAGCATCGGCATCGAGGTCACTTCGTAGGCAAAAGTGGCGGCGCGCATCTTGTCGTAGCCCTCCTCGAGCTTGCGCACCATCATCTCCACCGAGATGATGGCGTCGTCAACGAGCAGGCCGAGGGCGATGATCAGCGAGCCGAGCGAGATCTTGTGCAGCCCGACGCCCCAGTAGTACATGGTGACGAAGGTGATCGCCAGCACCAGCGGGATCGTGATGCCGACCACCATCCCGGGCCAGATGTCGATGCGCAGCGGCCGGGTGTGCAGGCCCAGACTGATGAAGCTCACCAGCAGCACGACGGCCACCGCTTCAATCAGCACACGGACGAATTCACCGACCGAGCGCGAGACGGCGCGCGGCTGGTCCTGGATCTGTACCAGCTCGATGCCCACTGGCAGGTCTTGGCGCAGCTGTTCCGTCCTGGTGCGCAAGGCCTGGCCGAGCGCGATGATGTCGCCCCCTTTGGCCATCGATACGCCGAGCGCAATGACGGCCTTGCCCTGATGCCGCACCTTGACCGTCGGCGGGTCGACCACCGCCCGGCGGATCTCGGCCAGATCGGACAAGCGCAGCGTGCTCGCCACGCCGGTTGCCGGATTGACGGCGCGGATCGGAAAACGCCGCAGTTCGTCGACCGAGTCGAACGCACCCGCTACCCGCACCTGCAGGTTCTGGCTGCCGGCGTTGAGCACGCCCGCACCTTCCACCGCGTTCTGCGCGCCCAGTTGTGCCAGCACCTGGTTCATGTCTAGGCCCAGCTGGGCCAGGCGGCGGTGCGAGATTTCGACGAAGACCTTCTCCGGCTGCGCACCGAACAGGTCGACCTTCGCCACGTCGGGTACGCGCAACAGCGACGAGCGCACGTTGTCGGCGAATACGCGCAGCTCCTCGTCGCTGAAGCCATCGGCCGACAGCGCGAAGATCGATCCATAGACGTCGCCGAAGTCGTCGTTGAAGACCGGTCCCACGACGCCCTGCGGCAACGTGCTGCGCATGTCGCCGATGCGCTTGCGCGCCTGGTACCAGCTGTTGGCCACCTCCTTGGGTGGCGATGAGTCCTTTAACTGCAGGATCGTCAGCGACTCACCGGGCTTGGTGTAGCTGCGCAGGATGTCGGCGTAGGGCACTTCCTGCAACGCCCTCTCGATCTTGTCGGTCACCTGCTCGGCCATCTGCTGCGCGGTCGCGCCGGACCAGAAGGCCTGGACGACCATGGCGCGAAAGGTGAACGGCGGGTCCTCGTCCTGGCCGAGCTGAAAGTACGCTGCAGAGCCCAGCACCAGCAGCACGACCATCAGGTAGCGCGTCAGTGCCGGGTGTTCGAGCGCCCAGCGCGATATGTTGAATCGCCTGGCGCCGGCGGGCTGGCCGCTCCCGGCCGCTGGAGTCTGCAGGTTCACGGCCTAGTGCTTCGCAGTCGACGCAGGCTCGGCGTAGAGCCGAACCTTCTGGCCTGAGGTGAGCACGTGAGTGCCCGCGGTAACCACCGACTGCCCTTCGACAAGACCACCGGCGATCAGTACTTCGTTGCCCTCGGCACCGGCCACCTGCACGACGTGCGGCTTGACTGTCATGCTGGACTTGTCGAGCAGCCACACGGCCGGAGCGCCTTGTTGTTCAACCACCGCCGAGAGCGGCAATCGGACCATGCCCTTCGCTGGTGGCGTGCCGATCTTGACGGTTGCCGTCTGGCCGAGCCGCGCGGGCGCCTGGCCGATGTCGGCCTTGACCACGAACGTGCGGGTCGCCGGGTCGGCGGAAGCGGCCACCTCGCGCACCGTCGCCGCCAGCGACTTCGCGCGGTCCGACCACAGCAGCACCTGCACGGCGCCGGTCTTGCCGGCCAACGCCCGCAGCGCGCCGACACGATCCTCCGGAACGTTGAACACCACGTCGCGCGGGCCGTCGTGCGCCAACCGAACGACCGGCGCACCCGCGGCCACGACGGTTCCTGGATCGGCTTCGACCGCCGTGATCACGCCCGAGGCGTCGGCGACGAGGTTGGCGTAGCGCGCCTGGTTGCCCTGCGCGTGGGCCTGGGCCTTCGCCTGTTCGAACTGACCACGGGCTGCGGCTAGCGCCGTCTCGCGTCGCTCGAGTTCCCACCCGCTGATGAAGCCCTGGCTCTTCAGCTCGCGGAAGCGCTCGAGTTCAGCCATGCTGAATTCGTAGTTGGCCTGCGCCGCGGTCAGCGCCGCCTGAGCGGCTTCGACGCTCAGCCGCAAGTCCGCCGGATCGAGTTGTGCCAGCATCTGACCAGCGCGCACGCTGTCGCCGAGGTTGGCGCGCCGGCTGGACAGCTTGCCGCCAACGCGAAAGCCGAGCCGCGACTCGGTCCGCGAGCGGACCTCGGCGGCGTACTCGTACTCACCCGCAGCGGCGCCAAGCGTCACCGATTGCGTACGCACCGCGCGAACCGGTTCAGGAGGCGCCGGCGGCGGCGCGCAGGACACGAGCATCACCGCGACAAGCATCAGGAGCGCAGCGCGCAGGGCATGCATGTTGATCTTCTCGGTTACTGACTGACCGGTCAGTACTGTATTTGACCCACATCAGGCTGTCAAACCATTGCCCGAGCGGACACCCGTGGACAATCGTTGCGTGGCACCTGGTCACTACGAGAATTTCCCAGTCGCGTCGATCCTGTGCCCGCCACGGCTTCGGCACCCGATCCGAAGCATCTACGCCTTCGCTCGCACGGCAGACGACATGGCCGACGAAGGCGTCGCATCGGAGTCGCAGCGTCGGCAGGCCTTGACACGGTACCGCCAGGTGCTGCGTCGCGTCGCAGCACACGGCTCGACCGAAGGCCCCGGCCTCGCGACGGACGAGTGGCCGGAAGTGTTCAACCCGCTGGCCGATGTGTTGCGCCGCTTCGAACTCCCGCTACCTCTGCTCGAGGATCTGCTCGACGCCTTTGCACAGGACAGCGGCAATCCCGTTTATGAGTCCCGCGGGCAGTTGCTCGAATACTGCCGTCGATCGGCAAACCCGATCGGTCGCCTGCTGCTGCATCTTTATGGAATCGACGACCCGCAGTCCGTCGACGCGTCGGATGCGATCTGTACCGCGTTGCAGTTGATCAACTTCTGGCAGGACCTCAGCGTCGACCTGCCACGTGGCCGCTGCTACCTGCCCCTGGACGACTGCAGCCACTTTGCAGTCCAGGCCGGATCGCTCGCCTCGCAGGAAGCAGCGTCGCGAAGCCTGGTACGGGATCTGGTGGGATGGTCAGCCGAGATAATGGCGCGGGGCGCAGGGCTGCCACTGCGCGTGCCGGGCCGTGCCGGTTGGGAACTGCGTCTCGTCATGCACGGCGGCTGGCGCATTCTGGAGAAGATCCGCGACATGGGGTTTCGCTCGTTCTTGCAGCGTCCTCGCCTGACGGCGCTGGATGCGCCAACATTGCTGTGGCGCGGCTTGCGTTATGCGCCCGGGCAGTTCCAGCCGGACGCGCTGCGATGACGCCTGAACAGTATGTGCAGCGCAAGGCGGCGCAGAGCGGATCGTCGTTCTACTACGCGTTCCTTTTTCTTCCGCCGCCACGCCGGGCGGCGATCACCGCGTTCTATGCGTTCTGCCGCGAAGTGGACGACGTGGTCGACGAAGTCAGTGACCCCTCAGTCGCGGCCCGCAAGCTGCAGTGGTGGCGCCAAGAGGTGGCGAGTGCATTTGCCGAGAAGGCCAACCACCCCGTGATGCAGGCCCTGATCCCGCACACGGCCCCGTACGACATCGAGCCGAATCATCTGCTGTCGGTGATCGACGGCTGCCAGATGGACCTCGACCAGACGCGCTACCTCGACTTCACGGGTCTAAAGACCTATTGCCACCGGGTCGCCGGCGTCGTGGGCGAGGTGGCGGCCAACATCTTCGGCCGCACGCAGCCGGCGACGGTGGCGTACGCCCACCAGCTCGGCCTGGCGCTGCAACTCACCAACATCATTCGCGACGTCGGTGACGACGCACGACGCGGTCGCATCTACATTCCTGTGGCCGAGCTGCAGCAGTTCGGCGTCAAGGCCAGCGAGATCCTCGAGCGCAAGGCGCCCTGGGGCTACAGCGACCGCTTCCTGTCGCTCATGCGCTTCCAGGCTGCACGTGCGCACGACACCTACGACGCCGCGCTGAAGACGCTTCCCGAAGCCGACCGCGCATCGCAGAAGCCCGGTCTGATGATGGCCAACATCTACCGTGCCCTGCTACGCGAGATCGAGGCCGACGGCTTTCGCGTGCTTCATCAGCGCACGTCGCTGACGCCGCTGCGCAAGTTCTGGATCGCTGCGCGCACGCAATGGCGCGGCGCGTAGCGGTGGCGCCACCGCGTTCGCTGGCCGTGGTCGGCGCAGGTTGGGCTGGCCTTGCCGCTGCAGTGCACGCCCGCGAAGGCGGCCGTCGAGTCACCGTATTCGACATGGCGCCATATCCGGGCGGCCGCGCCCGCACCGTGGCGCTGCCGGGAGGCGGCGTCATCGACAACGGACAGCACATTCTGATCGGCGCCTATCGCGAGACGCTTGCGTTGATGAGCCGGGTGGGCGTCGACGTCGATTCACTCCTGATGCGCCGACCACTGGAGCTGCGTTATCCCGACGGCAGCGGCCTCAAGGTGACCGCCGGTCCACCGCTCGTCGGCTTCGCCCTCGGCGTGTTGACCGCTCGCGGGTGGACGTTCGCCGCTCGCCGGGATTTCTTGCGCACGGCCTGGTACTGGTGGCGCGATGGCATGCGCAACCCGGGCGTAGCAACAGTCACCGAGTTGTGCGCCGGTCTGCCGGAGACGGTGCGCGCGGGGCTGATAGAGCCGCTGTGTGTGGCGGCCATGAACACGCACGCAGATGAAGCGTGTGCCACCATATTCCTGCGCATCCTCGCCGACGCCTTGTTCGCTGCGCGAGGTGGTTCCGATCTGTTGTTGCCACGCGTGGGTCTGTCTGATCTGCTGCCGAAGCGGGCAACGCAATGGCTCGAGCAGCGCGGCGCGACGGTTGTGCTGGGAAGGCGAGTAAATGTCGTCGAAGCCGCGACTGATCGCTGGCTCGTCGACGGGGAGCTGTTCGACGATGTCGTCCTTGCTTGCCCCGCGAACGAAGCAGCGCGTATCGTCCGCCTCATCGTGCCCAGTTGGTCCGCACAGGCCGACGCCTTGCGGCACGAGCCGATCGCCACGGTCTATCTGCGTCGGCCGGGGCCTGCATTGAAGCTGCCCATGCTGGCGCTGCGTGCTGACGGCGACAACCCCGCGCAGTTCGTCTTCGATCTCGAGGTCCTGGGTCCTTCCCAAGGCACGCTGGCGTTCGTTGTCAGTGGTGCCGCTCCGTGGCTTTTCGATGGGCTCGACGCGCTGGTTCAGCGGGTCCGCAGTCAGGCGCTGCGAGAACTGCCGGGCCAGTTCAACGGCGAACTACCTGCGGTGGTGCATGCCGCGGCCGAGCGGCGCGCCACGTTTGCCTGCACGCCGCGTCTGCAGCGGCCAAGCATGGCAGTCGCCCCCGGGCTCGTTGCTGCCGGCGACTACGTGGAAGGACCGTATCCTGCGACCTTGGAGGGCGCTGTTCGATCGGGCTTGCGAGCGGCGCGGAACATTCTGCAGAGCGAATGAAGACTTGCTTGATCGAATCGGCATCGAGCATGTCTTCCGCCATGCAAGAATGCATTCCATGACAGGAAAGCAGGGAACTTCTCCCGCGCGGTCGCCCAGCCCGGCGATTCAGGTGATCGAACGCATGTTTGATCTGCTCGACGTGCTCGCGTCGCACCAGGACCCGGTGTCGCTCAAGCAATTGACCGAACGCACGGGCTTGCATCCGTCGACGGCGCACCGGATCCTGAACGATCTAGTGATCGGCCGCTTCGTCGACCGGCCCGAAGCCGGCAGCTACCGCCTGGGCATGCGACTGCTGGAACTCGGCAATCTGGTCAAGGCCCGGCTCGACGTGCGCGACGCGGCCATCGGCCCGATGCGCGAGTTGCACAAGCTCACGCACCAGCCAGTCAACCTGTCGGTGCGCCAGGGCGACGAGATCATCTACATCGAGAGAACCTACAGCGAGCGGTCCGGAATGCAGGTCGTTCGGGCCGTCGGCGGGCGGGCACCGCTGCACCTTACGTCAGTGGGCAAGCTGTTCCTCGCCTTCGACGACCCGCAGCGAGTCCGCGCGTATGCGACTCGTACCGGGTTGGCCGGGCACACCCGAAACAGCATCACTGACCTGCCCAAGCTGGAACGCGAATTGGCCCAGGTCCGCCAGACCGCAGTGGCGCGTGACGACGAGGAGCTCGAGCTCGGGGTGCGCTGCCTGGCCGCCGGCATCTTCGACGATCAGGCGAACCTGGTTGCCGGCCTTTCGGTGTCGGCTCCCGCCGACCGCCTCGAGGAGTCTTGGCTAGAACGAGTCCGAGCCACTGCGGCCCAGATCTCCACTGCTCTCGGTCACCGCGGCCGTTAGCGCCGGGGCCGCTTCGGGCAATGGGCGCGGCAGCGCCTGCTGGGACGGCAGCTTTGCATTGACCCAGCGCCGGATGCGCTCGGCGTCGCCGATCCGCGAATAGCGCCCTGCACTATCGAGCAGCACCATGATGAGCTTGCGCCCCGCAAGCTGGGCCTGCATCACCAGACAGCGGCCTGCTTCAGAGATGTAGCCCGTCTTCTGCAAGCCGATCTCCCAGATCGGGCTGCGCACGAGCGAGTTCGTGTTTCGGAACTGCACCATTCGACGCCCGACCGGCACCGAGGCGTCGGGCGACGTCGAGTATTCGCGCAGCACGGGATGCTGGTACGCCGCCTTGACCAGCACGGCCAGGTCGCGCGCACTTGACTGATTCTTGCTCGACAGCCCGGTCGGCTCGACGAAGTGAGAGTCATGCATGCCGAGCGCCTGCGCCTTGCGGTTCATCGCCGCCACCAGCTCCGCAAGGCCGCCGGGATAGTTGGCGCCCAGCGCGAAGGCGGCGCGATTCTCCGACGACATCAGCGCCAGGTGCATCAACTCGCCCCGCGACAGTTCAGCTCCCACCTTGAGGCGAGACCGGTTGTTCTTGGGTGTGTCGAGCGCCACGCGCTCTACGCGCAGGGCTTCGTCCATCGATTGCTCGGCATCGACGACCACCATGGCCGTCATCAGCTTGGTGATCGAAGCGATCGGCAGCACGGCCTCGGGGTTCTTGCTGAAGAGCACTTCGTCGGTGTCCTGGTCGATCACCAGCGCGACGCTCGACTTGAGCTCCAGAGGATCCTCTGCTGAACGCAAACCTTGCAGGGCCGCTGCGGACGGGCGTTCGGCCACGACACGCACCTTGCGTCGCTTGTTCGATGACGACGATGTCGATTTTGCAGGCGCCTTGCCCGCCGCTCGCTGAGCAGACGACTCGGCGGCGACAGCCGGCAACGCCAGCAGGCCAAAGGCAAATACGGCTGCAGCGACGGTCCAACCCGCCAAGGACATTCCCAACGACGATTCCCGCTTGATTGTGTGCATGCGCTGTCACGGACGCATCGGTCGAATTGCCGACGACGCGTAGTCTACCTGTCAGGAAAAAAACCGGCAATATCAAAAGCTTAGGTAGTTTTCCTCAAGTGAGATAGAAGTGTCGATTCCGCACGGACCCATCCGTGCGGACCACACTGATTCAGCCTTGCGCCTGCACCCGCTCCGCGTTGTGATGCAGTTTGTTCAGCGCCGCCAGATAGGCCTTTGCGGAGGCCACAACGATATCGGGATCCGCGCCCACGCCGTTGACGATCCTCCCCCCCAGTTGCAGGCGAACGGTGACCTCCCCCTGCGACTCGGTGCTCCCAGTGGTGATGGCGTTGACCGAATACAGCACCAGTTCGGCGCCGGAGTTCACCCTCGACTCGATCGCCTTCAGGCTGGCATCGACCGGACCATTGCCATCGCTTTCGGTTTGGCATTCCTCGTCACCCAAGGTGAACGTCACACGCGCATGGGGCCGCTCGCCGGTCTCGCTCTGCTGACGCAGCGCCAGCAAGCGATAGTGCTCACGCTGGTTGGCGGTACTCTCGTCGGAGACGAGAGCGAGGATGTCCTCGTCGAAGATCTCGCTCTTGCGGTCGGCCAGATCCTTGAAGCGGAGGAATGCAGCGTTGACCTCCGCCTCGGATTCGAGTTCGATGCCGAGTTCCTCCAGGCGCTGCTTGAACGCATTGCGGCCGGACAGCTTGCCGAGCACGATGCGATTGGCCGCCCAGCCGACATCCTCGGCGCGCATGATCTCGTAGGTGTCGCGTGCCTTCAGCACGCCATCCTGGTGAATGCCCGATGCGTGTGCAAACGCATTCGCGCCGACGACGGCCTTGTTGGGCTGCACCACGAAGCCGGTTGTCTGGCTCACCATGCGCGAAGCCGGCACGATCTGCGTGGTATCGATGGCGACCTCGAGCCCGAAGTAGTCGCGGCGCGTGCGCACGGCCATCACCACCTCTTCGAGCGAGCAATTGCCGGCCCGTTCGCCCAAGCCATTGATGGTGCATTCGACCTGTCGCGCGCCGCCCAGCTTGACGCCTGCCAGCGAGTTGGCGACGGCCATGCCCAGGTCGTTGTGGCAATGCACCGACCATACCGCCCTGCCCGCATTGGGCACCCGCTCGCGAAGGCTCGCGAGGAAACCGCCGTACAACTCGGGAATCGCATAGCCCACGGTGTCGGGGATGTTCACCGTCGTGGCGCCCTCGCGAATGACGGCCTCCAGCACGCGGCAAAGGAAGTCGGGGTCCGAGCGATAGCCATCCTCCGGCGAGAACTCCACGTCGTCGCACAGATTGCGCGCGTATCGGACCGCCAGCGTCGCCTGCTCGAGCACCTGCTCCGGCGTCATGCGCAGCTTCTTTTCCATGTGCAGGGCGCTGGTGGCGATGAAGGTATGAATGCGTGCACGTGCTGCGCCCTTCAGCGCCTCGGCCGCGCGGGCGATGTCGCGGTCGTTGGCCCGCGCCAGCGAGCACACGGTACTGTCGCGCACGGCGGCCGCGATCGCCTTGACCGCCTCGAAATCACCGTTGGACGAGGCGGCAAATCCGGCCTCGATGACGTCGACACGCAAGCGCTCCAGTTGTCGGGCGATGCGCAGCTTTTCGTCGCGCGTCATCGATGCGCCGGGCGATTGCTCGCCGTCGCGCAAGGTGGTGTCGAAGATGATCAGTTTCTCAGCCATGTCAAAGCCTCTTGAAAGAAGACAGCCGCAAAAATGCAAACGGCCCGCTGCGTGAGTCACGAGCGGGCCGTTGAGCAGGAAACGTGGTCGAGTCTGGTCAGCGCACCCTGGATGCGCCTAGTAGCAGCGTCGCGGCGAAGCGTTGCATGACCATAAGAGCAAATATAGCACGCGAAAGGGGCTTAGCGATGCAAGCCTTCTTCGTCAGGCTCGTCGGTCGAGGTCGCGATCACGCTGACCGGCCTGCCCTTGGATCGCCGGTACGCATACACCACATAGCCCGACAGCCCGTAAATGCAGAACAGGGCAAACAGCACCAGCGGGGGATGGATGTTGATGACCGCAATGCCGAGCGCGATGGCCACGATAACGATGAACGGCACCGAGCGCTTGAAGCTCACATCCTTGAAACTGTAGAACGGCACGTTGGTCACCATCGTGAGTCCCGCATACAGCGTGACGACAAACGCGGTCCAGGCCAGCCAGTCGATACGCCCGGCATCACGCACACCGTAGTCGTCGAGCACCCAGATCATGCCGGTCACGAGGGCCGCGGCCGCCGGGCTCGGCAGCCCCTGGAAGTAGCGCTTGTCGACGACACCGATGTTGGTGTTGAATCGCGCCAAGCGCAGCGCGGCACCTGCGCAATAGACGAAAGCGGCAATCCACCCCAGCTTGCCCAGCCCCTTGAGCGACCATTCGTAGACGATCAGCGCCGGGGCGGCGCCGAAGCTCACCATGTCGGACAGGCTGTCCATCTGCTCGCCGAACGCGCTCTGCGTATTGGTCATGCGGGCGACACGCCCGTCGAGGCTGTCGAGCACCATCGCGCAAAAGATGCCGATGGCCGCATTCTCGAACCGCCCGTTCATCGCCATCACGATGGCGTAGAACCCGCCGAAGAGCGCCGCCAGCGTGAACAGGTTGGGCAGGATGTAGATGCCCTTGCGCCGCGGACGCGGGGCGTCAACGACGTCGGAGCCGACGCCGTCGTTGGGCGAGGCGGGATCGTTCATGTGGGTCCGAGCGTCGCGCGACAAGGCGGCGTCAGTTGCGGCTCTTGTCGACCAGTTTGTTGGCCTTGATCCACGGCATCATCGCACGCAGCTTCTCGCCCACCACCTCGATCGAGTGTTCGGACATCAGGCGGCGGCGCGACAGCAGCGTCGGGGCGCCGGCGCGATTCTCGAGGATGAAGCTCTTCGCGTACTCGCCGCTCTGGATGTCGGCCAGCATCTTCTTCATCGCCACCTTGGTGTCGGCATTGATGACCTTGGGGCCGGACACGTACTCACCGTACTCGGCGTTGTTCGAGATCGAATAGTTCATGTTGGCGATGCCGCCCTCGTAGATCAGGTCGACGATGAGCTTCAGCTCGTGCAGGCATTCGAAGTAGGCCATCTCGGGCGCGTAGCCGGCTTCGACCAGTGTTTCGTAGCCGGCCTTGATGAGCTCGACGGTGCCGCCGCACAGGACGGCCTGCTCGCCGAACAGATCGGTCTCGGTCTCCTCACGGAAGTTGGTCTCGATGATGCCGGCCTTGCCGCCGCCATTGGCCGCCGCGTAGCTGAGCGCAAGATCGCGTGCCTTGCCACTCTTGTCGGCGTGCACGGCAATCAGATGCGGCACGCCACCGCCTTGCGTGTAGGTGTTGCGCACGGTATGACCGGGTGCCTTGGGCGCCACCATCCAGACGTCGAGGTCTTCGCGCGGGACGACCTGCCCGTAATGCACGTTGAAGCCGTGCGCGAAGGCCAGAGACGCACCCTTGCGGATGTGGGGCTCGACGTCGTTCTTGTAGACCGCGCCGATCTGCTCGTCTGGCAGAAGGATCATCACGACATCGGCCGACTTCACGGCATCGGCTACCTCGGCCACACGCAGGCCGGCCTTCTCGACCTTGGACCATGACGCGCCGCCACGGCGCAGGCCGACGGTGACCTTGACGCCGCTGTCATTCAGGTTCTGCGCGTGCGCGTGGCCCTGCGACCCGTAACCGATGATCGTGACGTTCTTGCCCTTGATGAGGCTCAGGTCGGCGTCCTTGTCGTAGTAGACCTTCATGTCTCGTAGCTCCTGTGAGATAGATTGAGTGTTGTGTGGCAGTCGAAAGAGTCAAACACGGAGGATCCGCTCGCCCCGTCCGATCCCGCTGGTGCCCGTGCGCACCGTTTCCAGGATGGCGGTGCGGTCCACGCCATCGATGAATGCATCTAGCTTCGACGCGTCGCCGGTCAATTCGATCGTGAAGCTCTTGTCGGTGACATCGATGATGCGGCCGCGGAAGATGTCCGCCATACGCTTCATTTCCTCGCGTTCCTTGCCGACGGCGCGCACCTTGATCAGCATGAGCTCCCGCTCGGTAAAGCTACCCTCGGTGAGATCGACCACCTTGACCACCTCGATCAGCCGATTCAGATGCTTGGTGATCTGCTCGATCACCTCGTCGGACCCGGTCGTCACAATCGTCATGCGCGACAGCGAGGCATCTTCGGTCGGCGCGACTGTCAAGCTCTCGATGTTGTAGCCGCGGGCCGAGAACAGCGCTACCACCCGCGACAGCGCGCCCGGCTCGTTTTCCAGCAAGACAGCAATGATGTGTTTCATGTTCTCTCGTCCTTCGCGCTCTTGGGCGTCGGCAGCGGTAACCGCCGCGCTGTGGCCACGCTCTTCGATGATGGTGGAGTGATCAGGCTCCGCGTCCGCTTTGGCCGGCTGTCCTCGGTCGGCGCGGCGCGGCGCGATGACGCCTGCCGTCGCCCGAGGTAGTGGGCCTACAGGTCCTCGGAGCCCAGCAGCATTTCCGAGATGCCCTTGCCGGCCTGCACCATGGGCCAGACATTTTCGGTAGGGTCGGTGCGCACGTCGAGAAACACCGTGCGATCCTTCAGCTTGATCGCCTCACGCAGCGCCGGCTCGACATCACCCGGACGCTCGACCAAGAGCCCGACATGTCCGTAGGCTTCGGCCAGTTTGACGAAGTCGGGCAAGGCGTCCATGTAGCTGTGCGAGTACCGGCCGCCATAGTCGAGCTGTTGCCACTGCCGCACCATGCCGAGGTAGCGGTTGTTCAACGACACGATCTTCACGGGCGTCTTGTACTGCGCACAGGTCGAGAGCTCCTGGATGCACATCTGGATCGAGCCCTCGCCGGTGATGCAGAACACCTCCGATTCCGGTCTGGCCAGCTTGATGCCCATCGCGTACGGCAGACCGACGCCCATGGTGCCGAGGCCTCCACTGTTGATCCAGCGGCGAGGCTCCTCAAATCGATAGAACTGCGCTGCCCACATCTGATGCTGGCCGACGTCGGAGGTGATGTAGGTGTCCATGCCCCGCGTCAGCTCCCACAGCGTTTCAACCACCTGCTGCGGTTTGATGACTTCGCTGCTGCGCTTGTAGCTCAGGCACTCGCGGCGCCGCCACTCGTTGATCTGGCTCCACCATCCAGCCAGTGCTGTGGCGTCGGGCCGTGTGGTTCCCTCCTTCAACTGCTGGATCAGCTCCTGCAGGACATCCTTGACGTCGCCGACGATTGGAATGTCGACCTTGACGCGCTTGGAAATCGAGGATGGATCGATATCGATGTGGACGATCTTGCGCTCGACCGAAGCAAAGTGCTTGGGGTTGCCGATCACACGGTCATCGAAGCGAGCGCCGACCGCCAGCAGCACGTCGCAGTGCTGCATCGTCATGTTCGCCTCGTAAGTGCCGTGCATGCCGAGCATGCCCAGGAATTTGGGGTCGCTGGCCGCCGTGGCGCCCAGACCCATCAAGGTGTTCGTGCAGGGATAACCCAGCAGATCTGCCAATTCGCGCAGCTCGCGCGCCGCGTTGCCCAGCACGACACCGCCGCCGGTGTAGATATAGGGCCGCTTGGCATGCAGCAACAACTGCAGGGCCTTTCGGATCTGGCCGCCATGCCCCTTTCGGACCGGGTTGTAGGAGCGCATCTCCACCCGCTCCGGATAGACGAACGGCGCGGTCTTCAACGACACGTCCTTCGGCACGTCGACCACCACCGGCCCAGGCCGGCCCGTGCGCGCGATGTGAAAGGCCTTCTTCATCGTCAGCGCCAGGTCGCGCACGTCTTTGACGAGGAAGTTGTGCTTGACAATCGGGCGGGTGATGCCGACGGTGTCGCACTCCTGGAACGCGTCGAGCCCGATCGCCGGCGTCGGCACCTGACCGGTGACGATGACCATGGGGATCGAGTCCATGTAGGCGGTCGCGATGCCGGTCACGGCGTTGGTGACGCCGGGCCCTGAGGTGACCAGCGCAACGCCGACCTCGCCGGTGGCCCGCGCGTAGCCATCGGCCGCATGCACGGCCGCCTGCTCGTGGCGCACCAGCACGTGCTGGATGCTGTCCTGCTTGTACAGCGCGTCGTAGATATAGAGCACCGCGCCGCCCGGATAGCCCCAGACGTACTTGACGCCTTCGGCCTGCAGGCAGCGAACGAGGATGTCAGAGCCATTGGGCTCCAACGGTGCGGGGGGGGATTGCGGCGGCGCCGATGCGGCGCGCTTGACTTCCGCGGCAGACATGCTCATCTAGAACCTCTGTGATTTTCTCTGACGAAAAACCATCGGTGCCCCTCTTCACGCCCTCGTGAGGCGGATTTGGAACCTGGTCGGTCGATCTGCCCGGGGCCCGGTTGGCGCCGGCATCGAACCGCATGAAACTGTTGTGCGAAGCAGCATTATCGCACTGCTGGTGGGCCCTGCCGAGCGCGTCGAGGGCCCCGAAGGCCCGATGCAATAATCACCCGGCCTAAAACAAGGCCGGACGCACACGGACCGGGGCCTGCCCAGTTGGCGACAGACAAAGAACTCTCCGATTTCCTGAAGAGCGTCGAGAGGCGGGCCTTCAAGCGCACGGTGTATGCGGTCCGTGATGACGAGGCCGCGCTCGACATCGTGCAGGATTCGATGATTCGCTTGGCGGAAAAGTACGCCGACCGACCGCCGGCGGAGCTGCCTTTGCTGTTCCAGCGGATCATGTCCAACGCCACCATGGACTGGTTCCGGCGCCAGCGGGTGCGCAACGCGGTAGTGCAGAACTTCTCGGACTTCGAGTCCGACGGAGAGGGTGGCGACTTCGACTTGCTGGAAACTCTGGCGACCGCCGACGGGTCGATGGGTGCCGAGAGCGCCGCCGACAGCGTCGGACGGGCCCAGATCCTGCTTTTGATCGAGGAAGAGGTGCGTCAGCTGCCCCAGCGTCAACGAGAGGCGTTTCTCCTACGTTACTGGGAGGAACTCGACGTCGCAGAGACAGCGGCAGCCATGGGTTGTTCGGAGGGCAGTGTCAAGACGCACTGCTCGAGAGCGGTGCATGCGCTGTCGAAGGCGCTGCGCGCGAAGGGAATCACACTATGAGCCCGCCCGACAACTACCAAGCCAACTCGCTCCTCTCCGCGCCACCGCGCGAGGCCCTGGAAGCTCGATTCGCCCATCGCGTGATCGGGCTCCTGGCCGACGGTACCGCCCAGGTTCCGCACGAAGTCAGCGAACGACTCAAGGTCGCCCGGCTGCAGGCCCTTGACCGGGCGCGGGCTCTGCGCAAGTTGTCGGCACAGCCAGCGGTCGTCATGCAGGGGCACGGCGCCATGCTGGCGTTTGGCGGGTCCCCCTCCTGGTGGCTGCGTCTGGCGTCGTTCGTCCCATTGGCCGTGCTGCTGGGCGGGCTGCTGCTGATCCAGCACCGTTACAGCGAGCAGCAGATCTCGGCGGCCGCCGAGATCGACGCAGCGTTGCTCGTCGACGAACTGCCGCCGCAGGCGTACAGCGACCCCGGCTTCGTCGAATTCCTGCTCAAGGCTCCGCCTGTGGCGGAGTGAACTCGGGCATGCGCGGCAGGCGACACCTTCGCACAGTCCTCTCATCGCTGACCGCGGTGACAGTCGCCTGTGTCGGTGCGGCGTCGCCTGTTGTCTCCCAGGCGCAGTCGCCGACTCCGCAAGCCCGCAATGCAGCGCCGGCGGTTGCTGGCGGTCCGGCCTGGCCGTCGCTGACATCGCAACAGCGCGCCGCGTTGGCGCCTCTGCAAGGCGAATGGCACACCATCGATGCCAGCCGCAAGGCCAAGTGGATCGAAATCGCGGGTCGGTATCCCAAGCTTCCGCCGGCGGAGCAACAGCGCCTACAGGCGCGCATGGCCGAGTGGTCACGATTGAGCCCGGCCGAGCGCGGCCAGGCTCGACTGCACTATCAGGAGGCCAAGCAGCTGCCGGCGCAGGAGCGCCAGGCCCAATGGCAGGCTTACCAAGCCTTGCCAGAGGGCGAACGCAAGGCGCTAGCGACACGCGCCCGACCCGACACCGGGCCGCCAGTTGCCGTCAGACCTGGCGCCAAAGCGCCGCAGCCGGCGGGCGACGCCAGGTCCAAGCAAAACATCGTCGGGACGCCGTCGCTGACGACGCCCGCGAGCAAGGCGGTAGGACCCACCGTCGTGCAAGCTGCACCCGGAGCGACGACCTCGTTGGTCACCCGACAGGCGACCCCCCCGCCGCATCAGCAGGCGGGGATGCCGAAGATTGCCGCGACACCCGGCTTCGTCGACCGCACGACACTGCTACCCAGGCGCGGCCCGCAAGGAGCCGCCACACGCGCCGCTGGCGCATCGCAGCCCAAGAATCCATGACGAGCGGCCGCGGGCCGTCGCCGCTCGCACCGGCGGCGCAACCGTTGTCGATCGCGCGCAGGCTGGCCTGCATGCTCTACGAGGGGGTGCTGCTGTTCGGCGTCGTGATGGTGTTTGGCTACCTGTATTCGGCGCTGACCCAGCAGCGTCACGCCCTGCAAGGCAGCGGTGGATTGCAGGCCTTCCTGTTCGTCGTGCTCGGCGTCTACTTCGTCGGCTTCTGGTCGCGCGGCGGCCAGACGCTGGCGATGAAGACCTGGCACTTGCGCGTCGAGTTGCGCGGCGGCGGCCCGGTGCCCCAATGGCGTGCGCTCATTCGTTATGTGCTGAGCTGGTTGTGGTTCCTGCCGGCCTTGGCCTCGGTGCACTACGCCGGTGTCCCGGGCGCCGGCGCGGCCTTCGTCGTAGTGATCGCGGGTATGGCGGGCTACGCAATGCTGGCGCGCCTGCGCGCCGATCGGCAGTTTCTGCACGACGTGGCCTGCGGCACCCGACTCGTCGACTTGCGGCCCTCGTTGCAGGTGACGGCACAATCGACGGCATGAGCAAC
>Ga0075356_1000030_pt1 | contig 27662 bp, 22 predicted proteins | sample WestPond_Cattail_FD_120073 | JGI IMG/M metagenome (GOLD analysis project Ga0075356, IMG submission 120073) | Natural and restored wetland microbial communities from the San Francisco Bay, California, USA, that impact long-term carbon... | ecosystem: Environmental > Terrestrial > Soil > Wetlands ... | reverse complement strand
TGATCGTCGACGCCCAGGGCACGGCAGCGCTCGGCGAGCCCGGTGACGATCTCTCGCTGGCGCCGGAGTTTCGGGCGGCCATCGCCCGTGCCGCGGCGACCGGCGAAGTGCAGATCCTCGTGCACCTGTCGTCCGACGAGCGGCCAGCGGCCACCTGGGTCGATCTGATCGCGCCGCTCGTGGCGCAAGGCGCACCGGCGCGGGCGGTCGCGGTGATGCGGCACGACAAGGACGAGAGCCTGCTGCCGCTGCTGCGGTCGTGGCCGGTGCCGAGCCGCAGTGCCGGCACACGACTGGTGCGGCGCGAAGGTACCCGCGTGGTCGATGCCTTCGACATGACCGCATCGGCGGAGCCGGTTGCCCACACCTTGGCCGCGAGAGTGCTGCTCGGTGAGGCACCGGTTGGCCAGGCGCTCACCGGTGAGAACGGACATGGTGTCGCGGTTCTCGGTGTGCTGCGGCCCGTCGCCGGCACCGACTGGTATCTGCAGGCGCACGTCGAACTCAGCGAGATCCGCGACCAGGCGTTGCGCGACAGCTTGGGGATCCTGGCTGCCGGCGTGCTGGCGCTGGTGGCGGCCGCGGTGGCTTCGCGCGTATGGCAGCAGCGGCGGGCGCTGGCCCGCGTGCAGGCCGCGCGCGCCGAGCAGGACGCGCGGCTGCGCGCCTCGGCGCTCGTGCAGGCGGTGGCACACAGTGCGAGCGACGCCATCTTTGCCAAGGACCGCGACGGCCGCTATCTGCTGTGCAACCCGCAGGCCAGCCGCATGATCGGCAAGCCGGTCGAGTTCGTGCTGGGCCGCGACGATCGCGAGCTGTTTCCGCCCGAGCAGGCCGTGCGCATCATGGCCAACGACCTGCAGGTGATGACCGACAACACGTTCTGCGCATACGAGGAGACCATCCGCACTCCCGAAGGGCCCGTCATCGTGCTGGCCACCAAGGGACCGCTGCACGACGAGCAGGGTCGCGTGGTCGGGCTGTTCGGCATCTCGCGCGACATCACCGCGCGCCAGCGCGCCGAAGTCGCCCTGCGCGACAGCGAGTCCACCCAGCGCACGCTGCTCGAGGCGATGGCCGACGGCATGTTCGTGGCGCAGGACCGTCGCTTCGTGTTCTCCAACCCGGCCCTGCCGCGCCTGCTCGGCTGGACCGAGGCTGACTTCGCCGGCCAGCCGTTCGAGGCCGTGGTGGCGCCGGAGTATCTCGAGCTGTGGAGTCGGCGCTACGAGCAGCGCATCGGCAGCGGCCTGGAGCCAGTGAATCACTACGAACTGCAGTTCTTGCGACGGGGCGGTGCCGAACGCGTCTGGGTTGAGCTGCGTGCCAGCCGCTTCAGTTATCGCGGGCGTCCCGCGGTGCTCGGGCTGGTCCGCGACATCAGCGAACGACGCAATGCCGAGCAGGCCTTGCGCGATGCCTCGACGCTGGTGCAGGCAGTGGAAGACTCGGTGGCCGACCACATGGCGGTGCTCGACCGCCACGGCGTGATCGTCAACGTCAATGCGGCCTGGCTGCAGTTCGCCGTCGATCATGGCAGCACAGAGGGCCAGATGCCGCCATCGACCGGCGTGGGGGCCGACTATCTGGCCGTCTGCCGTGCCGTCACCGGGCCGGATCGCTCAGACGCCCTCGCTGCGGCGGCCGGCATCGCTGCGGTGCTGTCCGGCGAGAAGACCGTGTTCGCCTTCGAGTACGCCTGCCACGAACCGGGCATTGCGCGCTGGTTCAGCATGACGGTGACGCCGCTGCGCACGGGCGAGGGTGGCGCGGTGGTCGTGCACGCCAACATCACGCAGCGTCGGCTGGCCGAGGATGCGCTGCGCGTCAGCGAGGAGCAGTACCGCTCGATGGTGTCGGTGCTCGACGAGGGCATCCTGGTGTTCGGTGCCGACCGGCAGCTGAAGGCGTGCAACGAACAGGCCGAGCGCTTCGCCGGCCTGCCGCTGGCCCAGTTGCAGCGGCGCGAGGTGCTGGCGGGCTGGCAGCCGCAGCATGCCGACGGCACGCCGATGAGCTACGACGAGCTGCCGATCGGCCGCACGCTGCGCACCGGGGAGCGCTGCCGCGACCTGTTGATGGCCGTGCAGCTGCCGAACGGCGGCCGGCGCTGGCTGATGATTAACGCCGAGCCGATCCGCGATCCCGCCAGCGGCGCCTTGACGGGCGTGGTGACCTCGTTCAACGACATCACCGAGCGCCATCTCGCCGAGCAGGCGCTGCGCAAGCTGTCGCTGGCCGTCGAGCAATGCCCGATCGGCATCCTGATCGTCGACACCACCGGCCGCATCGACTATGCCAACGAGGCATTCAGCCGCATCACCGGCTTCGCGCGCGAGCAGGCGCTCGGCCGCGAGCTCGACGCGCTGCAACCGGGCCGCCTGCCGGTGGACGGCGTGAAGGCCCTGCGATCGGCGCTCGTGCAAGGGCAGACGTGGGCCGGCGAGTTCAGCACGCAGCGCCAGGACGGCGGCCGCTACGACGAGTTCGTGCACGCCGCACCGATCCGCCAGGCCGACGGGCGCATCACGCACTTCCTGCTGATCGGGGAGGACGTCACCGAGCACAAGCGCATCGGCGCCGAGCTGGACCGCCATCGGCACCGGCTGCAGGAGCTGGTCGACGAGCGCACCCACCAACTGCGCGAGGCCAACCGGGCGCTGGTGGAGAGCGAGCGCTTCATCCACACCGCGGCCGACAACCAGCCCGGTCTGCTCGCCTACTGGACCAATGATCTGCACTGCCGCTTCGCCAACCGGGCCTATCGCGAGTGGTACGGGCGCAGCGAGGACGAGATGATCGGCATCGCCGCTTCTGTGCTGCTGACCCGCGAGCGGATCGAGCACAACCTGCAGCAGTTCTTGCCCGGCGTGATGCGCGGCGAGCCGCAGCGCTTCCAGCGTGTGCTGCGTGCCGCCGACGGACGCACCATGCATGCGCTGGTGAGTTACGTGCCCGACGTGGTCGACGGCGAGGTGTGCGGCTTTCTGGTGGTGGTCACCGACGTCAGCGAGCTCAAGCAGGCGGAGCTGCGCCTGGAGCAGGTCAACGCCGAGCTGACGCTCTCGCGTGATCGCGCCGAGCAGGCCAATCGGGCGAAGAGTGCGTTCCTGGCCAACATGAGCCACGAGATCCGCACGCCGATGAACGCCATCCTCGGCCTGACGCACCTGCTGCGGCGCGACGCGAGGGGTCCGGTCGACGTGGCGCGACTGGACAAGATCACCGACGCGGCCGACCACCTGCTTCGGGTGATCAATGACGTGCTCGACCTGTCGAAGATCGAGGCCGGCCGGGTCGAGCTCGAGCAGACCGACTTTTCGCTGTCGGCACTGATCGAGCGCACGCGGGCGCAGGTGATCGAGCAGGCGGTGGCCAAGGGCCTCGCGCTGACCGTCACGGCCGATGCGATACCCGATGCACTGCGCGGCGATCCGACCCGTCTGTCGCAAGCGCTGCTCAACCTGCTGAGCAACGCGGTCAAGTTCACCGAGCACGGCCGCATCGAGGCAAACGTGACGCTGCTGTCGCAGGACCGGCACGGCCTGCTGCTGCGCTTCGGCGTGACCGACACCGGCATCGGCGTCGCCGCCGAACAGCTCGAACACCTGTTCACCGCCTTCATGCAGGCCGATGCCTCGACCACACGCCGCTTCGGTGGCACAGGCCTGGGCCTGGTGATCACGCAGCGCCTGGCCGCCATGATGAACGGCAGCGTCGGCGCCACCAGCCGGCCGGGCGAGGGCAGCGAGTTCTGGTTCACCGCCCGGGTGCAGCCGGGACGCGGCGTCTGCGAAGCCGGCACTCCGGCAACGACGACGGATGCCGAGAGTCTGCTGCGTCGCGACCATGCCGGCGCGCGCGTGCTGCTGGTCGAGGACAACGCGGTCAACCAGGAGGTCGCGCTGCACCTGCTGCAGACGGCGGGCCTGCATGTCGACCTCGCCGCGGACGGTGCACAGGCGGTGCGTCGGGCGCGCGAGGGACGATACCACCTGATCCTGATGGACATGCAGATGCCGGTGATGGACGGCCTGGAAGCCACGCGCCGTATCCGCCAGCTGCCGGCTTGCGAGACGACGCCGATCCTCGCGATGACCGCCAACGCCTTCGGCGAGGACCGGGCCAACTGCCTGGCCGCCGGCATGAACGACCATATCGCCAAGCCGGTCGAACCGGCGCTGCTCTATGCCGCGCTGCTCGCTTGGCTGCCGGTCGGCAGGGGCGTCGCGGCCGGCGCGGTCGGCGACCACCGGACGCCGGCGTCGCGCTAGCGCACGTTGGCCTCGGCTCAGGTCGGGAACGTGCCCGGCAGCAGGATGCTGCTGTCGACCTCGTCGACGCGGGTGCGGCCGCAGAAGGCCATCGTCAGGTCGAACTCCTTGTGCAGGATCTCGAGCGCCTTGGACACGCCGGCCTCGCCCATGGCGCCGAGGCCGTAGACCATCGCGCGGCCGATGTAGGTGCCCTTGGCGCCGAGCGCGATTGCCTTCAGCACGTCCTGCCCCGAGCGGATGCCGCCGTCCATGTGCACCTCGATCTGCGAGCCGACCGCGCTCACGATCGCCGGCAGCGCCTCTATGCTCGACTGCGCACCGTCGAGCTGGCGGCCGCCGTGGTTGCTGACGATCAGCGCGTCGGCGCCCGAGGCGACCGCGAGCTTGGCGTCGTCGACGTCCTGGATGCCCTTGAGGATCAGCTTGCCGCCCCAGCGCTTCTTGATCCACTCCACGTCGCCCCAGTTCAGCCGCGGGTCGAACTGTTGCGCCGTCCAGGCCGACAGGTTGCCCATGTCGGTGACGCCCTTGACGTGGCCGACGATGTTGCCGAACTGCCGCCGCGAGGTGCCGAGCATGCCCAGGCCCCAGCGCGGCTTGGTCATCATGTTCAGCATGTTGGCGATCGTCAGCTTCGGCGGGGCTGACAGACCGTTCTTCAGGTCCTTGTGGCGCTGGCCGATGATCTGCAGGTCCAGCGTCAGCACCAGCGCGCCGCACTTGGCGGCCTTGGCGCGGTCGATCAGGCGTTCGATGAAGTCGCGGTCGCGCATCACGTAGAGCTGGAACCAGAACGGCGCGCGGGTGTTCGCCGCCACATCCTCGATCGAGCAGATGCTCATCGTGCTCAGCGTGAACGGGATGCCGAACTTCTCGGCCGCCTTGGCGGCGAGGATCTCGCCGTCGGCGTGCTGCATGCCGGTCAGGCCGACCGGCGCGATCGCCACCGGCATCGCGACGTCGACGCCGACCATCTTGCTGGCGGTGCTGCGGCCCTCCATGTTGACCGCGACGCGCTGGCGCAGCCTGATCTTCTGGAAGTCGCTCGTGTTCGCGCGATAGGTGCTCTCGGTCCACGACCCGCTGTCTGCGTAGTCGTAGAACATGCGCGGCACGCGCCGCTCGGCCAGCACGCGCAAGTCCTCGATGGTGGTGATCACGGTCATGATGTTTTCCGTCTCCTCGGCGCTCATTGTGCCGGGACGGTCGGCACCGGCGGCGGGCACCTCAGAACAACTCGCCGTCGGCCGCCGCGTAGGCCGGTGCCGTGGGCAGGCCGCGCGAGCGCACCAGCGCGGCCGCGCGCACGCCGAGCAGCCGGATGCGTCGGGTCAGGTCGACGCGCTTCAGGCACTGGCCGGCGGCCCGGCGGATCGAGCCGGCGTCGTCGGTCGGCGCGTCGAGCGTCAGGTCGCGCGTGACGGTCTTGAAGTCGTCGAAGCGCAGCTTGATGCCGATCGTACGCCCCGAGTAGCCCTGGCGCTGCAGGTCGCTCGCTACCTGTTCCGCCAGCTCTGTGAACACGCGCGACAGCTCGGCGCGGTCGCGGCGGGCGTGCAGGTCGCGGTCGAAGGTGGTCTCGCGGCTCATCGACACCGGCTCGCTGACGGTGACAACCGGCCGCTCGTCGATGCCGTGCGCGGCGTCGTGCAGCCAGCGTCCGTAGCTGCGGCCGAAATGCGCGACGAGCCCCGACACGTCGCGCGCGGCCAGCTCGCCGATGGTGGCGATGCCCAGCGCCTTCAGCTTCGCGCCCGCCTTCGGGCCGATGCCGTTGATGCGCCGCACCGGCAGCGGCCAGATGTGGCGCGGCAGGTCGTCGGCCGTCAGCAGCGTCAGGCCGTCGGGCTTGTCGAGTTCGGAGGCGATCTTGCTCAGCAGCTTGTTCGGCGTCAGCCCGATCGAGCAGCTGAGGCCGGTGGCGCGGCGCACGTTGTTCTTGATCTCGAGCGCCAGCGCGCGCACGCCGCCGTGCGGGTCGTGCGCCACGCTGTCCTGCGCGCCCGGCAGGTCGGTCAGATCGATGTAGATCTCGTCGATGCCGCGGTCCTCGATCAGCGGCGCCACCTCGGCCACCGCCGCCTTGAAGCGGCGCGAGTAGCGCTTGTACTGGTCGTGGTCCACCGGCAGCAGCACCGCCTGCGGGGCCAACGCCGCCGCTTTCATCAGCCCCATGCCCGAATGCACGCCATAGTCGCGCGCCGCATAGGTGGCGGTGGTGATGACGCCGCGCCCGGCGTAGCGGGCCAGTCGGGCGAATTCGCGCGTCCCGTCGTCGCGCAGCACGGGCTGGTGGCGGCGCCCGCCGCCGATGACCACCGGCTGGCCTTCGAGCTCCGGATAGCGCAGCAGCTCGACTGACGCGTAGAACGCGTCCATGTCGAGATGAGCGATCCAGCGGCGGCGCGGCAAGGTCGGCATGTGTCGAATTGTCGGCTGCGGGTCGGGCGATGGCGATTCAACTGGTTGCGATTGCTCGCGCGCGGCCGGGCGTCGCTCCGTACACTGATGTGCAACCGGCACATTTGTAACGGCGCGAAAAACCAGGCGGCCAGTCCGGCTGGAGCGATGGTGCGGCTGGCCACGGCACCGAACTTGCCAACGGTCGCGTCTTGGTCTGCGACCAATGGCTACGATGGATCGCAGGAACCGAACCCCCTCTGCCACTCAGACATGTCCGATCCCGCTGCCCCCGGCCCCGATGGCGACGAACAAGCCGCGTTGACCGACGCGGTGCGCGCCTTGCTGGCCCCGGTGGCGCGTCTGGCCCTTGCGCGTGGCCTGCCCTTTGCCGTGGTGCAGGAGCTGTTCAAGCAGATGCTCGTCCAGGAGGCCGACATGGCCCATGCGGGGCTGCTGCCGCATCGCAAGGTCAGCCGCATCAGCACCGCCACCGGCATCAACCGACGCGAGGTGACACGCCTGATCCAGGTGCTACGCGAGGGCCGGATCGGCGAGGCGCCGGCGCGACGCTCGCTGGCCACCGAGGTGTTCGCCCACTGGATGAGCGCGCCGGCCTACCACGACAAGCGCGGCCAGCCCAGGGTGCTGCGCCGGCAGGGCAAGGCGCCGAGCTTCGAATCGCTGGCGCGCGGCGTCACGCGCGATGTACATCCACGCAGCATCCTCGACGAACTGCTGCGTCTCGAGCTGGCGAGCCTGGACGGCGACGCCGACACGGTGGCGCTGAAACGTGAGGCCTTCGTGCCGCATGGCGACGCGGGGCGCATGCTGCATTTCCTGGCCGACAACGTGGGCGACCATGCGTCGGCCGCGGTCGACAATGTGCTGGGCGACGGGCACCAGCACTTCGAGCAGGCCATCTTCGCGAGCGGCCTGAGCGAGCGGTCGGTGCGCGAGATGCGGCCGCAGGTGAGCGCGCTGTGGCAGCAGCTGCTGGTCTCGCTGGTGCCGATGCTAGAAGCCAAGGTCGCCGCCGATCGCGAGCAGCCCGACGCCACCCGGCGAGTGCGTCTGGGCCTCTACACCTACGACACCGACGTCGCGGCCGCCGCCGCGGACGATCCGGCGCAGCCGGCGGGGAAGAACCGATGAACGACATGATGCAACGCATGGGCCGCCTTGCCCGCGGGCGCTGGCTGGGCGCGCTGGCGCTCCTGGTATTCGGCTGCGGCGGCGGCGTCGGCACCGGCGGCACCGGCTCGTTTGCCGTCGGTCCGATCAGCGGCTTCGGCTCGATCATCGTCAACGGCGTGCGGTTCGACGATGTCGACGCCCGTGTCGAGTCCGACGACGGCAGCCCACGCGGCAGCGACTCGCTGCGCCTGGGCATGATGGTCGAGGTCGATGCTGACGAAGTGCGCAACGCGCAGGCGGCCGCCCGGCAGGTGCGCGTGGTCAGCGAATTGATCGGGCGCGTCGACAGCGTGGATCCGTCCGGCCAGTTGGTCGTCAACGGCCTGACCGTGCGCACCAACGCATCGACCGTGTTCGACGAGCAGTTTGCCGGCGGCCTGCCGGGTATCGGCGTGGCCACTGTGATCGAGGTCTACGGCTTCGCCGACGGTGCGGCCGGCGCGGTCCTCGCCACCCGGCTGGAGCCGCGCTCTGGCGCGACCGCATTCAAGTTCCGCGGCGCGCTGTCGGGGCTCGACCGCGGTGCCCGCACGTTCCGGATCGGCAGCCAGTCGTTCAGCTATGTCGGCCTGAGCCCCGAACCGCAGGGCCTGGCCAACGGGGCCATCGTGCGTGTCGTGGTCGCGACGGCGCGCGACGGCGCCGGCCGCTGGGGGGTGACCGCGCTGGCCGGCGGCGTGCCGTCGCGCGACGGCGTGGAGGGTGAAGCCGAGGGCCTGATCTCCGCCTACAACTCCGATGCCGACTTTCTCGTCAACGGGCTGCCGGTCGACGCCAGCGGGGCTGTCGTCCAGGGTGGTCCGCTGGCCGCCGGCCTGCGCGTCGAGGTCCATGGTCGTCTGCAGGCCGGCGTGCTGATCGCCAGCACCATCGCGATCGAACGCGAGGAGGGCAGCGGCGAGTTCGAGTTGCACGGCACCATCGACAGCGTCGACCCGGGGTCGCAGACCTTGCGCCTGCGCGGCCGCGGCGAGCTGATCAGCACCGCCCGACCGGGCCTGAAGTACGAGAACGGCACGGCAGCCGACCTGGTGCCCGGCCGCCGCATCGAGCTGAAGGGCGCGCTATCCGCCGACGGCACGCGGGTCGAGGCCACCAAGATCGAGTTCGGCTCGTGAGCCGCCAGCGCCCGGCCGCGCGCTGGCGCACAATCCGCTGGCAAGCCGTCGTCGGAGGCCCCCAATTGCCTGATCGCCACGTTCTCTCGGCACTCACTGCGTCGACACTGGCACTGTTGGTGTGCATGGCCAGCGGCGCCGCGCTGCTGCCGCCGCTGGTCGACCTGGCTGCGCGCTCGTCGCTGCATGCCACCTCGTTCGGCGCCACGCTGGTGGTCGCGATGCTGCTGCACTGGGTCTTCCTCGGCCTCGCCGCGCGGCGCACGCGCCGCAGCGTGGTCGGCTGGGTGTCCCTGTCGGTGCTGCTGTTCCCGATCGGCAGCGCCGTGGCGCTGGTCATGCTGAACTGGCTCGGCGACGAGCCGATGCCCATGCCGGCGCGCTGAGCGCTCGAGCGGATGCGGCCGTCTCTAGTGGGTTGGTGGCTCGGGCTCGGTCTGAGCATCGTGGCGCAAGCGCCGGCCGCGGGCCAACCGGTTGCCGATGCCTTGCGCCAGCAGGTCTGGGATACCGAAGTCGCGTTTGCCCGCAGCATGGCCGATCGCGACTTCGCCGCCTTCGGCCGGCACCTGAGCGAGCACGCCATCTTCTGGAACGGGCCGAACGCGCAACGCGGCAAGGCGGCCGTGCTGGCCGCATGGGCCGGCTTCTACCAAGGCGAGAAGGCGCCGTTCTCCTGGCAGCCAGATGCCGTGGAGGTGCTCGGCGACGGCACGCTGGCCCACTCGACCGGCCCGGTGCGCGATCCGTCCGGCAAGCTGATCGCCCGCTTTCACTCGGTGTGGCGGCAGGAGGCACCGGGCGTCTGGCGCATCGTGCTCGACCGCGGCGAGGCCGCGCGCGAGTAGAGCGCCGTCGGCCGCGACTACTGCGTCGCGACGATCTGCAGGCGCCGCTCGACGTAGCCCGGCTGCGCCACAACGCTGGCGTCGGGGCAGCTCGCGCCGATCGAGCAGGCGGTGGCGTCGATCGTGTACACGCGCAGCTGGCGGGCGACGCCCGCGGCGCTCTCGCCTTCGTTGTAGACGCTCGAGCTGCAGGTCACCGTCACGCGCGCTCCTGTGTCGGCCGTCAGGTCGAGTGTCTGCGAGGCGCCGCTGCACGACGTCCAGCTGCCCTTGAAAGCCTGGTACAGGCCCCACTCGAGTCCGCTGCGCGCGGCCAGCAGCGTGCGCGCGGTCGACGCCGCCTGGGCGGCGGTGCTGCTGGCCCCGGTGGACAGCCGCACGATGGCGGCGGCGAGCGCGGCGAGCGCCACCAGCACCAGGATCGCCGCGATCACGCCGAGGCCACGCTGGCTGCGGGGTGCGGAGGCGATCACGGCACGTTGCGCACGTGGGCGCCCATCAGCAGGCTCGCGACTTCGTTGTTGCGCGCCAGCTCGAGCTGCATCGACACGAAGCCGCTCTGCTGGGTGGCGCCCTGGTTCGGGTCGTAGACGAAGCGGCACGACTTGACGCGTGTGGCCAGCACCGCGGCGCCGCTGGTCGACGGGCAGCTCGATGGATACGACGCGTTGAAGCCGTAGTTCATTGCGCGGTACAGCGTGCCGCGGCCATTGCCGTTGGCGTCGAGCGTGCCATCGGCCCCGCTGCACACGTAGAACACCGCCGCCTGCGCCTGCGGCACGACGACGAAGCGGCCACCGTCGTAGCCGGGCGGGAACTGCGTGCTCGCCACCGTGAGGCGGCTGCGGCCGAAGCGCGCGTCGGGCGTCGCCACTGACTGGACCGCCGCGCGGTTGCTGCCGCCGTACACATCGCCCGGGTTCTGGTTGTCGATCACCACCCAGTCGCCGGCGGTGGGCGTGCTGGCGAGCGGGCTCAGCACGTCGAACACGCCGGTCGCCCGCGTCACGTCGAGCGGGGCCGCACAGTCCGCGGCCGGCGAGCAACCGGGCGCGGCGTCGTTGACCACGTCGGGGCCGCGGCGAAAGCGCCCGCCGCTCGCCGTGGGCACCAGCTCGAAGCACGACGCAGCCGGCGTGCGGATCGAGTTGGGCACCGCGGCCTGCACGTCACGCACCATGCGGCGCAGCGCGTGGTCGGCCTGGCCGGCGAGATCGGCGCGCGAGCGCATGCCGATGTAGCCGCCGAACGCCGGCAGGAAGAACGCCGTCAGGCTGGTCGCCATGATCGCCAGCAGCACCATCACGACGATCAGCTCGATCAACGTGAAGCCGGATGTCCGCGCGAAAGACGGGCTAGGACGCATAGTCGGTGCGCCAGCCGACGAGGCTGACCGAGTCGCCGCCGCGCGAGACCGTGACCGTGATGCGGCGCGCCGCGGCGACGCCGCCGATCGTGCCCGGCACCACGCTCACGCTCACCGTGTAGCCGGCGAGCGCGGCGATCGCGGTGCCGTCCACCGCGCACAGGCTGCCGCCGCTGGCATAACCGTGGTAGTCGGCGACATCGTTGAAGGTGTCGCGTGCGCAGCCCGCCGGCGCCGTGTTGGCCGCCACGGCGTAGGGCTTGAGCTGGATCTCCTCGATCAACTCTTCGGCGATCGCCAGCATCTGCCGCTGCAGCACCGGGTCGGCGCTGTTGCGCGTGGCGGTGGTCATCGCCGCCAGCACACCCGCCAGACCGACGCCGACGATGACGATCGCCACCAGCAGCTCGACTAGCGAGACGCCGTACATGCACCGGCGGCGGTCACTCGACATGGCCGGTCTCCCCGATCACCACGATAGCGTCCTCGCCGACGACGGCGACCGTGCGGTCGGCGACGAGGGTGCCGGCGCCGTCGCGCGTCACGCGCCCCGTCGGCTGGAAGTACAGCGTGCCCGCCGGCGCCACGGTGGTGGACGCCGCCGCGGCGTCACGCGCAAAGGCCGCGTTGCCGTCCGGTCCGGGCAGCGGCGTGACACAGGCGCTGGCCGGATGGGTCGCCGCGATGATCAGCTGCACGGAACCCGTCGCCACGTCGACGCACACCAGCCGGCGATGCGAAATCGCCGTGCCGCGGGCCTGGCGCAGCGCGGCGACGACCTGGTCGCGCCACGCGGCGCTGCGCAGCGTCAGCGCGGCGTCGAGCTTGGGCAGCGCCACACCCGCCAGTACGCCGACCAATACCAGCACCATCACCAGCTCCGGCAGCGTGAAGCCGCGCGACTCAGTACAACTCGCGGGCATGGACGGTCCTGCTGGTCTCGGGGTTGAAGATGCCGAACGACGCGCGGGCGGAAGGGTCGCGATCGGTACTCGCAGCGCAGCTGCCGTTCTGTGCCCGCAGCCACGCGCGCGTCGCGCCGGTGCTGGCCGGATGCGTCGCCAGGCATGACTGATCGGCCGTGGTGCTGCCCAGATTAAGCGCAACGTCGACGGTGCCGGTCGCGCTCGGCGACGGCGCGCCGAGCAACAGCACGCCCTGACCGCCGGCGAGCGTGATGGGTGCGAGCGAGTTGTTCCAGGCCGTGCTGGCGTTGCCTTTGTGGTCGCGGCGGTTCGACAACACGATCGCCGCCGCAGGCACGGTGGTGCAGCTGTCGTCGCCGTTCAGCAGCCAGCTGTTGCCGCTCCAGTATTCGGCGCGCACCGGCATGGACAGCGCCGACTTCTCGCTGCCGAAGGCAGCGCCCAGGCGCAGGCGGCCGCTGCGCAGCACGGTGCTGCCCTCGGCGAAGCCGGCGGAGCTGACGCCGTCGGCGTCGATCGCGCGAACGGGCAGTGTCCGCGGCGCGGTGGTCTTCTGCGTGAAGTCGTAGCTAGGCGTGGCCGCTGCGACGCCGCCGACGAACGCGGTGGCCGCCACGGTCGCGCCGCTGCCGAAGGAGCCGGTGCCCAGGCTCGCAGCGTCCGACAGGGTCACGGTCCTGGCGAAGCTCGGCGTCGCGCCGGCGCCGTCGTAGTTCAACGTCGTGCCCGGCGAGGTCAGGCCGTTGCGCGCGGTGATCGTCGCGTTGAGCGGCTGGCCCGCGTAGCTGAAGGCGCCGCACGCCGGCGTGACCGCGATATCGAAGTGATGCGGCACGAAGCGGCCCACGTTGCCGGAGGCGGTGCCAGTCACGTTGCCGGTACCGAGGTAGTCGCTGCCCGCGGCGCTGGGGCGCAGCGTGACGATGCCGACTTCGGGCCACGCGAAGGTAGTGCCGGTGGCCGAGCCCGCGCTGAAGGCACCGAAAGCGCTCGGGTTGACCAGCGCGGGCGCATTGCCGCCGGCGGGTTGCACCAGCGTGGCCGTCAGCGTCACGCCCTGCGGCGAAATCTCCCGCCCGTAATTGGGCGTCGCGCTGCCGCCCGCATCGACCGCGGTGACGGTGGCCGAGAACGGAGTTCCCGCCGGCATGAACGCCGTGCCGCTGGCCGACGTGGCGCCCGGGTTGTTGCCCGGACTCGCGATCGCGCCGGTGGCGCAGGCGCCGGCGGCGTAACTCGTGCAGCGGATGCTCGACAGCACGAACCCGGCCGGCCGCACGACGAATGGATTGGATGCGCCGCTCAGCGCGCTGGTCAGCGCGCCGCCGGCCGGCTTGGAGGCGAACAGCGTGATCTGGCCGACATCGGCATAGTTGAAGGTGAATGGGGCCTCGCCGTTGGCGTTGAACGTCATCGGTACCGCGGTGGTGGTGCTGACGCCGCTCGCCGGGCTGCCGTTGATGGCCGTGGCGCTCGTGCCGGTGAGCGTCATGCGGTTACCGGTGGAGCAGGTGGTCGGGTTGTTGCACTGGTAGGTCCAGTTCACGCTGTTCGCGCCGGTCAGCGCGGCTTCGCAGGCCTTGGTCGTGGTGCCCGTCGTCACCGCACGCAGCAGGTAGGAGGCCGAGGTCACGCCCGCGGCCTGCGTGGTTACGGTGGTCGCAGCGCCGCCGGTGGCGGCCGCGATCACGAAGCCGGCCGCGTTGAACGTGATCGAGCAGCTGTTGGCCGCCGTGCAGCTCGTGCCGTTGGTGCAGCACTGGCGCGGGTTGGCGGCCAGCGCCTGCTCGCCCGACAGCGAGACGATGTCGACGGTGCCGTTGCTCGCGGCGGCGTGGATCAGCGTGGTGGTGGCGACGCCGGTGGCGTCGAAGGTGATCGTCGTCGCCGCGAGCGCGCCGCCGCTGGTGCCGAGCGTCGCGGTCTGGCCGGCCAGCGTGGTGGCCTTGGCCGTGCAGGGGCTGCTCGAGTTGGTGCAGGCACTGACCGTGACCGTGCTCGGCAGGCAGGCGATGCCGGTGGACGGCAGCGACAGTTCGTAGTGGTCGATGCCCGACGAGCAGGTGTGCACCTTGTCGACCAGCGAGTCGATCTCGAGCGCGCTCAGCGCGCTGGCATACAGGCGCAGCTCGTCGATCGTGCCGTTGGTGGTGTTGGCGGTGTAGGCGCCGGGCGTACCGCTGATGTTGGCCATGCGCTGCGCGCCGACGTACAACGTGGCCATGTCGCCCAGCGAGCCGTTGAGCGCGGTGCTGGAGGTGGCCGCCAGCACGCCGTCGAGGTAGATCGCCAGCGAACTGGCCGCGACGTTCCATGCCGCGGTGACGTGGTGCCACTCGCCGGCCGGGTAGCCGTAGCTGATGGTGCTGGCTGTCGATGTGGTGCCTGCGCTGTCCTTTAGCGAGAACGTCAGCACGCCGCTGCCATCCTTGACCAGGAAGAAGTGGCGGTCGCCCGTGCCGAGGTCGTTGGACGCGTCGAACAGCATGCGCGAGCTGCCGTTGTTCCACGCCGCGTTGCCGGCATACCAGAAGGCGATCGTGCCGGCGTTGCCCAGGCTGTTGACGTCGATGCCGGTGTTGATGCCGATCGCGCCGGTGCCCGATGGAATCGTCGCGGCACCGCAGGTGCCGGGGTTGCCGGCGATGGCCGGCCCGGGTGGGCTCGACACCGTCGATCCGGTCGGCGCCGCGCTGCCCAGCTTGCTGGCATGGCGGCTGTTGCCGCTCGCGTCGACGATGCTGCCCCAGCTGGCCTCGTCGAGCGCGTAGTACGCGTAGGGCGCCGTCGGGATGACGTAGCTGTCGGTCGCGGTGTTGTTGTTCGGGTTGCTGTCGCCGCCGGTGCCGGACACCGTGGCGCTGTTGGTCAAAGTGCCCGACGCACCGACGCCGACGTTGACGTTGATCGTCAGCGCCGGCGCCGACCCGCCGGCGCTGACCGAACCGCTGCGCGTGCAGGTGACCACCTGGCCGGCGCTGCTGCACGACCAGCCCGAACCGGAGGCCGAGGCGAAGCTCAGGCCGGTGGGCAGGGTGTCGACGACGGTCAGCGGACCGGGTTCGCTGTTCAAGCCCTGGTTGGTCACCGTCAGCGCGTAACTGCCGCTGCCGCCAGGGCTCAGCGCGCCCGCCCGCACCATCGTCAGCGCCGGGTCGATCAGCGACGGTTGCAGCGCCATCAGGTGGCCGATGCCGTTGTCGGCGTCGCCGGTGGCGATCGCCTGCGTGGCGCCGGTGGCGCCGGTGGCTGCCCGCGGTGCGGTGGCCATCTGCAGCGTCGTGCCGACCGCATTGGCGGCCAGCGGCGCCGACTGATCTAGCCGTTCGACCAGCCCGGTGATGCCGGTCGGCGCGTTGAAGGTCGATGCCGACAGGTAGCTGATCGACGACACGATCATGGTGTTGGCGGTCACCGTGTTGATCGAGTTGGTGCTGTGCGTGGTGCCGCTGCCGGTCAGCTTGGCGCTCCAGGCCGCGCCGCTGTTGTCGATCGGGTTGCCGTTGGCGGTATCGATGCCCGAGAACGCGAGCACGCCGCCCACCGCGCTGCCGCCGCTGTTCGATGGATTGGCGAAAGTCCAGGTGTAGTTCGCTGGCTCGCTGGTCGTGACGATCTTGTAGTACGTGATCAACGACATTCCGCCGGGCGCCGTGGTCGTGCCGCCGTTGGTCTGGTCGGTGAACGTCATCTGGGTCCAGCCGGCGGGCGCGCTGACCGTCATCGATCGCGGGCGGGCCGCGATCGATGCGATCAGCGCCTGGCCGGGTGCGATGCCGGCAGGCCGGGCGATGGTCAACGCACCGGCGCTGCCGTTGGTGGGCAACGCGTCGTTGCGTCCGCCGCTGGCGCCGATGTAGACGATGGCCGCTTCCACACCGACCGGTGCGGTCAGGCCGGCGAGCAGCATCACTGCGCTCGCGAAGACAGCCTGCCAGCCGGCGCGCGCGCGACAGCACGAACGCCCCGCCGAAGCAGGGCGCGAGCACTCCGATCGGGCGAGACGACTCATGGCCACTCCGGTTGGCCGTCGAGTCGGGTCGCGGCGATCAGTTGCCGGCCGAGATGCCGGTGAAGCTGGCGACCTGGCCGCCGGCCGTCACCGTGCACTCGCCGGTGTTGCCGTTGGTGGCGCCGATCGCCGCGCCCGACGCCGCGATCGCGTAGCCCGTGGGCACGCCGCCTTGCAGCAGGCCGCTCACCTGTGTGCACGCGGAAACCTGCACGCACTTGCCCGCGGTGGGCACGTTGTTCTTCACCGCGCAGCCGCTGTAGTTGAGCGCCATTGCCGAGGCGGCCGCGCCGGCCACACCCTGCACGCTGGCGGCCTGCGCATCGCTGCGCATGTCGATGAACTTCGGCAGCGCGGTGGCAGCCAGGATGCCGAGAATGACGATCACGACGATCAGCTCGATCATCGTGAAGCCCATTTGACGTTGCTTCATTTCGAGGCTCCTTTCGGGAGGTCAGTCACAGGAAGGGTGAAGGGTCTGGATGACGGGCGCCGCTCCCTGCCTCGGCGCCTGCACGTACAAGAGTTCGCATCGGCCCGGCGCCGCACTCGCCACCCGGATGCGCAACGCGGGCACGCCGTCGTGCGGTTCCGGATGCAGCGCCCAGTCGGGTGTCGTCAGGCCAGCCAAGCGCGCGATACCGTCGCTCGACGCGGCAGGGCGGCCGTAGGCACCGGCGACGGCCTGACCGTCGAAAGTCAGGCGAGCGCAGTCGTTCAGCGACGGGCACGCCGCCTGGAAGCGCGTGTCGGCGGCATGCAGGCTCGCCAGCGCCGCCTGCAACTGCACCTCGCGTGTGCGCGACTGCCACGGCTCGAGGCTGTTCAGGAACACCGCACTCAGCACGGCGATCACCCCGACGCAGGCCGCGAACTCCAGGCGCGACAGGCCGTGCTCGGCGTGCAGCGCGGGCGCGCGAGCAGCGGGTGCGTGGTTGGAAGTCCGACATGGCGAGTTCGTGAATTCGGTCCGGCGAGGGCGGCCCCTCAGCCGCGTCCCACTGCGATATCGGCAGCCGGGGCTCATCGCTTGAATGCCACACGGCCCAGGTCCCACATCGGCAGGAAGACGCCGAGCGCCAGCACCAGCACCAGCGCGCCCATGAAGACGATCAGCACCGGCTCGAGCTGCTGCGACAGCGTCTTCAGCTCGTACTGCACCTCGTTGCTGTAGAGCTCGGCCACCTCTTCGAGCAACTCGTCGACCGCGCCGGTCTCCTCGCCGACGGCGATCATCTGCAGCACGACCGGCGTGAACTCGCCGGTCGCCGCGGCGGCACGCAGGATGCTCTCGCCGCGTTCGACCGACTCGCGCATGCCCTCGACCTTGCGCGCGATATAGCGGTTGTCCACCGTGTGCGCCACCACCGACAGCGCCTGCTCGATCGGCACGCCGCTCTTGAGCGCCAACGCGAAGGCGCGCGCGAAGCGCGACAGCGTGGCCTTCTTCACGATCTTGCCGGCCAGCGGGATGCGCAGGCGCAGGCGGTCCCAGCTCTCGCGGCCGGCCGGGGTGTCGATCCAGGCCTTGAGCGCGAAGAAGCCGGCGACCGAGCCCAACGCGAGCAGCCAGCCGAAGCGCAGCGTGAACTGCGACGTTGCGATCAGCAGCTGCGTGGCCCAGGGCAGATCGGCATTGAAGCTGCGGAAGACCGACGCGAAGGCCGGCACCACCATCACGTTGATGACGGTGATCGCGCCGATCATCGCGGCGACCACGAATGTCGGGTAACGCAGCGCGGTCTTCACCTGCTGCTGCATGTAGAGCTCGAACTCCAGGTGCTTGAACAGGCGCAGGAACACCGCGTCGAGGTGGCCGGTCATCTCGCCGACGCGCACCATCGCGACGTAGAAGGCGTTGAAGACGCCGGCGTGCTGGGCAAACGACATCGACAGCTCGATGCCGGACTCCAGGCTGCGGCGCACCTCCGCCAGGATCTGGCGCAGGCGCTCGGTCGCCGCCGATTCCTGCAACCCGGCCAGCGCGCGCAGGATTGGCACGCCCGAACGCAGCAGCGTGTGCAGCTGGCGCGAGAAGAGCAGCAGGTCGGTCGTCTTCACTCGGGGTTGCAGCCAGCCGGCGACGCGCTCGCGCAAGTCCTGCGTCGCCGCCGCACCGTTGCCGTCGGCTTCAATGCTCAGCGGCGTGATACCCCGGGCTATCAGCGCATCGGCGACGGCGCTAGCGCTGGCACCTTCGATTTCGCCGCGCACGGGGCCGGCGGCGGTGCGGCCGGAATAGGCAAATCGCAACATGTCAGCGGCGGCCGGAGAGCGTCATTCGTCGATCTGCGTGCTGACGCGCATCGCCTCGTCGATCGTCGTGCGGCCCTCCAGCACCAGGCGCAGCGCATCGTGGCGCAGGGTCTGGCCGCCCATCTGCGCGCGGCCGGCCTTGGTGAAGTGCGCGGGCTCGCCATGGCCGAGCGCCTCGACCAGCTCGCGCGTCATCTCGAGGAATTCGTAGACGCCGGTGCGGCCGGAGTAGCCGGTGTCGTTGCATTCGTTGCAGCCGCGTCCGCGGTGGAAGGTGTGCGCAGACAGTTCGTCGCCGAGCTCCAGGCGCAGCCATTCGAGCTCGTGCGCATCGGGCCGGTGCGGCTCGCGGCAGTGCGGGCAGATCGTGCGCACGAGGCGCTGCGCCAGCACCAGCTGCAGCGACAGCGCCACCATGTAGCGCGGCACGCCCATGTCGAGCAGGCGCACCGGTGTCGACAGCGCGTCGTTGGTGTGCAGCGTGCTCAGCACCAGGTGGCCGGTGAGGGCGGCGCGCAGGCCGATCTCGGCGGTCTTGTGGTCGCGCATCTCGCCGACCAGGATGATGTCGGGGTCCTGCCGCAGCGCGGCGCGCAGCACGCGGTCGAACGACAGGTCGATCTTCTCCAGCACCTGCACCTGGTTCAGGCCGGGCAGCCGGTACTCGACCGGGTCCTCCACCGTAATGATCTTGCGGCCGGTGCTGTTCAGCGCGTTGAGCGCGGCGTACAGCGTGGTCGTCTTGCCGCTGCCGGTGGGGCCGGTGACGAGGATCATGCCGCTCGGCCGCCGGATCGCGCGCTGCACCGCGGCGGCCACCGGCGCCGGCAGATTCAGGCGGTCCAGGCCGAGCAGGCCTGAGCTCTGGTTGAGCAGCCGCATCACCACCGACTCGCCGTGCTGCGTGGGCATCGTCGAGATGCGCACGTCCACCGCGCCGGCCTTCAGCTTGACGTGAAAGCGCCCGTCCTGCGGCAGGCGTTTCTCCGAGATGTCCAGGCCCGACATCAGCTTCAAACGCAGCGCCACCGCGCCGGCGATCTTGGCATCGGACTCGGTCTGCACGTGCAGCACGCCGTCGACGCGGAAACGGATACGCAGTGACTTCTCCTGCGGCTCGATGTGGATGTCGCTGGCGCGCGAGCGCAGCGCCTCCTCGAACACCGTGCTGAGCAGCCGCACGACCGGCGCGTCCTCGGTGGTGGCGGCGTTCAGGCCGAGCAGGTCGCCGATCTCGCCTTCGACGGTGGTGAGCTCGGTCGTCAGCTCGCGCGCCAGGCCGGCGATCTCGTCGCCGTGGCGGTACACCCGGTCGAGCGCGGCCAGCAGCTGGCTCTCGGCGACGACGGCCAGCTCGATCTCGCGTTTCAGCAGCCGCGCCACCTCGTCGTAGGCGGCCAGGTCACCGGGGTCGGCCATCGCGACGCGCACCGCGGCGGGCGTGTCTTCCAGCGGGAGCGCGCGCAGGCGCCGGGCCTGCACTTCGGGCAGCAGGCGGGCCACCTCGGGCCGCACGCTGCGCTGCGCGAGATCGACGAAGGGCGCGTTGAGCTGGCGTGCCACCGCCTTGGCGATCTGCACTTCGGTGACCCAGCCGTGCTCGACGAACACGCGGCCGAGCTTGCGGCCGCTGCTCTTCTGCTCGGCCAGCGCCTGCTGCAGCTGCGCCGCGGTGAGCAGCGCCTCCTGGATCAGCAGATCACCAAGGCGGATGCGTTCGGGACGGGCCATGGTCGGGAGTGCGCCGTTATTGCGAGGCCGCTTCGGCGCGCGACAGCTTCGGATTGGCGTCCGGCCACGAGCCGTCTTCGCGGATCACCGACGGCTTGATCAGGATGACCAGCTCGCGCTTGCGTGTCACGCTGTTGGTCTGGCGGAACAGGCCGCCCATCAGCGGCACGTCCTGCAGCACCGGCACGCCGCTGCGCTCGTCGCGTGTCTCCTGCAGCATCAGGCCGCCGATGGCGACGATCTGGCCGTCCTTCAGCCGCACGATGCTGTCGGTCTCGTTGACGGTGCTGGCCGCCAGCGGCAGCTTGTAGGCGCCGAGCGAGCCGAGGTCGACGTTCTTCTGCTTTTCGGTGACCGTGCTGATCGACGGGTGCACGTGCAGCATCACGTTGCCGAGTTCGTCGATCTGCGGCGTCACGTCGAGCGCGATGCCGGAGAAGAAGGGCTGCAACGTCACCGACGGCGTGCTCACCGAGCCGGTGCCGGTGGTGGTGGTGCTGGTCGTGATGCCGGTGACGTAAAGCTCGTCGCTGCCGACCTTGAGCACCGCCTTCTGGTTGTTCAAAGTCGCGATGCGCGGACTCGACAGCACCTGTGTGTCGCCCTGCGTCTACAGGAAGTTCAGCAGCGCGGCGAAGTTGGCCGACTGAAAGGCCAGGCCGTAGAAGCCCTTGCCGAGCGAGCTGGTGTTCAAATTGACGCCGGGCGTGCTGCTGGTGCCGTCGCCGCTGGTGAGCGTGCCCTGCGCCTGCAGCGTCGCGCCCGGCGCGACCACGCCCACGCTGGCGAGGCCGCTGCCCAGCGCCTTGCCGAAGGCGCTCCAGTTGACACCGCTCTGCGACTCTTTGCCGAGCACGATCTCGACGATCTTGGCTTCCAGCATCACCTGGCGCTCGATCGAGATCTGCACCGCCTTGAGATACGCCTCGACCTGGCGCAGCTCGTTCGGTGTGGCCTTCACCACCACCACGCCGGCGGCGGGGTTGAGCACCACGCTGCGGCCGCCGTTGCTGCCGATCAATGCGTTCAACGAGGCCTGCACCTCGCGCCAGAAGTCGGCGTCGGAGCTGGTGCGCACATGCGAGCTGTCGTCGCTGCGCGCGCCGTTCTGCGCCGGCGACGCCGTGTTCGACGGCGTGCCGCCCGTCGTGGTGCCCGGTGTTCCGGCCTGCGTGATCGAGCTCGACGTGACGCGGATGTCGGACGCGCCCTGGCGTCGGCCCGGGAGGTAATTGATGCGGTACAGGCGCGATTGCACCGTGTTCGGATAAACCACCACGCGCGTGCCCGTGATGCGGTAGTCGTAGCCGTACAGCTCGCGCATCGCCTCCATTGCCTCGGACACCGTGGCGTCCTTCAGCGTCACCGAGACCAGGCCGCTGACCTCGGGCGACACCAGCACCTGGTAGCCGCTGCCGGCGGCGAGCTGCAGGAACACCTGGGTGGCCGGCGCGTTGTTCACCGACAGATCGAAGCGGCGCAGCGTGGCGTTCGACGCGGCCGGCTCGCCCGCGGCGAGCAGCTGCGGCGCGGCCGTCGTCGGGGCGGGCGCGGCGGCCGTGCCCTTGCCGATCTCGGCGGCCATCGCCTGCGCCATCGCCGTGCGGTTGGCGGTGGGACCGTGGCGCACCCACGGCGTGGGTTCCGAAGCCGGCGCAGCGGCGGGCGGCGGGTTGCCAGGCGGCAGCGGTTGCGCGGTCGACAGGGCGGCGAGGGTGGCGCAGGCGGCGGCGGTCAGTCCAAGGCGGGCAGGGCGGTTCACGGTGTCTTGCTCCCGGCGACTTCGACGCTCGCCTGCGGGGGGGGTGGAAGAGAAGAAGGTGGCGTGCCGCGCGGCGCCGGTGTCGCCACGTCGGCCAGCAACCACAGTCGCTGTTCGCCATGGGCACCGGCGACGGTCACGCTCTGCGCGTCGATGCGGGTCAGCAGTTCGCCGCCGGCCAGGCGGTCGCCGACGCGCTGCAGCCGCCCGTCGATGAACGCGCTGGAGGCGCCCTGGCGGTTCAGCAGGATCGACGTCACGCGCGGCAGCCGCGGCGCCACCGGGCGTGCGGCGAGGCGCGGCGCCGGTGTGACCGCTGTCGTCCGACCGACCGGGGGTTGCGTCGGGTCGGCCGGCGCACCGGCACGACTGGCGGCGACACCGAGTGTCAGCGCGATCATCAGTCCAGGTACGGCGCGGCGCATGGTCGGGCTCAGATCTCCAGCCAGCGCCGGTCCAGGCTCAGGGTGTAGACGCGCAGCGTCAGCACGCAGCGTGGGTGCTGCTCGACACGGAACTGCAGGTCGCCCCAGCGCAGCCGCTGCGGCAGCGCCTCGAGCGACTGCACATAGGCCAGCAGGTCGGCGTAACGACCTTCGACCACCAGCTCGACACCGTGCCGGTACAGCGCCGGCGCGCCGGGCGGCGTGCCTGCGGCGTCGGCCAGCACGTCGACCTTGGCCAGCGACAGCAGGCTGCGCACGCGCAGCTGGCGGTGGCCGGCGAGCAGCTGCTCGAGCAGCGGCACCATGCGGTCGGGACCGATCAGGCTGGCCTCGTGGCGGCGCAATGCCTCGTCGCCCTCGCGCAGCGTCTGCCGCACGCCGGCCAGCTGCTGGCGCAGCTGCACGTCGTCGGCCTGGTCCTGGTCCTGTGCGCGTTGCAGCTCCTGCTGCAGCGAGGCTTGTTGCGCCTGCGCGGCGCGCCATGCCGTGCGGCTGGTCGACCAGTGCTTCCATGCCGGCGTCAGCCACAGCGCGTCGGCGGCCATGAACACGACCGCGCTGGCCGCCAGCGCGATCAGCACGCGTTCACGCGCGGGCCGGGCCTCGAACAGGCGGCGGGCCTGCTGCAGGCGGCGAGCGAAGCGGCGTCTGGTCGTGGTCATCTCGAAGGGTCCGTCGTCTCGCGCCCACCGGACACCGAGCGCAGCACGAACTCGGGGTATGGCGTCGCCGCCGCCGCCGCCGTCGCGCCGCCGGCAGCCTCTTCGGGCGTGCGGATCTCCAGCTGCGCGAAGCTGCGGCCCTTGAAGCGCTCCTCGGCGTTCAGCCGGCGCAGGTAGTCGGGCAGTGCCGACGCGTCGAGCATGCGGCCACGGATCTCCAGCGTGCGCCCATCGGCCGACACCGCGAAGCCGGTGATCCACAACGACGGGTGGCTCTGCCGCGCCAGCGCGAGCAGGAACTCGCTGGCCCACGCCGCGCCGGATGCCGCGCCGTCCGACTCGAGCGCGGCGCGCACCTTGCGTTGCCCTGCTGCCTGCTGGCGCAGCCGCTCGATCTCCTGCGCGCTGGTGCGTGTGGCCGGCGACGCGGCCTGCCGCGCGGCGACCTGTGCCTGCAGCTGGGCAGACGACTGCTGCAGGGCGGCTCTGCGCTGTGCGTGCTCCTGCGCCTGCCACCGCAGCGCCGCCGCGGCGGCCGCGCAAGCGAGCGCGGTGGCTCCGGCCAGCATCAGCGTGGTCAGTGCTCCCAAACGCTGTGGCGGCTTGCGCAGTTCGCGCACGTAGAGGTTGATCTGTTGGGCCATGGCGGGTCGCTCAGTCGTCGCGCAACGCCGCGCCGATGGCGCACAGGTGTCGCGACAACACGTCGGCGTCGGCCAGCGCCGGCACGGCCCGGGTGTCGAGCGCATCACCAAGTTCCAGCGGCGCCACCGGTACGTAGAGCAGCTCGCGCAGATGGGAGCAGAACGCCGCGGTGCTTCGTGTCGGCGAGACCAGCAGGCGGGCCAGGCTCAGATGGCTGAACTGGCGTTCGAAGCTGTCCATCGTGCGCTGCAGTTCGAGGCCGGCGCGGTCGAACGCGGCGTGCTGGTCGGCCGCCTCGTGGGCCTGCAGTTGATCGAGATCGAGCGCGATGCGGCGCGTCAGCAGCAGCTCGCCCTGGGCGGTGATGACGAGCGAGGCGCCGACCGCGCCGACATGCAGCAACGCCAGCACCTGCCCGGGGGCGGCCACCAGCGTGCAGATGTTGCGCAGTGCGGTCTCCACGATGTCGATCGCCGTCCACGGGGCGCCGGCTTCGTCGCCGGCGCGGACCAGGCGGGCGAGCGGCTCGAGCGGGGCGGCGACGGCGAGCAACTGGGTCCGCTGGCGTGCGCCGGTGCCGGACGGCAGTTCGAGCAGTTGCACCGCAGCGCGTTCGACAGCGAATTCCACGCTGTCCTTCAGCGACCAGCGCACCGCCTGTGGCCATTCGTCGCGTGGCACGTCGGGAGCGTCCATCGGCACCACTTGGTAGTCGGCGCGCGGCAGCACCGCCACGCAGCGCCGCCGATGCAGCGTGCGCGGCTGGCGCAGCGCGCGCAGCGCCGCGCCGCGGTCGGTCCATGCGGTGTCGGCGATCCAGCGCACCGCCGGCGCGGCACCGGGGCGCCGTTCGACGCAGGCCCAGGCCGCCGCCGCACCCATCGGTGCACAGCCCACCCAGCCCGGCAGCAGTGATCGTCGACGCGACAACAGCACGCAGTGATCCCACGATTCGATGTGTCATCGTTCCACGCGGCCGCTGCGGGCAAAGCCGCGAATTGGACCGGAATCACCGCCAGCGGTGGCCGGGCCGCCGCGGCGATCGTTCGAATTGGCCGGCTGTCGCCGCGCAAATCGTGTCCGTGCGTCGCCCAAGGCAGGGGCTGCGGCGCCACCGCAATCACGGGCAAGGAGCCGGGGGCGCGTTCCCGCGCCCGCGCCCGAGCGCGCGGGCGCTCAGACGGCCAGGCGCGCGCGGTGCCGCTGGATCTGTTCGCGCACGCGCGCAGGCGCCGTGCCGCCGCGCGAGGTACGCGCGGCCATCGACTGGCGCAGCGTGAGGGCCGCGCGCGCATCGTCGTCGATCGCGGCATGCAGCCGGCGCAGGTCGGCCAGCGGCAGCTCGGCGAGGTCGACGCCGCGCTGCAGCGCGAGCTTGACCGCCTGCGCCACCACTTCGTGCGCGTCGCGGAACGGCAGGCCCTTGCGGACCAGGTAGTCGGCCAGATCGGTGGCGGTGGCATAGCCGCGCATCGCGGCGCGCTCCATCGCGTCGGCCTTCACGCGCATGCCACCCGTCCTCGCCCCGGTCTTCGGGTCGAGGGTGCCTCCCACCATCTCGGCCATGATGCGCAGCGTGGCGGCCAGCGTGTCGACGGTGTCGAACAGCGGCTCCTTGTCTTCCTGGTTGTCCTTGTTGTAGGCCAGCGGCTGGCCTTTCATCAAGGTGATCAGGCCCATCAGGTGGCCGATCACGCGGCCGCTCTTGCCGCGCGCGAGCTCGGCGACGTCGGGGTTGCGCTTCTGCGGCATGATCGAGCTGCCGGTGCAGTAGCCGTCGGCCAGGTCGATGAAGCCGAAGTTCTGGCTCATCCACAGCACGATCTCCTCGGCCAGCCGCGACACGTGCACCATCGTGATCGATGCAAAGGCGGCAAACTCGAGCGCGAAGTCGCGGTCACTCACCGCGTCGAGGCTGTTCTCGCACAGGCCCTCGAAGCCGAGTTCGCGGGCCACTGCCTCGCGATCGATCGGGTACCCCGTGCCGGCCAGCGCGGCGGCGCCCAGTGGCAGCCGGTTGGTGCGCCGGCGCACGTCGGCCAGGCGCTCGGCGTCGCGGGCGAACATCTCCACGTAGGCCAACAGATGCTGCGCAAAGCTCACCGGCTGCGCCACCTGCAGGTGCGTATAGCCGGGCATCACGGTATCGATATGTTGCTCGGCGATGGCGAGGAGCGCCGACTGCAGCGCGGCCAGCAACGGTGCCAGCGCGTCGATCTCGCCGCGCAGCCATAGGCGCACGTCGGTGGCGACCTGGTCGTTGCGCGAGCGGCCGGTGTGCAGCCGTTTGCCCGCATCACCGACCAGCTGCGTCAGCCGCGCCTCGATGTTGAGGTGCACGTCCTCGAGCTCGAGCTTCCATTCGAAACGGCCGGCCTCGATGTCGGCGGCGATCTGCGCCAGCCCGCGTTCGATGTCGACCAGGTCCTTGGCGTCGATGATCTTCTGCGCGGCCAGCATGCGCGCGTGCGCCAGGCTGCCGGCCACGTCGGCGCGCCACAGGCGCTGGTCGAAATCCACGCTCGCGGTGTAGCGCTGCACCAGTGCGGCCATCGGCTCGGAGAACAGGGCCGACCAGCCTTGTGATTTCTTGTCGAGAGGGTTACCAGACATGGTGTCTTGCGCGGGGGAATGGCCCGTATTATCCGGTGCGGCCGTCATGGCTGCCGCTATAGCGCATGACCCTCACCCACCCCGAAGCGTCGACCACCAGGCCCGAATCGCGCCCGGCGAGCCTGTGGCCGCAGTCCACGCGGCCGGGCGACCTGGGCGCGAACACGGTGTTCGGCGCCAGCCGCTTCGGCGAGCCGCCGGTGCTTGATCCCGCACGCCAGCTGGCGCGCGTGGCCGAGTTGTACGACCTTTGCCGGCCGACGCTGGTGCTGCGGGTGGTGTTGTTCGTGCAGGTCGGCGTGGCCGCGGCGGGGCTGGTGGCGTCGCCCGGCTTGATGGCCTGGCTCGGCAGCCTGGCCGTGCTGGCGTTTCCGGCACTGGCCGCCACTTTGCTGTGGCTGGCCACCATGTGCGCGCTGCGGCCGCTGTGGCCGCGCCTGCCGTCGTGGCAACGTGCCACCGGGGCGCTGGCGCTCGGCGCCGCGATGGCCGTGGCCGGCTGGGCGCTGCTGCTGCCGCTGGGCATGGCATCGCCGGGCACTTGGCCGGTGGTCACCGCTGCGCTGTCGGGGCTCGTGTTCTCGGCGCTGGCCTGGGCCTGGCTCGACTTGCGGGCGCAGGCGGCGCGGCCGGCCGACGCCAGCGCACGGCTGGCCGAGCTGCAGTCGCGCATCCGACCGCACTTCCTGTTCAACGCGCTCAATACCGCAGTGGCGCTGGTGCAGATCGACCCGGAGCGCGCCGAGCGTGTGCTCGAAGATTTGTCACAGCTGTTCCGCTCGGCGCTGGCCGAGGTGGGCGCGTCGGTCACGCTGGCCGAGGAGATCGACCTGGCGCAGCGTTACCTTGCGATCGAGCAGATCCGCTTCGGCGAGCGCCTGGCGGTGAGCTGGGACATCGACCCCGCCACTGCACCGGCGCGCGTGCCGCCGCTGGTGCTGCAGCCGCTGGTGGAGAACGCCGTGCGCCACGGCATCGAGGCGTCATTGCGCGGTGGGCACGTGCGCGTCAAGGTCACGGCGCGGCACGGCACGGCGCGCGTGGTGGTCAGCAACAGCCTGCCCGACGTGCCGACGATCCCCGGCGCCGGCATCGCGCTGGCCAACGTGCGCGAGCGCCTGGGCCTGCTGCACGACATGGGCGCGTCGCTCGAAACCTGGCGCGGCGACGGGCAATTCCACGCCCGCGTGACTGTCCCGTTGTGAGCACGCCGATGGACCGCGCGCCTCTTGAGGTCATGATCGTCGACGACGAGCTGTTTGCGCGTACGCGGCTGCGCTCGCTGGTGCAGGGCTGCGCCGAGCCGCGCTGCCAGGTGGCCGGCGAGGCGGCCGATGCGCCGAGCGCGCTGCAATGGCTGCGCGAGAACCGCTGCGACGTGGTGCTGCTCGACGTGGCCATGC
>Ga0075356_1000029_pt1 | contig 27843 bp, 61 predicted proteins | sample WestPond_Cattail_FD_120073 | JGI IMG/M metagenome (GOLD analysis project Ga0075356, IMG submission 120073) | Natural and restored wetland microbial communities from the San Francisco Bay, California, USA, that impact long-term carbon... | ecosystem: Environmental > Terrestrial > Soil > Wetlands ... | reverse complement strand
GACGCCGCAGGCGGCAACGGCACGATGAACTACAAGCGCGCCAAGAGCGCCCTGACCACGCTGATCGGCGTGCTCGGCGGCCGCGCGCTGTACGACCGCAACCGCGACGCCGCGATGGCGTTCGTCGGTGGCGTCGGTGGTCTCGGCCTCGCCGAGCTCGTTGCGAGCTGGGTCAACGATCCGGCCTCGACCACGGGCCCGATGGTCCGCACCTCGAACCTCGCCGGCCACCTCTCGCTCTCGGATCTCCGGGCGCTCGAGATGGCGGTCAGTACGCCGATGGCGGCGTACCGCCCCAGCTACGACATGAGCGGCGCCGTCGTGCGCACGCAGCAGCTCTCGGCCCCCGTGACGAGCACGACCGAGCTCGGCGCGATGGCCGCGTACATGCCCTACCTGTCGTAAGACAGCGCGGCGCAAGCCGCTTGAAGCCCGCGCGGATGGTCCGCCAAGGCACCTGAGACCCAAGACCAGAACGACCACTGGCTTGGACCACGGAGCGAAGCGAACATGAACGACGTCGGCGTCATCGAACCGATCCCCGGGCAGCCGGGTCTCTTCCGAGACCCCAGCAACCCGGACAAGATCATCAACATCCGCGACTTCCGCGAGGGCGACAAGTACGACTCGGTGGCGATCCCCACCGGCTCGATCACCGCGGGCACGACCTTCACGTTCTTCCAGAACCTCCAGGGCAAGCAGAACGGTGCCCAGGGCGCGCTGGACACGAACCTGAAGACGCCGTCGAAGCTCTCGGCCGGCGAGTCGATGATCCTCGACCGCATCGGCCTCTACATCTGCAGCTCGACGGGCATCAGCTTCCCGGCGCCGCAGGACTTCAAGACGATCGTCGACAACGCGTACTACCGCCTCGAGATCAACGGACTCCTGCAGGACGAAGGTCCCGCGATCCGCTTCCCGACGGGCTACGGCCTGTACGGTCAGACCCAGGAGTCGGGCCAGGGCATCGTCAGCATCGGCGTCCCCGCGACGGCGAGCGCGGCGCGCCTCATCCGCAAGCAGCTGCTCAACCAGAACCACGAGCTCTCGGGCACGCTCACGTTCCCGCAGCGCCAGTGGCTGACGCAGGCCGTCTCGGCCGGCGGCGGCGGGTTCTCGGCGGCAGCGATCACCCCGAAGGTCAACGTCCAGGCGCAGACCACGCCGGCGGAGAACTGCTCGGTGGTCGTCCGCAACATGCTCCACGGCCTCATCCGCTCGGCGGTCAGCAAGTGATCTGAGGGGACTTCGGTCCCCAGTTCACGCGCCCGGGGCGTACGCCAGCAGGGTCCCGGCTTCGGTCGGGGCCCTGTTTGCGTTTCGGCTACACTCACTCTCTCGGAGACGACATGGATCAGATTCTCGCCCTCCTTCAGCAGCTCCTCGACGTGCTCAAGCAGATCGTCTTCCCGCCGAAGGGTGACGCTCGAGCCATCCCGCCGGGAGCGATCCTGACGTACTACGGCGACATCGCCTCTGGCGCGATCCGTCCCGAGGACGTCCGCTTCGACGCGATCACGTACCGTCTGATCGTCGACCAGACCGGGACTCAGGTCTTCGCGTCCGACAAGACGACGGTCATCGCGCGGTACAACTTCGCGATCCGCCGCATCTACGGCTCGGTGCTCAACCCCGAGTTCGCAGGCCCGGCAGCGGGCTTGATCAAGTTCAACGTCCTCGAGCAGGGCCGGAACTTCAACATCTTCAAGCGCCCTCTGACCCTGAGCGCGATCACCCCCGGCGGCTCGACCGAGCCGTACGTCTGGGACGGCGTCTACATCTGCGTGCCCGGCACGGACCTCGAGGTCAGCTGGACGATCGACTCGGCCCTGTTCGCGACGCTCGTCGGCGCGACGAAGTTCGCCGAGGTCGTGGTCGTCGGTGACTACATCGCCTGCGGTCCGCAGGGCGTCTGAAGTCGATGGCCCGCGAGTCGATCCTCTCCGACACCGACATCCGCGCGTACGTCGCGGCAGTCGTCGGAGCGGTGCGCGCGCCGTTCGGTCGCCGCGGCGGGACAGGACCGCTGGCTGCAGGACAGACCAAGGTGCTGGCGAACAACGGCACGAAGGAGCGCGTCCTGTCCGTCACCGTCAGTCGCTCGGACTTCGGCGCTCCGTCGGCCAACGTCATCTTCACGCAGAGCGACGGCAGTGCGTCGACGAACGACTTCCCCGTAGCCTTCACCGCCATCTTGGTGCAGCGCTTCGTGCTCCGACCTGGCGAGATCCTGTCGGTCCAGGTGGTCTCCGGAGCTCCGGTGTTCGTCGTCGGGCAGGAGACGTTCTGATGGACAACGTCGACGCGATCCTCGATCGAGCGCACGAGCTCCTGTCGGACGTGGACATCCGCATGTACCTCGCTACCGTCACGTCGCGACTGCAGCAGCGAGCTCCGTTCGGTGCACGTCGTCGTGTGGATCTGGCCGGCAGCGCCCCGACGCTGCTCGCGAAGAACGACTCGAAGGCTCGAGCACTGCGCGTCGACATCGAGTGGTTCAGCAACCCGCCCGTGTTCGTGTCGGACTCGCCGGACGCAGGGACGAACAACTTCACCACGGCGAGCAACAACCTGCCTTCCGGCTTCGGCGAGACGTACGTGCTCCGTCCCGACGAGCAGCTCTTCGCCACGACCTTCGGCGCAGGCGCGGCTGCGGTTCTGGTCGGACAGGAGTGGTTCTGATGGACGACCTCGACCGGTTTTTCCCCATCGTCCCGCAGAACGTCCCTTCGGACGATCTCGAGTCCTACCTCCGGATGTACGCCGACGAGGCAGGGGCCTTCAAGGCGTCCCAGGACTCGCACGCAGCGACGCACGCCGAATGGGCCGTGAACGTCCGCATGCCCAAGATGCGGGCGCTGCAGGGTCTCGGTACCATCCTCGGTCCGGACTACGCCGTCATGGCCGACCCCAGCGGCGACGTCTACGTCACCGGGACGTGGGCGCAGCGCGCGATCAACGCGGTCGGCGCCTCGAGCTCCTCTTGGGCGTCGCTGTTGCACACCCCGATCCAGGTCGACGGCATCGTCGGCTCGGTGACCATGGGCGGACTGCTCGCGCTCTGGCGCGGGCTGCTGAGCGGGCATGGCACGATGCCGACTCTCGTCGCAGCCGGGACGGCCAGCGACCCCGGGCGCGTGAGGATCAGCGGCAACATGATGTCGGTCCTTGGGGCGTACCAGCAGGTCGCAGACCCGCCGAGGCCGTCGAGCTCCGGAGGCGGCACGCCCCTGCCCGACGCGACGCCGTTCGTGGCGCCCGTGGCCGCTGGGATCGGCCAGGCCATCGGGGTGCTGGCCGTGCTCGGCCTCGGGGCGTGGGCGCTGATGCGCCGCTGACGCCGGACGTGGTAGGAAAGAACAGGAGATCTCCATGGCTCAGGACTTCATCGCGGTTCTCGACGGCCTGATGGCCAACCCGAACACGGGCAACGGCTACCGCGGCGCGAACGCGGGCTACGCCGGCAGCATGATCAACCCGTCCGGCAGCGGCGGCGCGAACTACTCGGGCGGCTCGGACTTCTACCCCGGCGCCCCGACGATGCCGAGCTCGGAGGGCCTCGCGGGCATGGAGCAGGGCTGGATGGACGACACCGCACCGCTCTCGCAGCCGCAGGACGAGTACGCCGGCTACCTCGCGGCGTTCAACGCCTCGCCGTACGTCGTCACGGGCGACTCGGGCGACGGCGATGCCGCGGCGATGACCGGCTACCAGGGCCGCAGCTTCGGCACGCAGGCCGGCTACGTCGGGCAGACGATCAACCCCTCGGGCTCGGGCGGCGCGAACTACTCGGGCGGCTCGGACTTCTACGCGGGCGCGCCCACCATGCCGTCGTCCGAAGGCCTCGCCGCGCTCGAGCGCGCGTTCGGTTCGGCCGGTCGCGTTCCGCGCCAGCCCTACCAGGCCAACGCGGGCTACGCGGGAAGCCAGATCAACCCCTCGGGCTCCGGCGGCGCGAACTACTCGGGCGGCTCGGACTTCTACCCCGGTGCCCCGACGATGCCCTCGTCGGAGGGTCTCGCGCGGTTCGCGCTTCGCGGTCTGCTCGGGCTCGGCGTCGCACCGATGCGCGCCGTCGTCGGCGTCCGCCGAGCGAAGCCGACCTTCGTCATCGATCCGCGCAACCCCACGGCGTCGGCGTACGATGCGGCCTACAAGTCGGCCATCGCGGCCGGCTATGACCGCACCTGGGCCTCGATGGCCGCCGGGCGCGTCGCCGATCGGGCGAACGCGGTCGGCTGGGACCTCTACAACACGAAGGCCTGAGGCCTCGAGGGCGCCATGCGCGCACTCGGCGATTACCTGGACGAGCTCGCGGTCCGCCCGGACCGCGGCTTCGGCACCGTTCCGTCGTTGCCGTTGATCCTCACGATCCCCATCGCGATCCCGCCATCAGGCGCCGTCTCCGCGCTCTTCGACATCTTCTCCTCGGCGGAGAAGGCCAGGGTCGACTCGCAAATGTGGTCGCTCGACGCGCGCTGGACGGGCAGCGCGCAGTGGGCCGACATGCGGACGTGCGTCGTGCCGCGCGGCGACGTCGCCGGCGGGATCGTGACGACTCCGCTTCGTGATCTCGGCGCAGCGGGCTGCCGTACTTCGACGGGCGCACCGGCGAACCTGACCTGCAACTGGGGCTTCTGGCGTATCGATCGGTGTGATCTCGACACGGCGAGCACACTCATCTTCCAGTTTGGCCGGTACCTCTGGGCGCAAGCTCGGATGCGCGAGCTCTTGGCGACGAAGCCGGATCCGATGCACGTCAACGACGGCCCTGCGGCCGAGTGGGCCTGGAAGGCCACGCAGCTGATCTCGGCGCTCTGGTGGTCGACGAACGTCCGATTCGACAACCCGAACGCGGCCTACGTCGCGGGTGACTACGCCGCGAACCTGCGCACCGCAGGGCTGCTTCCTCCGCTCCCTCCGGGAGGCCCGGGCACGAATCACTGGTTCGGTCCGGCAGACAACAGCCTCGGCTTTCCGTACGACGGACCTGCCCTGACAGGCACGCCGTACTTCGCCGCGTACCCGTTGGGCCCCAGAGGGTTGAACTCGATCGGCTATCGGGCCTACGCCCCGACAAGGCAGAACGACTTCAGCCCCGGCAGCGGACCGCTGCAGTTCATGGACCGTACACGTCCTCCCCCGGCTGGTACGGTCTTCGCGGTGAACGGGACTCCGTATCTGTCGTGGATTCCAGTCGGACTCACCGCGGAGCAGACCGAAGAGGTCCGCAGGTTGGCCTACAGCTACTACACCGCTTCAGGCGATGTCGACGCGCTGCGCTGGGCGTCGACCAAGGCGTTCAACGACTACTGGTTCCGTCTGACGTGGTCGTGGCCTACGCTGTGGCGTCCGGTGCCCGGTGTGACCGGGCGCGGCAAGCCCTTGGTCCTCGGTGGCGCGCGATTGATCATCGAGGATCTGGCTCGACAACTGCAGTTCTACTCGAACCCGTCGAAGTCTTACGTCGCGTGGATGCAGTCCGCGCTGCAGACCTTCAACCTCGAGACGCCCGTGCCGCCGACATCGCCGGCGGCGATCGATTTCGTGAACGCCAAGCAGAGCTTGCTGGCGATGGTCGCCGATGCCGCCTCGCGGTCTGAGGCCGCGTCCCGCGCGGGGACTTCGGGTACCGACTCGTCGGCGGCGATGATCACCACCACGGTCGCGGCGATCTTCCAGGCCGTGTTCACGCTCGTCGCGCAGTCGGTGCCGGTCATCGGTCTTCTGCTCTCCGGGATCCAGCAGGTCGAGGATCTGATCATCCGCGCGATCGGCGGTGCGGTCGGCAACGTCCCTTGCCCGGCGTTCCCGTTCATCCGCGTGATGGCGCCGAGCTCGGGCGTCTGCGATCTGTCGACGCAGGACATCACCTCGAGCCTGCTCGGCACGACATCGAGCGCCAGGTGGCCCGTGGCGATCGGCGGGCTGACTCGGACCTTCGCGGTGGACGGCAAGCAGTTCACGGTCGCGTTCGCCGCGACCGACACGACGGCCGATCTCGTCGCCCGACGGATCAACGCGGCCGCGGCTCTCGTCGGCCTCGGCGCCGTTGCGACGGTGCGCTCGGGCCAGGTGCACGTCGAGGGGCGCGATCCGAGCTTCGGTGCGGCCCGCGCGACGGGCGGCACCGCCTGCGCGCTGGGCTTCCCCGGACCGTGCACGGCACCGTCGACCTCGAGCCCGGGTCCGACGATGACGACCTGCTCGAACGGCACCCAGGTCCCTGCGGGGACGCCGTGCCCGCCGCCTGCGCCCGCGAAGTCCTCGGGCCTGCCTCTTCTCGTCGGCGCGGCGATCGCGCTCCGCTTCTTGCTAGGATGACACCATGACCGCCATCGGCTGCTGCGGACGACGTACCTCTCTCGCGGGCCTGCTCGCCGAGGCGGACTTCCATCCGGCGAGCTCGCCGCAGGGCCGCGCGGCGCGCGCCAAGCTGGCCTACACGATCGCCGCCGGCAAGGCCGCGCAGGTAGGCAACCGCCCGGCGTACGACCGCGCGATGCGGAGCCTCGGCGAGCTCGGCGGCCTCGGACTGTTCACCTCGAGCGATCCAGTCGTGACACAGCGCAGCGCGACGGCGGTCACGGCGGCGGTCCGCGCTGCGTCGAGCACGTCGGTCTCGGCGACCCTCACGCAGATCGGTCCGTGGGCGGACGTCATCGCATCGTTGGCGAACCTCGGAACGGCGATCGCAGGCGCGGTGCCCGGCGCGGATCAGAACACGATCAACGCGATCAACACCATCGTGTCGTGGATCCGCGCGATCCTTCGAGGCACCGCGCCGACGATCCCGACGCTCGATGCGAACCTGCTCAACGGCTTCGTGATGTTCTGCGCCTTCAAGCCGGCCGCCTGGGGCATCTTGAACCCGATCTTGGTCGCGGGCGTCACGGGCCTTCGTGTGCAGGGTGTCCGCGACGCGAGCGCTGCTCAGGCCGCCGACGTGCTCGAGCTCGTCCGGTCGAGGCTTGGCACGATGCTCGACGGGCTCTGTGCGGCGGTCGCGGCCCAGGCCCCGGCGCCGGTCCCCGGGGCAACCCCCGCGAACTGCACCGCGGCCGGCGCGGTCGGCGACAACTGGGTCTTTCGTCCCGCGACGAACGAGTGCGCCTGCGCGGACGGCTACATGAGCGCGCCGGGCAACACCTGCGTGCCGATCCCGGTCGGCGGCGGGTACCACTACGTCCCGACCCCCGTGCGCATCCAGCTGCGGGTCCGGTGCGCGGATGGCTCGTCGGCGCCGACGGCGGATCTGTGCCCGCGCCCGCCTCCGGCAACCAAGTCCGTCATCGTGCCGCTCTCGGCCGCAGCCGTGGCCGCGTGGTTCCTGTTCAGGTGAAAGCGAAGAGCTCGCGCTGCGCGTTGCAGCGTCGACTCTTCGTGTGGTAGGGAGAAAGTCATGGCCTGCAAGACGATCAAGGTTCCCGGGCACTACCGCAAGGTCTCGGGTCGCAAGACGCGGAAGCTCATCAAGCCGTACCACTACAAGCGCTGCTGATCCTCAGCCAGCGTCCGTCACCAACTGCTCAGGAGATCTCCGTCATGGCTCACTGTCCCAGCAAGTTCCGCGGCAAGACCGTCCACAAGGCCAAGGGCGGCCGCTGCTACATCAAGACCAAGCGCGGCGCGCGCATGGTCGCCAAGGTCGGCTGAGACCGTGGCCAAGCTCGGCAGCAAGGTCGGGTGCGTCTGCACCAAGAACCACATGAAGCTCTGCCGCACCCGCAAGGGCGCGCGTCCGAAGTTCGTCGGCAAGTGCCGCTGAGCGCGTAGCGCTCGAGGAGATCCCCGTGGCCAAGACGAAGCGCAAGTCGGCGAAGAAGCCCTGCCCGCCGTGCACCGAAGCGCGCATGGCTCGCGATGCGTTCGCGCACGCGATCCGCGCGGGTCGTTGCGACATCGCCGGGCGCGCGTACGACAAGATCAAATCCGAGGTCGGCGCCCGAGCGGAGCACATGACCAAGGGCGCCCGCGCCCTGGCGTTCCGCGAGCTCCTCTCGAAGCAGCACAAGGTCGACTCGTGCCGCAGCAAGGCGGAGGCTTCGGACGCGAGCCGCTTCAACGGCCTGCTCGGCCTGGGCTTCCTCGGCTTGTGATCGGGGCCTGGCGGCGGTAGAACGCAGCCATGGAAGACGTCCCGATCGCGCAGCTCCCCGCGTACCTTCGTGCGCGTAGCGCCGTGTTCCACGCGGACCGCAGCGGCGCCGACGGGACGTGGCACGCCTATTGGTCGGCACCTCAGAGGCGCTGGCTTCGCGTGCAGCGTATTTCGCCGACGCACGCTCGAGTGAGCTACTCGGTCGAATGTCCTTGTCGTTTTTCGTGACATCATGACTCGCCGCTGCATAATCCCGAGCACCTTCAAGACGAAACGCGAGGCGCAGGCCGCCGTCAAGCGTCACTACGCAGGTCTCGGCGCGCGGTTCGAGAAAACCACGTTCCTCGCGTTCCCGAAGGGGCAGCCGCGCCAGGTAAAACGTTGGCTGATCAACGTTCTGTGCTAAGGTGATCCCATGCCGTTCCTCGTACCGTTCGCGTTGGGTTGGGCCGGGGGCTACGTCGCCTGGAAGGCGCTGGATCCGAGCTGCAAGATCGGCAAGGGCGGCGCCAAGGGCCTCTACGGCCTCAAGGCCCCGAAGAATCGCGCAGCGCGTCGCGCGCGCTGATCTTCGATCCGGAGATGCGCTAGTGGTTGCGCGCCCCACTGTTCATGGGGAGCCAGGCGGTTCGAGCCCGTCCTCCGGAGTCTGTCGCGCCCTCGTTTCGTGGTAGGGTGACCCCATGCTCGGCGTTCTCGCAGGTCTGGGGCTGTTGGCGCTCGCGTCCGGACGCCCGCGACGTCTGGGGGATGCGCCCGCGCTGCCGAGCGGCGACGCGCCGGCTCCGCAGACCGCGACGTCCGTCTGGCTCTTGAGGCCGGCCGACTTTGCCCATCCTGCGATCAAGGACAAGGTCGCGGCCCGAGCCGACGCCGAGGGCGGCCCCTGGGCCGTGGTCCCGTCGACGGGCTGGGCAGGGGCCAAGAACTTCCCCACCGCGAAGGCCGCGCGCGTGGCGCTGACCGCCGCCGGCTTCAAGGGACCGTACGGCAAGGGCGCGAGCTCGAGGTGGACGAAATGACGACTAAGAAGCGCCTCGAACGCGCCATCAAGAAGTTGAACAAGGCGCAGTCCGCGTGCGCCCTTGCCGCCAGTACCTTCCGCTACGCGACCGACGACAACGGCGGTTGGGCGACGCCGAAGGAAGAGCACCAGCTCCGGCTCAAGAAGCACCGGGCCTGCGCCAAGGCCGCGCGCGCCAAGGTCGCGTTCGATTCGGTGTTGCGGTCGCGGTGACCTACCCCTGCGCCATCGCCCCTCTGGACCAGTCCACGACCGGACTCGGCTGGCTGCCGGGCAACTACACGCGCCTGGCCTGCGGCCTGACCGGATGTGGCTGGCAGGAGAACAGCCTGCAGTTCCTCGCGGACCCGGGGACGCCCGTCGTCGCGCCGATGCCCGTCCGGGTCGTCGGCCTGAGTCCCTTTAAGGTGCGTCCGAGCGTCGAGGTGTCGAGCTCGTGGTCCTCGACCGTCTCGGCCCTCGGAACGAACTCCGACGTGACGATCAGGGGGATCGTTCCGGCAGCAGGTCTGGTCGTCGGCTCGAACCTCGACAAGGGCGGCCTCTTGGGTCGCGTCGCAGCCCGCGAGCGCGGCGTCCGGTGGTCCCTGGATTTCCTGCCGATCCTCGACTTCTTCCGGGAGCTCGGGCTCGAGCCCGTCGGCGCGGCGTATCCTCCGCCCCCGAGCGGACTGCTCCGCACGGCACAGTTCGGCGGGAAGCTGCTGGCGCGCTCGGCGGGACCGGCGGGCGCCGGCTGCGTCCCGGCCGGGGCGCTGCACGGGCTCTCGAAGGCCATGGCCTTCTACGGCCTCGGCTCGGCCGCGCCCGCGGGCTTCGTCGATCCGCAGCAGTCGGTCTACGGCCGGTACGGTCCGAGTAGCCAGACCGACACTTCAGTGCCGGCGCCCCACGAGAACGTGAGCCCGGCGCAGGCCGGCGCGGCCGCGGGCGGCGGGCTGTTCGTCGCAGCCGCCGCGGTGGGGTTGGTCTGGTGGCTCGCGAAGGGGTAAGGTGACGACGTGCTCGTCCTCGCCATCGCAGCCGCCGCGATCGCCCTCTCGGTCCCCGGCATCGTCCTGGCCGTTAGGGCCCTCCCCGCGGTGCAGAAGCTCGTCGACCAAGGGGTCAAGCCCTGGGCCTGCGACGTCTGCGCGTGCTTCTGGACGACCGGGTTCCTCGGGATCTGCGCGGCCCTCGCCCTGCACGACGTCAGGTACCTGCTGTGCTCCGGCCCGGCATACACCGTGGCGCTGCTGATCCTGGCCCGGCTCGAGGCGCCACCCCCGCTGCCTCCGCCGCCGGGGCTCGCCGAGCATCTCGAGGGACGACCATGAGCGGGATTCTCGACTGGCTCTTCGGACCCCCGGCCGCGCAACCCGCCCGGCAGTCGTCTTTCGACGACCGGAAGCGCGAGTGGAAGGCCGCGGGCGGCAACTGCGTCGCGTGGATCGATCCGCAAGGCAAGATCCACGACAAAAAGTGCAACTACGACGGACCGGCTTCGGTCTGCGCGGAGCTGCCGCACCTCCGTCGAGGGCGGCTGACCGTGATCGCTTCCGCTCGCGCCTTCGAGCACGAAGCAACAGCGCAACGCCGCGCCATCAAGGGTCGCAGCAAGCACGCGAGCTCCATGAAGAGAGCGCCAGTCGCGCGCTATCACGATCTCGTGCGTGTGGCTAAGCAGGCCGCCGAAGAGAACTGCTCGAGCGATCTCGGCCGTCTTTGGAGGCGCCGATGAGCGACCCGCTGACCCGTGCTCTCGTCCACATGACGGCTCTTGCTCGCGAAGAGGCCAGGCGCATGCCCTGTCGCAAGCTCGCGCAGATGGGTCGCTACCACGCGCACGAGCAAGCTGGACATGTTGCGCAGCACTATAAAGCCGAACCGCAGTTCCGGCGAAAGACTGCGCATCTGCTGTTCAGCGTCTATCGCATCGAACTCGCAGAGCACGGCGCGGCGTGCAACGCCGTGAAGAGGCGCCGATGAGCGACGACTGGGAAGGCCTCGGCTCCGAAGACGGCGGCTACGCCGACTACTTGGGCGCACCGACGTCCGCGACGCCCCCCGCGCCGAAGCAGGCACCGACCCCGGTTGGGCCGCTCGTCTCCCCGTTGGAGCTCGGCTCCGCAACATCTCCGAGCGCTTCGGCGTCGCGTCTCCCCCCTTCCGCGCGTCGAGGCCTCGGGGACTTTTCCCCGGCCGCTGTCTGCGAGCTCCGCTCGCTGGCGAAGCTGTCGTACCTGTTCCTGAACAACGTGAGCCTCGGAGACACGCAGAAGGCCATCGCGACGCTCGGCGTCTTCCGGTACCTGTACAACGACTCGAGGAACACCATCCTGCCAGGCTTCTCCACGGCAGCGCAGGCCATCCTGCCCGTCTCGGTCCCGGACGTCTCGTGGTCGAGCCCGATGCAGATCGCGATGGGCTTGACCCTGATCGGCGCGCTCGGCTCGAGCAACACCGCGCTGCGCACCGCCGTCGGGAACATGCCCGGCAACATGGCCGCCCTCGCGGGGTGGTTCCCGATGTTCCGCGCGGCGCTCGCGCCCGGGGACATCCCGACGATCACCGACTACTCGAGTCAGGCGATCATCACGTCGATGGACTACGGCCGGCAGGTCGCACAGTTCGCGACGGACGATCTGCGAGCCTGTCTTCCCGCACCCGCTTCGGCCGACGGGACTCCGCCGCCCGCGGCGCCGCCGGTGCAGTACGTCGCGTCCCAGAGCCCGGCGCAGCTCGCGCCGTTGGCGCCTGCGGGCGGCGGCTCGACGAGCTCGGGGGGCACCGCGCCAGCCCCCGCGCAGGGCAACGGTCTCTTGGTCGTCGGGCTCGTCGCCTTGGTCGGCTACGGCGGCTACCTCGCGTGGCGGGACTCGAAGAAGCCCGCCGGGGCGATGGGCGCCCTGCCCTCCGGCAAGTCCTGGCTCCCGAGGGATCTGGGACCGAAGGCCGCCGAGTTCGACCGGCTCAACCGCCGGGCGCAGAAGACCGGCGTCGAGGACGGGCGCAAGGCCGCCAAGGACGTCGAGTGCATCCCCACGCCGACGACGAAGCGCTCGTTCTCGATGGACGAGTGGGGCGGTCCGGGCGCGGAGAAGCTCAACGCCGCGATCGTGCGGTTGTCGGAGCAGGTCACGGACTCCAGCCGCGACCTGTCGAAGCTGCGCCACGACGTCGAGCACGAACTGGAGGACACGTACTTCCAGGCGTACACGAAGTCGCTCCGCAGCCACGGCGCGAAGGCGGGATCCTGCGAGTGAGCCTGGCCGGCGATACGATCGTCGTCGGGGACAGGGTCCGGGTGCGGCTGCTCGGGCTCGAGGGCGTCGTTGAGTCCGTACCCTGCATCCGGCGCTGCACGTTCACGATTCGTCTCGCCGACGGCAGCACCCTCGAGCGCGAGTGGCTCCAGATCGATCTGATCCCGGCGCGCAGGTTCGGCGGCCCTCGTCCGGAGGCCTCTTGCGGCCGCGTGGTCGAATGGGATGCCGGTCTGGCGCCGTCGTGCGGCACCAGGACGTTGCACGGCACCGATCGGAACGCGCTCCTCGGACGCGAGTAGTCGCCCCCGCCCCCATCGGGTAGACTCTGCCGATGGCGATCCTCGGCGACGCCCCGGACCTCGGGGCCATCGGTGACTACCTCGACTACCTCGACGTGCACGATCTGCGGGCGCTCGGGGTCGACACGATGGAGCCCGCGCCGATGAAGCCGCGCGCGGTCCAGGTCGCACGTTCGGCGCCGAGCGCGGCGCCGCTCGCGCCGGCGAGGGTGCAGTACACCGCCGCACCGAGCCTGACCCGGACGGCGCCCATGGCCGCCACGCGCCTCGTTTCCGCCGCGATCCCCGCCGGGCGCGTCGTGTCGCTACCCTTCGGCGTCCGAGTCCCGACGCTGCTGAACCCCGGGACGCCCGTGGACCAGCCGACCGGCTTCGGCCCGACGATGATGGCCGCGCCCGCGCAGGCTCCGGTGCAGACCTACTCCGCCGTCCCGACCGGGGACACGAGCTCGCTCTCCCCGGGGCAGACGTCCTACGTCCAGCAGTCCACTCAGGTACCGACCGACACCGGCCTTCCCGACGGCTCTTCGTCCCAGGGCACCTCCGGACAGTCCGGCTCTTCCTTCGGGTGGCTCGCTCTCGCCGTCGGGGCCTACGTGATGTGGCGGGCGCTGTGAGCGACGCATCCCTCGCGGTCCAGACCGGGATTCCGATCGACTTCGTGCGCGCGATCCGCGCCGTCGAGTCGGGCGGCAATCCGTCGGCCGTACGCTTCGAGCCTCACGTCTTTTGGCGGGACCGCAAGAGCCTGTCGCACAGCGCAACAGGGCCGCAGATCTTCGCTGCCTTGTCTCAGGCGGAGCTCAATCTCGTTCCGTACACGCCTGGGAACACGGACTGGCGCACGGCGCACGGGCTCGCGCCCTGTCGCATCTCTCGAGCCGCGTCGTGCACCGCCTCGGAGACCAACGAAGCGGCGATGAACCGCGCCTGGGCGGTGAACGCAGCGCAGACGATGGCCGCGACGTCGTACGGCTCGTTCCAGGTGCTCGGCGGGCACCTGCTCGCGCTCTACGGCAACGATCCGGTTCGAGCTCTGGCTGCGTTTCGCGCTGATCCGTCGGGCGTGAGCGACTCGCTGCTGAAGCACTGGCTCGCGGCGCCGGCGAACCGAGACGCGCTCACAGCCGCGCAGAACCGGAACGTGCTCGGGTTCGTCCAGAAGTACAACAACTGTGGCGACTGCGTGGAGTACGTCCGGAAGTTCGAGGCAGCCCTGCACCCGAAGGGTGGCGGCATCATGGGTCCGGCCATCGCTCTTCTCGCCGCATGGGGCCTTTGGAAGTGGCTGGCTTGAGGCGAACGTGACCACCTACGCCCTCATCGGCGACTCCCAGGGTGTCGGGCTCGAGGCCCCGCTGGCGACGAAGGTCCCCATCCTGTACTCGCAGCCCAACGTCGGCTGGACGACGGCGCGGATCTTCGGCGCGCCTCTCGAGGGCGCGGTTGGCTCAAGCGCCGACGTCGTCCTGGTCGTCACCGGCGGCAACGACGATCCGCTGAACAACGCGGCGTTCGACACCGCGGCCGCGAAGGTCCGCCGCGCAGGCAAGCAGCTGATCGTCGTCGGGCCGGTGTTCGCTCTGACCTCGGACGCGGCGCGGCACGACCGGGCTCGAGCGGCCCTGATCGCCGCGAGCGCGCGCAACAGCGTCCGCTTCATCGACGCCTATCCGATGACCAGGGATCTGGCGACGACGGCGAACGTGCACCTCGGCGGCGCAGGCTACCGGACCTACGCGGCACGCCTCGCCGCGGCGCTGCGCCCGTCGACCGGGGGCCTGGGCACGGGGCTGCTCATCGGCCTCGCGGCCTGGGCCGCGTGGAGGCTGACGTGACCACGAAGCCCTGCTTTCGCGCGCACGAGGGCCGCGGCGTCGTGGTCGACGCGTGCCTGGCCCGGACGGATCGATCGGTGCGGCTCACGGCGAAGAGGTCCGACGGCGCCGTCGTCGGCAAGGCCGTACTCGACACCGCGCGAGGTCGCGTCATCGTCGGCGAGATCGAAGTAGCGGATGAGGCTCGGCGCTCGGGCGTAGGAACGGCCTTGTACGAAGCCGCCGTGAAGGTGGGCTGCAGGGCAGGGCTCGACGTGTCGTCGGACTCGTTCCGCTCGCCCTACGCTGAAGCCTTCTGGCGAAAGCAGGTCGCGAAGGGTCGCGCGACCTGCATCTCAGGCCGCGGCGAGGTCTACGACGCGCCGACGCGCGGGAAGCCTCGCGAGGGCCTTCCCGTACCGGCCGAGGGTACCGCCGGGGATCCAGTGTGGCCTTGTGCGCGGTACACCGCGCGCGTGCCCTGTAGTGCAGTGGACCTGTCCGGAACGCGAAAAGCCCCTCGACGCGCGAAGCGTCGAGGGGCCTAGAACGGAACCTAGAGGGTCAGTGCTTCGTCGTGAATCCGCCGTCCTCGCCGACGGACACGAGCGCGAACGGCGCGAAGCCCGCGGGCTTGGGCAGGCTCGCAGCGAATGCGGCCTCGCAGTGCGCGCAGACCCCGTGCCGCTCGATCTCTTCGCGGCAGACCCACGCGCGCTGCTCCGCGCTGGGGTTCTCGTGCGATGCCGCGACGATCGCGCGCATCGTCCGCGCTTCGTCCGCGCTCTCGCCGACGTAGTACCGATCGCGCTCGTAGCCACGCGACTCGTGCTGCGCGCGCCGCGTGATCTCAGTCAGCGCGCCGCCGTGCTGGTATGCCGCGGAGTCGTGGAGATCGGCGAGGGACGGCGCGTCGTCGTCTGCCGCGTAGCCGCTCGCGATCTCGTTCGACAAATCGAACGCGGTACCGATCTCCGACAACCAGTGATCGCGCGTATCGGCGGAAACGTGGACGGTGAGGAGGGGGGCGGCCTCGTTCGTGGACCCCTTACGGTTCGTTCGCATACCCGAGAGACGCACGAGGATCGGCGCGCTGACAGCAAATCGAAAAAAGATATTCGCCCCGTCGTCACGCACGCGCGCACGCGCGCGCCCGCGCAGGCGATAGACCGTCACGCACGCGCGCGCACGCGGGCGCGCAGGCACGGGCGCAGGGGCGCGCGCACGCCGGCGCGCAGCTGCTCGAGCGCCGGACGAAAAAGCCAATGATTCTGCGGTGTGCGCAAAGTCACGGATTCGGTTTGAATAAAAACCAGGGGGTCCCGTCTAAAGAGGCGAACCGACGAACGAGGAAAAGAAAGGGGTGAATAGGAACCCCGCCCCGGCCGTCGTACTACCAGACAAGCGAGGAGGTGTAACCATGGACTACACGACACGTTTCGTGCACAAGGTCTCGACGTCCAGTAAGGACGTTGGTCCGGATATCGCGCTCGACGCTCGAGACTTGATCGATCGAAAGACGCTCGGCGCGGCTTTGCGAAAGGCGCGCATCCTGATCAAGGGCGGTACCGTACAGGAGTACCGCGTCGAACGGGACGGGCGGATCGTCGCGTTCCCGACTTGCCCCGGGCTCTCGACATACTGGCATTCGATCATTTTGACGCCGATCGGGTGAATAACCGCCCGTCCCGGGCGTCCTAGTCATCGGGCCCGCGAAGCCCAGAAGGAGAGACGACAGTGACCTACGATCAAGCCAAGCGCGAGGCGCAAGCCCGCGCGGACGAAACCGGATTCGACTACGGCGTCGCGAAGAACGCCTTCGGGTTCTCGTGCTTCATGCTGCCGCAGAAACAGAATCGCTACGGGCACGAGCTCCGGTGTGAGGTCGTCTCGTGCACGATCCTCGCGAAGTGCCAGCCCGGCCACGGGCCCGGACTGGATCCGCGCGGACCGCGGACGTTCTGAATAACCGGCTCGGCCGGTACGTCGAAAGGAGGTGGCCGCCCGGGAAAGCCGGGCACTGGATCCAGTAGCGTCGAGTAGGCCCTAACGGGCGATGGTGGTGCGACCCCACTACGACGCATCGGGCCATGCGAGGCCCAAGGGAGAGGCTACCATGCGCGAAGCAACGGTGAACGAGTACACGCTGGTATGTTCTCGCGCGTCCGAGCGCCAACACGCGAGCGGTTCACGCTACTACGAAGTAACTTGGAAATGTCGCGGAATCGTGATCGCGACTAAGCACGAGTCGATCAAGCGAGGTAAGATCGTCTCAACGATCTACGCTGTCAACCCGGACTACTTGCCGGCAACGATACCGCCATGCGATTCACTCTCGCCCTACTACGAAGGCGAGGCAGCAGCGGAAGGCATGGCCGATGCGCGCATGAACGCGTGTGGAAAGGATACTCCATGATCTCGTACACCATACTCTCGGAGATCGTCGTGCTTTGGCGCCAACCCGACACGATGGCCCTTTGGGGCATTCCCTACGACATGCGCCCCGGGCAGTCTCCGCGGGATCTGTACGAAGGCCGCAAGGTGCCTGACACCCTCGCGGCTGCGCGGGGCTGGTACGGGCGCACGATTCCGAGCCCGGGGCCGCGCGAGGGTTGGATCTGGCTCGGTTCGCCCGGATGGTGGGGGAACCTGGATCAACGCTCGCAAGATACGATCTCGTCGTGGCTCGACGGCGTGACAGCTGGGAACCGGCTCGATCTGCCGCAAGGTCCCGCGGAATGGATCCTCGTGTCGGATCTGGCGCTGAAGCAAGCGCGCGGCTACGTCGAGCCGATCCACGGGGAAGAACCCGACGACGAATGAATAACCGCCCCTAGGGTGCGTCCAAAGGTTACCGGCCATGCGAGGCCGCTAAGGAGAGAGACATGAGTGCACGAGCGGATCTGATCAAGCTACTGAAGCGCTATCGAGGCAAGCGTCTCGTGCGCGAAGTCGAGGGCGACGTCGCTCTCCTGCTGATCGCCGCGTCGCGGTACGCGAAGATCCAGGAGCGATGGTGCTCCGAGGAAATGAGCGACGCGACGCGCGCCGCGGTAGAGACACAAGAGAAGAGTCTCGAGACGAAGATCACGGCGCTCGTTCAGCCCTACGGGCCGCGCGTGGAGTACGGCGGCGACCCTCGCGGGTACACCGTGAAGCTGCACTTCGCGCCGATCGACGGGCGCAAGCCCTCGAATACGTGGGGCGGAGAGGAGTCGGGTTATGGCATCGGGTGACCGTCCGCAGTTCACGCTCGTGATCACGTTAGGGAACGATGCGATGCTCACGCTCGACGACGTCGCGCGGGCCCTGGAGGATGCCGCGCGCAGACTACGCGACGGGAACGGGTACCACGCGATCCGGGACCGGAACGGGAACGTCGTCGGCGGCATGACGGGCCCGACTCGGGCCGAGCTTGTGGAGCTTGGCGAATGACCCGCTTCGATCGCATCCGCGCGACGCTGGCCGAGCCCGACGCGGGCCCCGTCCGCTCGTTCCGCTACGAAGGAGAGCGCGCCGTAGAGGTCCGCTACCTGTTCGAGCCGCTCACATTCGCCGACGACGACGCGATCGACGCGATTTGGTTCCCGTTGCTCGGCGCTTGGCACTCCTACGAAGAGGCCTTGATCCTGTACCTGCTGATCGGCAGAAACGCCGATTGAACGCAGCGCCGATCGGTCCCGCGGGTTCGAGTCCCGCACGGCGCTTTCGGGCATGCGAGCCCGGGGAGAGAGAACGATGACGATCACGGAACGCTTGGCCCTGGCCCGGACCCTCGCCGACAACGGCGCCGTACCGGAAGCCGCAGGGATGCTCTACCGCCTCGCCGGCGGCGAGCTGGCCTACGACCAGCACATGCGATGGAACGAGACGCGAGGCGTCTGTGAGAGGGCCTCGAGCCCCGCGGAGCTGCGACGCCTGTTCGCTCTGCCGCACAACGCGCACGTCCAGGGCGGGACCATGGTCATCGCCGCGGAGCCGGGCTCCGTGACGTTCCTGCGCGCGGCGTGCGAGTCGTGCGAATGGGACGGGACGGACCTCGTCTGCGAGGACCTTACCTCGTCGCGCCCGTGGCGGATCCGACTTCAGGGGGCCCGGTGACTCCGGCCGAGCAGCTTCGCGCCTATCGTGTGCGCGACCGTCTCACGAGGGCGCGCTACTACTTCGACACGCGCGCCGAAGGCGAGACGTTCGTCGAGATCGTGAGCACGTCCGAGATCACGGGCGAGACGCTCGCGCGTTGGCCGGAGTCGCGCCTGGTTGTCGAGCGGAACAAGTGAATAACCCGGGCCCTGGCCCGTCCTAGGTTCCGGGCCCGCGAAGCCCAGAAGGAGAGAGAAGATCATGCAGACGAAACAAGAGGCGGACCTCGCCGATCTCGTGCAGGCCGCGAAGACCCCGGCGGAGCTGCGCCGCGTGGCGGGACTCTGCGACGAGCTCGCCGCCCGGTCCCGGCCCCTGAAGCGGGATTCCTGGTACGGGATGGCGAACCAGTGCCGGCTCACTGCGGACCGGCTGGACGCGCGCGGGGTGCTCCGATGACGGCCCGGCTCGACGGCGTGATCGCGGGGCTCGCCTTCCGCGCGACGGTCGACGACGATCGGCTCACCTTCCCGACGCTGGCCGAAGGCGCGTACCGCGCGCGGCCGCTCGCACCCCTGGAGGTGCTCCACGACACGATCCACGAGATCGTGGTCGCAGGACGCGCGCTCGAGAGACAGCGGCGCGATCCCGACGAGTACGGTGCCGCACGAGCTCACGCTTCGCGACTGGCGCGCTGGACGCGCGAGAACCCGCGCCCGTGGATCGATCGCTACATCGAACGGTGCGGCGAGGATCGCAGGCCCGGCTACTTCTACGTGTCCGTCACGAACGGCGCCGAGAGGCGCCTCCTTCGGGGCCCGTACGCGACCCATCGTGAGGCGATCGAGCAGATCGACGTCGTGCGCCGCGCGGCCGAAGAGCGCGACCCCAAGGCCGTTTGGTACGCCTTCGGGACGGCCCGGGCGGACAAGGATCTCGGACCGGGGATCCTGCCATGAACCACCTACCGCTGCGCGCGACGGACGTCATCCTCCGCCGCAAGTCCGACGGCGCGTGCTTCTACGCGCGCGAGATCGACGGCGTCATCCTGGCCGAGTACCGCGGCGCGTGGATTCCGCCGAACGCGATCCCGACTCCCGAGGAAGAGAGCGCGCACGACGCCGTGAATAACCCGGGGGCCTGCCCCGTCTGATAACCGGGCCATGCGAGGCCCTGAAGGAGAGCGAGATGGAACACAAAGACGGTTGCAGGGCGATCACGCGCAACGTGGCCTGCGAGTGTGCCGAGACGATCACCGAACAGACCACCTTCTCCGAGCTGGCCCTGCTGCTCGACGCCAAGGGCCTCCGGCTCACCAAGCTCCAGCGCTCTGGCCTCACCGGGACGTACCTCGTTCGCCTCGAGGACAACTTCGGCTGGCACGAGAACACTGCCAAGACGGCACACGAGGCGATCAATCTCGTTCTCCGCGTCGCCGAACAGGCCGCGATCGAGCGCAGCTTCGCGCAGATGCGCGACATCTTGGATCCGGTGCGGCGATGATGGTCGCCGATCGCCGCTCGCCTTCCGGAGAGCACCTCTCGCCCGACGAGAAGGTCCACCGGACCCTCACCTACCGCATCGTGGCGCTCAACCTGGCTGGAGAGCTGGGCGCTGCGAGCCGCTTCAACGCGGAGCCCCGAGCCGCCCACCGGACCCTGAGCGGAGCTCTGCGCCGCATCGCGACGGACGGCTGCGTCGGCGACAGGTACCGGATCATCGTCATCCCGGCGGGCGAGCCCTGGGACTACGACGGCAGAATCGTGGCTACGGTGGATCTGCGCACCGGCCAGTAACCTTTCCGAGAACGGGCGATCCCTCTCCGTCCCCATCCCGTTCTCGTTCCCGCTCCCGGGCTTCGCATCCCGGGGGCACCTTCCCGCCGACGACCGTGTTCGTGGTCGGGAAGGTGCCAGTGAATAACCCGGCCCCGCGGCCGTCTGAACAGACGAGCGCGCGACGCTCAAGGGAGAGAACGAACATGCGACATTTCAGCATTGCAGTCGACGATCGAGACGAGTCGTTCGACGAAGAGGACGATGTACTGAGCATTCTCCCGCGGCCGCAAAACGGGACCCACCCGATCGAGATCCGGTTCCGGACCGCCGACCGGGAGCGGTGCAGTGTGGAGCTCTCGGTCCGTCAAGCGGAGCGGCTCCGGTTCCTGCTGGACCGCGTGCTCGCCGGAGGCCGGTGATGTTCCGCGACGATCGACAGCGAGGCCAAGTCTGCTTCATCCTGACCGCCTGGGTCAGAGACAGCCCGTGGCGTTGGACCGAGACCGGGTACCGCCCGGCCGGCCCGATGCCCAAGGGCCTGTCCACCGGCGAGACCAAGATGCTGCGCTTCGCGCAGGCCTTGTGGTCCGGCGACGACCTTCTGGTCTGGCAGGGCTTCGACGGGCGCCGGATGCAGGACATCGGGCAGCTGCTCGTGGCCTACGACGAGGGCCCGGAGAGCCTCGACGGCTGGATCGAGATGCGGTCGCCGGGTCGACGTCTCGACGATGGTGTCAACGAACGCTTGGGCTGGGAGACCGCCGTCAGAGCAAGGAGCCGAACATGATGACCCTCGAGCAGCTCGAAGCCGAAGTCCGCGCCATCCGCGAGGCTCGCCTGGCCATGACCATCGCGGCCGATCACGCCCCGACGCTGGGCCTGCGAGACCTCGGCCGACAGAGGGCCGCGGAGATGCACCGCGAGCGCGCCGCATCGCTCAACGCCAAGGTGGTGCACCTGATCGCCTTCCACGACATCGACGCGAAGGCGTACTGTCTCGCCGCCTCGAAGGTGATGGAGCTGCTGCCGTGACCCCCGACGAGACCTTCTACCGCGGCATCCTCCGGCAGGCCGTTCGGCTGCTGGGCATCGAACGGGTCCGGGCACTGCTCGCAGAGATCGAAGGAGAGAGACGATGAAGAAGATCGACGACGTGCAGCTCTCCTCGATCGAGGAGACGATCTACGCTACGACGCTCGCGGAGCAGTTCGCGAAGCGCGATCTGCACAGCCCGCCCGAGCAGGCCAAGAAAGGCCGGTACTACGCGCAGGCTCGCGAGCGCGCCTCGTGGGCGGTCGAGGCGGCCGAGAACGCGGTGCGCTGGTACCGGGAGATGCAGTCGTGACCACCGCTGCTCAAGTCTGGTCCCTGCCCGCCGGCGCAGTCGCCGCGCTGCTCGTGCGCGAGGGCGGGCTCTGCCGGGTTCAGGGCCGGCGCCTCTACAACGTCCGACTGTCCGACGGGCGGCTGTTCCGCTCCTGCGGCCTCGAGGGCGATCCCGAGCCGGCTCGGGTTCTGGGGCGCTGCGTCCCGGTCATCCTGTGCGCCGTTCCGGGCTCCGAGTACAGTCTGGTCAGCACATCGACCATCGCGACGTGCACGGAGGTCCCATGAAGAAGAAAGCCCTCGGCCACGTCTCTCCTGCGTTCCCGGCGGCGGTGAAGACGAAGACCGCTGTGGCGCGCCGCCTGCGTGCGGCTCGAGCGCTGCTCGAGCGCAAGCGCTGGTCCCAGGGCGAGCTCGGGCGCCTGGCGAACGGCCGGGCTTCCACGCGCTCTGATCTCCGGCGGTGCGCGGCCCTGTGCGCGGTCGGAGCCATCTACGCGACCGAGACCACCTCCGTGCCGGGCTACGTCATGCGCCGCATCTTCGCCGAGGCGAACAAGCTCGGCCGGCGCGGCGGTGACGGCGACCACATCCCCGAGTGGAACGACGCTCCGGAGCGGACGAAGAAGCAGGTTCTAGCCGCCTTCGACAAGGCGGTGCGGTTTGCGGAGACGAGGGAACCGTGACGGCCTACCGAGCACCGGCACCGAAGCCGCCCGAGACTCCGGCGCCGGCGCCGACCATCGAAGAGATCATCGCCGCGGACGTCACGCGCCACACCGAAGGAATCGAGAAGGGGTACGCCTTGTCCCTTCACATCGAGCAGTACGTCAGAGCGCGGCTCGAGGCGCAAGAGAAGGGCTACAGCTGGCTGCGGCTCTGGTGGCAGGACTTCTTCGTCGTCTACGGCGCGGCGGGTCGCGAGATCCGCAGGCAAGAGCGCGAATGGGCGGAAGAGCGCGCTCAACTGCAGCACAAGACGGCGCTGCGCAAGATCCTGGGCATGATCAAGGAGGAACCGTGAACAAGGGCTGCTACAGGGTCATGTTCCTCTCGAGCTCCGGAGGCTGCGCTCCTCCGCAGGGCCACTTCCGGACCCGGGAAGAGGCGCAGCGCTGGGCCGGGCGGCGGAAGGCCTGGTTCCCCTGGGAACCTGTGATGCCGGGGGAGAAGGTGAAGTGGACGGTGAATAACCGCCCTCGACGGGCGTCGGAGCAGACATGAAGACGATCGAGATCCTGACCACGCTGATGAGCGAAGAAGCGACGCACGTATCGACGTTGCCGTCCGGCTCCGAGGCAGCGCTGCGATTCGAGGCTCGACGCGAGGCGCTCCAGAATGCGATCGTCATCCTCGAAGCGACGTTCGCGTACCGCCGTAGGTACGGTCCTGTCCGCATGCTCAAGTCGGTGGGCGACTCTACGGCGCGGATCGAGCTCTTCGAGATCGTGGACGAGGCGCTCGAACGGATGAAGGGGAAGACAACATGAAGACCGCTGAACAGATCCTTCTCGACGCCGCCGCGCTGATCCGCAAGGGCTGGACGAAAGGGGCCTACGCCCGCGACGCGACGGGGCAGTGGGTCGAATCGATCAAGTCAACCGCCGTGTGCTGGTGCGCCGAAGGGGCGATCTACCGGGCCTCCCCTCGCGGCGCGGTCACCGTATGCCAAGAGGCGCAAGCGCGGTTCAGCGCGCTGTTCCCGAACAACGGCGTAGGCCGCCACGGCGAAGAAGTCCGCGGCTCCGTCTACTTCAACGACTACGTCGCGAAGGACGCCGAAGAGGTCGCGCAGGCGCTCGAGCGGGCGGCACGGTCGTGATCCCCGACTGGTCCTCTCCCCGGGTCACGGCCTTCCTCGCTGACGTAGACGAGGTGCAGCGCAAGCACGGCCTGCACCTGGAAGCGAGCGACGGGCAGCTCGAGGTCCGGAACGGGTACGAAGACTTCTGTGCCTTCGACGAGACCGAAGAGGCCCGGCAGAGGTTCCATGCGTCGCGGACCGAGGAACTCTGGGGGCGGCTCGAAGCCCTTTGGTTGGCGCGCCTGGCGCCGGGCGGACGGGACCTGGTTCGCGGGGCGCTGCTCCGGTTGATGGACCACACCAGGAGGTACACGCCCGGGCACCGGAGGCGGCAGAGAGAGGCACGAGAGGTGAGGTTCGCCGAGACTGCCAAGCTGCCCTTGTTCGCCCAGCCGCTCGTCCCGAAGTTGGCCCACCTGTGCCCGACCCGAGGCTGCGCCCGGCTGCTGGGCCACAACGGAGACTGCACCCCGTGACCACCGACCCCTACCTCTGGACCACGCGCGACGGCACCCGGATCGACGTCCGCACCATGAAGCACGACCACCTGCGCAACGCTCTGCGGCTGCTCTACCGCGCCGCGACGGCGAAGGAGTGCATCGAGCTCTACGGCCTGCCCGACGACGATGGCGCCGGCTACGGCGGGCGCGAGACTCCGACGGAGACGGTGCTCCGCTTCTACCCGGACAAGGGCAAGGTGCTGCTCGACGAGTGGGCCCGTCGCGAGATCGACCGCCCGGAGACCGACTACCGCCCGAACGCCTGGGCCTACGGGGATCCGAAGATGGGGCAGCTGATCGGTGCGCTGCTGGACGTGGCACTGGGTGGAACGAAGAGCAAGGAGGGTTGACCATGGCGATTGTCGAGTTGACGAAGAAGCAGATCATCGAGGCGCTCAAGAAGGAGCCTCGCCTGCGCTACGGGCGCTGGGTCGGGATCATCGGCGCGCACGGCGGCACGCTCGCGCCTCATTCGCTGGAGGATGTCGAAACGCTGGAGGCGCGCAGCCCGCGCTGCACTTTCTGCGCGGTGGGTGCCGTGGTGCGCAGTGCCATGTCGCGACGCGCATCGGTCGTCGACGTCGAGGGGATCGCGTGCGAGATCGGGAACGACTCGGATTCGCCGATGTTCATGCTCTCGGATAGGTTCGAGGGCGCCATGCCGCATGCGCTTGTGGACCTGTCATCGAAAGACGCTGAAGATGGGCGCTGGGCCGCGATCGAGTACGTGCGCGAGGAGTTCCCGCCGAAGATCCGCATCGACATCGGCCGCGCGAAGCCGCGTCGCGGGATGAAGGTCGTCGGGTGACCGATCTGCCCTACGGCCTCTGGCGACGGGTCGCACCTCGAGCCGATCTCGACCCCTGGGAGCGCCGGGAGCGGGACGCCGACGAGTCCTGGGATCTGCGGCACAGCGAAGAGGCCGACCGCCTCGATGCTCTGATCGGGCAGACCGTCAGGCTGCTCAAGCGACGTCAGGGCTTCCCGGACCCGGAGACGGGAGAAGGTCGCGTCTTCCCCAAGGGGTCCAGGTTCAAGGTCCGGGGCCGGGTCCGGAACGTCCTACTGGTGGACTCTCCGGACGATGGGCCGCCGCTGTTGCTGCAGGCCGACTGGATCGAAGTAGTAGGGAGGTAGAACATGACGATCGACGACATCATCAACGACAACGAGCTCCTCGAGATTGGCCGACGCGCGGTGGAGGACGAACTGATCTCCTTTCGCGAGTCGCGCCTGAGCCAGCTCCGCGGCAACGGGCTCGTGATCAAGGAGATCGACGGAACCCCGTCGTCTGTGATCCGCTTCGGGATGGAGACCGCGCTCGTGATCGCGCTCAGGGCGATCAAGGCGGCGAAGGTCGCGCCGTGACGCTCCTCTTCGGCGGGCTCTTCTGCTGGGCCCTTCTCGCCTGGTACGGCACTCGGTTCTCCGAGCGCTGCGAACGGTTGCTGGCCCTCGTCGCTGAACGCGAAGGGGTCCTGCTCGAGCGCCGCTGGGTACCTCCGGGCAGCGTCCGGCTCCTCGCTCGGATCTTCACGCCGCTGATCGGCATGCCGGTCCAGGGCTGCATCTTGATCTTCGCCGGGATCCTGTGCGCGGCCTACCTCACCGACGAACGCCCCGCGATGCGCTTCCTCGCGGCGATGGGAGCTCGTGGGCACCTGATGGGTCTCGGCGTACCTCAGCAGGACTACATGACCATGGACGGGGCCTTGGAGGCCTGGGTCGATCAGGGCTGGACGGACGAACCGTGACCCGCGACGAGGCGCAGAAAGCATTCCAGGAGTTGGTCGCGAAGTGCGGCCCTGGACCCATCTGCCCGCGTTGCGGTCGCTGCGTGCTCGTGGGTCGTTGCTGCCCAGAGCCGGACAACCTCGCCTGGCGCCCCAATGGCTTGCCCTGGCGCCTGGCCGTCCTCGACGAAGCGGCGCACATCGCCCTGGACTTCTCGCGCCGCGCGCAGGCCGCGGTCGCGGTCCTGCCTCGAGGAACGGCGGCGCGTCACAAGGCCTCGCGTCTGGCCCGGGAGCGGCACGTCACGGTCCTGACCTTGCGGGCGGCTCGAGAGATCCTGGCGCCGGGGCGGTACTTCGACGCGTCGCAGGTCGAGCTCAGGCGCCAGGCGCTGCTCGAGCGCGCACGGATGCAGACGACGCCGGCCCTGCGGCTGGGCTTCCTGGCGGAGTGCCATCCGTGGACCAGTCGAGTAGGGCAGGCGCTCCGGGCCATGGCCGGTGTCGAGCACGAACGGTTGAATAGAACGGCTTCGGCCGCGTCGGAGGGGACATGACCCGAACCGAACGAGACGCGCTGGTGCGCACCAGTGCCGCGGAAGCGCTCAACCTCGCATCGCGGTGCGCCCCGCCCGAGATGCAAAAGCGACTCACCGACGAAGCCGCCGCCCTCGCCGACCTGCTCGCGGAGGTGGAGGCGCTGCGGGTGGTGGCGGAGGCGGTTCGCCTAGACCGCGTGCTACTCGCGTCGCGCTGGGTTCCTGGCACCGAGAGCGGGGCCGCTCGGCGCATACGGATGAACAAGACGCATGCAGCCATCGACACCGCCCTCGCCGCCTACCGCGCCCGCTGGCCCGAGACGGTGAAGCCGTGACGTGCGAGTACAAGTCGGCATCCGCCAAGCTGCCGATCGACCAGTGCCGCGCGCGAGGCTGTGGCGGCTGCCTGCGTGGCGTGGATGCGGGCGACATCGCGGACGGCTCGGAAGCGTACTGCGGCAAGTGCGGGCGGCGGCACGTCTTCCATGTCTACGAGGACGGCGGGCCGGCGTTCGTGTCGCCCGACCGCAAGCAGGACACGCGGCCCACGTACAAGCGGCGCAAGAACGAAGCGGCCAAGCCGCAGAAGGGGACGCGATGACGACGAGGACAGAGGCGATCGAGAATGCGCTGCGCGACTTGCGTAACGCGTATCCGTTCACGAGCCGCGATTCGCGAGCGGCGTGGTTGGCCGCTGACGCGGCCCTCGCGCTCCCACCCGACCCGCCCGCGACGGTGACGGACAGGGAGCGGGCGCTGGTGCGACGCGCGGTGGCGCTCCACCACGACCCGATGGCGATCGTGTCCGATGCCGTGGCCGACGCGTCGATCGCCTCGGTCGACCGCACGCACCCCCGCCCTCCCGAGCGCGCCGAGGTGAGCGCGAGCGTGAGGGAGTGGGCGGTGGCGTTCCTGCGCTCGTCGCTGCTCCACGGGCGCTACGCGGGGGCGTCGGAGCGAGAGACCGAGGAGGCGCTGCCCGACCACGCAGCGGCCATCCTCGCCCGCGTCGGCCCGCCGCCGATCTTAGCGAGTGGGTACAGCGTTCCGAGCGAAGACGACGATCGCGGGTGGGGCGATGGTTGCGCAACAGGACCAGCGGAGACGCTGCGCGATTGGGCTTGGCGCATTTCAACCGCCGCGCACGCCGACGGATGGAGCGTGGGGCAGGGCCGCAGCAGCGGACGAGGACACGCGGCCATCATCGAAGGATGCGGTCCCCCGCCGCAGCCCATCACGACCGCGGCAGAGGCGTACGAGCGAGCGGCGCGGGTATGCGTGCTGCGCCACGAGATGCACCGCGAGGCGATGCTGACCGCTAGCATGAGCATCACCGCGCATACGCGTCTGAGCGGTGCGGCAACGGAGGCGCTGGAGCTATCGACGCAAATCGCCGCCCTCTCCTCGCAGCCCGCTCCGGACGAGCCCGCGGGCGACGTGGTGGCGCGCATCGTGGCGGGGCTGCGGGACGACGCCGACTCGCTCGGGGCGACCGATATGAGCGACGCGGACAGGAAGTGCGCGTGGTGTCTGCGCGACGCCGCCGACGCGATCGAGCGAGAGCACGGCAGCAAGAAAGCGGGTGGGCGAT
>Ga0075356_1000028_pt1 | contig 28371 bp, 25 predicted proteins | sample WestPond_Cattail_FD_120073 | JGI IMG/M metagenome (GOLD analysis project Ga0075356, IMG submission 120073) | Natural and restored wetland microbial communities from the San Francisco Bay, California, USA, that impact long-term carbon... | ecosystem: Environmental > Terrestrial > Soil > Wetlands ... | reverse complement strand
TGTGCCAGGTGCTGATCAACGCACCGCCGGGGCGCGTCGGCGAGCGCGGCCTTGCTGCGCTGCCCGGCCGCGAGGGCGAGTTCCGCCGCAGCCTACTCGAACAGGCCCTGCCCTATGCATGCACGCTGCGCTGCCCGCGCGTGCACGTGATGGCCGGCACTGTGCCCGACGGCGCCGACCGCGGCGCCTGCCGCGACACCTTGCTGCGCAACCTGGACTGGGCGGCGCGCCAGAGTGCCGTCGAAGGCGTGACGCTGCTGCTCGAACCGCTCAATCCGCGCGACGCGCCGGGGTACTTGTACAGCCGCCAGGCCGAGGCGCACGCGCTGGTCGACGAGCTCGGCGCGACGAACGTGCAGGTGCAGTTCGACCTCTACCACTGCCAGATCGGCGAGGGCGACGTGGCGACGCGATTGCGCCAGTGGCTGCCGGGCGGCCGGGTCGGCCACCTGCAGATCGCCGGCGTGCCCGAGCGCCACGAGCCCGACGTCGGCGAGCTGCACTACCCTTATCTGTTCGCGCTGATCGACTCGCTGGGCTGGCGTGAGCCCATCGGCGCGGAGTACCGGCCGCGCGGCGGCACGTCCGCGGGTTTAGGATGGTTCACGCCCTACAAGGAAGCCTCACCATGAAACTGCTCATCACCGGCGGTGCCGGATTCGTCGGCGCGCGGCTCGCGCGCACCGTGCTCAAGAAGGGAACGCTCGGCGGCCAGCCGGTCGAGCGAATCGTCATCGCCGACCAGTTCGCGCCGCCGGCCGACCTGGCCGCTGACCCCCGCGTCGAGGCGCGCACCGGGGCGCTGCTCGGGCAATGTGCCGCGTTCGCGCAGGACCGCTTCGACGGCGTGTTCCACCTCGCCTCGGCCGTGTCGGGTGAGTGCGAGGCCGACTTCGAGCTCGGCCTGCGCTCCAATCTCGACAGCACGCGCGCGCTGCTCGACGCGCTGCGCGCCGGCGTTGCGCAGGGCGGCAAGGTGCCGCGTTTCGTATTCAGCAGCTCGGTCGCGGTGTTCGGCCCGGAGGCCAGCAACCCGATGCCGCCGCTGGTGCGCGACGACACGCTGCCCACGCCGCAGACCAGCTACGGCACCCACAAGCTGATCTGCGAGCACCTGGTCGCCGACTACACGCGCAAGGGTTTCATCGAGGGCCGCTCGGCGCGACTGAACACGGTGACGGTGCGCCCCGGCAAGCCCAATGGTGCCGCGTCGTCGTTCTTCAGCGGGATCATCCGCGAGCCGCTCGCGGGGCAGCAGGCGATCTTGCCGGTCGATCCCTCGGTGACGCATCCGGTGGCCTCACCCGCCAGCACCGTGGCCGGCCTGATCGCGGTCTACGAGGCCACGGCGGAGCAGCTCGGCGGCCGCGCCGGCTTGAATCTGCCGGCGCTCAACGTCAGCGTCAGCGAGATGCTCGACGCCCTCGAGGCGGTGGCCGGCAAGGCGACGCGCGCACTGGTCAAGCCGATGCCCGATGCGACCATCCAGCGCATCGTCGGCGGCTGGTCGAAGGGCGCCGTCGCCGCGCGCGCCGAGAAGCTGGGGCTGAAGTCCGACCGCGCGTTCACCGACATCGTGCTGCAGTACATCCACGACAACCCGGGCGCGGTGACCGAGCAGGCCAAAGCCGCCGCGGCGAACTACGAACGCTCGCGCGGCGCCTGAAGAGCGTCGGGCGCGCAGGGGCGCTCAGGCCAGCCGTGTGGCGTAGCCGCGGCTTGGCCCGCGGCGCAGCGCGTCCAGCAGCCGCCTGACCCAGCCGATCGGCTGCCGACGCGCCGGTCGTGCCGCCTCCAGCACGTCGACCATGGCAGTGCCGCTCAGCGGCAGCAGCAGCACCGTGCGCAGCGAGTCGACCACGAAACGATCACCCGGCTCGAGCACGATGTCGCGCGGGTCGCCATCGATCGTGATCCATGCGGTTCCGCAACGCCCGCGCAGCGTGGCGCCCCGCGCGCGCTTCAGGCGCACCGGGCGGTGCGTGTCGAGCGTCAGCCGGGCCATCACCGTATCGATCCACATGGCATGCTCCTTCGGAATGCGTCAGGGGGCGATAATCCCTGAGCGCCCTGCAAGGTGCAAACGATGTTTCGGAATCTCATCCATTCCTGATTCGCATGCGAAAAGAGCTCGACCGCCTGCCCCCGCTGGACCTGCTGCTGGCTTTCGAGAGCGCGGCCCGGCACCTCTCGTTCACACGCGCCGCGGCCGAGCGCTTCGTCACCCAGTCGGCGGTGAGCCGGCAGATCCGCGCGCTGGAAGACGACCTCGGCGTGGCGCTGTTCGCGCGCCAGCACCGTGCGCTGGTGCTCACGCCGGCCGGCGAGAAGCTGCTGTTGGCGTGCCAGTCCATGCTGGCGCAGATGCGGCGCACGGTGTCGGCGCTGCGGGCGCCGTCGGCGCGCGAGGTGCTGGCGCTGTCGACGACGCCGAGCTTCGCATCGCTGTGGCTGATTCCGCGCCTGCGCTCGTTCACGCAGGACAACCCCGGCGTCGACGTGCGGCTGGACGCCAGCTACGACGTGCGCGACTTGAGCGCCGACGGCTTCGACCTGGCGGTGCGCTACCAGCGCGCTGACGCCAGGGACGGCGACCGCCTGTTCAGCGAATCGATGCTGCCGGTGTGCGCGCCGGCGCTGCTGCGCGTGAAACAGCCGCCGCTGAAGTCACCCGCCGACCTGCACGCGCACACGTTGCTGCAGATCGAAGGCATGCCGGGTTCGGGCATGCCGATGGAGTGGCAGTCATGGCTGCAGTCGAACGACCTGCCGGACCTGGAGCCGCGCTCGGTGCTCACGTTCTCGTCGTACAACGAGGTCATCACCGCGGCGCTCGAAGGGCAGGGCGTCGCGCTCGGCCGGCGCCCGCTGATCGACGCGCTGCTGCGCCAGCGCCGCCTGGTGGCGCCGTTCGGCGACGCCCGGCAGACGGCCAAGGCCTATTTCGTGATCACCGACCCGGCCTCGCGTGCGCGCCCCGCGGTGCGCGCGTTCGAGGCCTGGCTGCGCGACGAGGGCGCCAAGACCTGAGCTACGGCGCCACGCGGCTGCGGATGTAGGCCGCCAGGTCGTCGTTGTCGCCGGCGCTGTAGAGCGTGAGGAAGCGGTTCATCGTCGACACCCTGCGGTAGGCAGCCACGATCACATCGGCGGTCACGCCCTTGTAGATCCCGCGCACGCCGATCTCGGGGTCGATGCCGTGGCAGTCGACGCAGTTCTGGTAGAGCACCGCGCCGCGCTGCGCCGCCGGGCTCGGCGCCGGTGCTGGCGATGGCGTCGGCGTCGGCGTCGGCGCGGGGGCTGGCGCGGGCGCCGGCGGCGGCGCAGGCACCGGGGTTGGCGCCGGCGCGGGAGAAGGCACCGGCGCGGGCGTCGGCGTCGACGCCGGTGGCGACGGGCTGGCGGTGTCGGCCTTGTCGGCACCGCCGCAGGCAGCGAGTACCAACGCGAAGGCCAGCGTCAGCCGGCGCGGATCTGTGGTCATGTCTCCTCCCGTGGCACCTGCGGGTCGAGCCGACCCGTCTGGCGCGCACGGTAGGTGCGGCTCGGCCGCGACATGTGTGGACTTGCAAGGCGTGGCACGCGAAGCAGCCCTCTAGCAAGGCCGGTCCGACAGGCGAACACGGTCCTTACATTGCGTCTATGCCGTGCAAGCCCCCGGGCCGCGGGCCGCCGGGCCGCCCTGAACCACGGGTCGACGCATATAGTGGCAAATCCGTTCGGAGTGCCGCATGCCCGATTCCCCTGCTGCCGTGGCCGCCGTCCTTGCCGACGCGACGAGCGACACCGATGCCTTGCTGGCCGATGTCGCGCGGATTCAGCGCGCACGCGGTCGGCGGGTGTTCGGACTGCTGATGAAGCGCAACGGCTCGGCGGTCGACTGCGCGCGCGAGATGGTGCTGCAGGACATCGCGTCGGCCGATGAGTACCTCGTCTCGCAGCCGATGGGTTCGTTGTCGACGTCATGTCGCGCCGATCCGCAGGGGTTCGCGCGCGCCGGCGCCGTGTTGAGGGCCGCGCTTGCGCAGTCGCCCGACTTGGTGATCATCAACCGCTTCGGGCAGCTGGAGACCGACGGCGGGGGCTTCCGCGCCGAGCTGCTCGACCTGTTGGTGCAGGGCGTGCCGGTGTTGACGGCGGTGTCCGCACGCCACCGCGAGGCATGGGAGTCGTTCACCGGCGGGGCCACCGCGCTGCCTGCGCGAAGCGACGCCATCGAGGCCTGGATCGACCGCGTGATGGCGCCGATCGCCGCCGGCCGCTGACGCCCGGCGCGGCCGCGCCTAACGCCCCAGCCGCCTGCAGACCTCGAGCGACAGCGCGCTCTGGTTGAGCGTGTAGAAGTGCAGGCCCGGCGCGCCGCCGGCGACGAGGCGCTCGCACAGCCGCGTCACCACGTCGAGGCCGAAGGCACGGATCGACTCGGCGTCGTCCATGAAGCCTTCCATCTTGAGCGCCACCCAGCGCGGGATCTCGATGCCGTCGCGCGCGCCGAACTGAGCGATGCGCGCGTAGTTCAGGATCGGCATCACGCCGGGCACGATCGGTGCCGTGACGCCGAGCTTGCGCGCCTCGTCGACGAAGTGGAAGTACGCGTCGGCGTTGTAGAAGAACTGCGTGATCGCCGAGTCGGCGCCGGTGGCCATCTTGTCGGCAAAGAACTGCAGGTCGCGCCTCGCATAACGCTGCTGCGGGTGCACCTCGGGGTAACACGCCACCTCGATGTGCCAGTCGCGGCCCTGCGTCTGCCGGATGAAGCGGATCAGTTCGGCCGCGTAGCGGAAGTCGCCCGCCGTCGCGGTGCCGCTGGGCAGGTCGCCACGCAGTGCCACCAGACGGCGGATGTTCTGCGCGCGATAGGTGTCGAGGATCTGCACGATGCTCTCGCGCGTGGAGCCCACGCACGACAGGTGCGGCGCGGCCTCGTGGCCGGCGGCGGCGATGTCGCGCACGGTGGCCAGCGTCTTGTCGCGCGTGGAGCCGCCGGCGCCGTAGGTGACGCTGAAGAACTGCGGCCGCGTGACGGCGAGCTCGGCGACCACGGTCTTCAGCTTCTCGCTGCCGGCCGGCGTGTTGGGCGGGAAGAACTCGAAACTGATCGCGGTGTCGTTGTTCATGTGAAGTCGTTCCTCGATGCGATCACAGCGTCGGTGCACCGCGCTGGTACGGACCGAGCGCTGCCGCAATGAAGCGATTGGCCGGCGCGTCGAGGTTCAGCCGCGCGCTGCGCCGGACCACCGCACCGGCGAGCCACGGCAGCTCGAGCGGCCGGCCGGCGTCGAGGTCGTGCGCCATCGACGCCTTGGCGGTGGGCGGCAGGCCGTCGATCACGCTCATCTGCTGCATGCCGAAGTCGGCCGGCAGCGCCACGCCCTCGGCACGCGCCAGCGCGGCGGTCTCGTCCATCACCTGCTGCAGCAGCCGCCGCAGCTCGGGGTCGCTGCGCGTCACCGCGATCGGCAGCCGCGTCAGCGCGGTCAGGCTCGACATGCCGACGAGAAAGACGAATTTTTCCCACATCGCGCGCCGCATGTCGTCGACGACATCGGCCTTGACGCCGGCGCGCGTGCACGCCGCGGCGAAGGCTTGCAGCAGCGGCTGCTGCGCCGGCTGCAGCGCACCGAAGCGCAGCGCGGCAAACCCGCCGGCGTGTTCGATGACGCCGGGCTCGGCGATCTTGGCCGGGATGTAGGCCGCGCCGAGCGCCACCGGGGTGGCCCCAAGCGCCGCAGTCAGCACGTCGACGATCTCGACGCCGTTCTGCAGCGGCAGCACCACCGTGCCGGGCTTCATCAACGGCGCCAGCCGCGCGGCAGCTGCCTCGGCGTCGGGCATCTTGACCGCGAAGACGACCAGGTCGGCCGCCGGCAGCGCGGCCGGGTCGTCGCTGATCGACGGCACCGCCACCTGCGCGTCGCCGAGCGGGCTCTTCACGCGCAGTCCGTGCTCACGCATCGCCTGCGCATGACGCCCGCGCGCGACGAACGACACCTGTTCGCCCGCCGCCAGCAACCGGCCGCCGAAGTAGCCGCCGATCCCACCCGCGCCGTAGAAGACGATGTGCACCACCTGCTCCTAGAGAAGCATTGCGCCATTCAGCGCTCAATCTGCCCCAGCGGCCGCCGCAGATCCGGCTCTGCCGGTCCGCAGGCGGCGCCCCTTGGGGGGAGGCGGCCGCCAGGCCGCTCCGGGGGGAGAGTCAATACCGATAGCTGTCCGGCTTGTACGGCCCCTGCTTGGGCACGCCGATGTAGCTCGCCTGATCGTCGCTCAGTTCGGTCAGCTTGGCGCCCAGCTTGCTCAGCTGCAGCCGCGCGACCTTCTCGTCGAGGTGCTTGGGCAGCACGTAGACCTTGCCGACCTCGTAGTAGTCGCTGTGCGTGAAGAGCTCGATCTGCGCGATCGTCTGGTTGGCGAACGAGCTGCTCATCACGTAGCTCGGGTGGCCGGTGCCGCAGCCCAGGTTCACCAGGCGGCCCTTGGCCAGCAGAATGATGCGCTTGCCGTCGGGGAAGATCACGTGGTCGACCTGCGGCTTGATCTCCTCCCACTTGCAGCCCTTCTCGATCGACGCGACGTCGATCTCGTTGTCGAAGTGGCCGATGTTGCAGACGATGGCCTGTTCCTTCATCTTGGCCATGTGGGCGTGCGTGATGACGTCCTTGTTGCCGGTGGCGGTGACGAAGATGTCGCCCTGCGAGCAGGCGTCGTCCATTGTCACCACGCGGTAGCCTTCCATCGCCGCCTGCAGTGCGTTGATCGGGTCGATCTCGGTCACCCACACCTGCGCACTGAGCGCGCGCAGCGCCTGCGCGCTGCCCTTGCCGACGTCGCCGTAGCCGGCCACCACGGCGATCTTGCCGGCCACCATCACGTCGGTGGCGCGCTTGATGCCGTCGACCAGGCTCTCGCGGCAGCCGTACAGGTTGTCGAACTTGCTCTTGGTCACCGAGTCGTTGACGTTGATGGCGCGGAACAGCAGCGTGCCCTTGGCCGACATCTCCTTCAGGCGATGCACGCCGGTGGTCGTTTCCTCGGTGACGCCGAGGATCTGCGCGCTCTTGCGGCTGTACCAGGTGGCGTCGACGGCCAGCTTGGCTTTGATGGCGGCGTAAAGCTCGCGTTCCTCTTCACTGGTGGGCTTGGCGATGACCGATGCGTCCTTCTCGGCGCGCTTGCCCAGGTGCATCAGCAGCGTGGCGTCGCCGCCGTCGTCGAGGATCATGTTCGGGCCTTCGTCCTTCGCGCCCTTCGCGCCAAACTCGAAGATCCGGTGCGTGTAGTCCCAGTAGTCCTTCAGTGTCTCGCCTTTGTAGGCGAACACCGGCGTGCCGGCCTTCACCAGCGCCGCGGCAGCGTGGTCCTGCGTGCTGAAGATGTTGCACGAGGCCCAGCGCACGGTGGCGCCGAGTGCCTGCAGCGTCTCCACCAGCACCGCGGTCTGGATCGTCATGTGCAGGCTGCCGGTGACGCGCGCACCCTTCAGCGGCTGCGTCTTCGCGTACTCGGCGCGGATCGCCATCAGCGCGGGCATCTCGCTCTCGGCGATGGCGATTTCGCGGCGGCCCCAGTCGGCAAGCGACAGGTCGGCCACGGCGTATTGGTCGTCGTGCAAAGGCTTCAGAACGGCGTTCATCATCGGCTCCATCGTTGGATGAACCCGCGGGCCTGGCTGAAGGGAGGTCTCTGGAACTCACCCTGACGCTAGGTCTACGGGTGAGCGCGGTTGCAATGTGAGAATTCCGAGCCTGGGACCTGGACGGCCTTGCAACGCTCCTCGGAACTGGCGCGCATTCTAGCAGCGCAGTTCGGCGCGCGACACCCACCCGGACCCCGAAACCCGGGGCGCCAGCGGGGGTTTCGCACGCGCCGTCAGCCGTTGCCGGACGCCGCGAGCTGGTCGTCGCCGACGCCGGGTACCAGCGAGGGGCGGCCGACAATCAACGGGTCGGCGGCGCCGAGGAACTGCGGGTCCTTGTTGGTGTAGCTCAGACGGTGCAGCAGGTAGCGCATCGCATTCAGCCGTGCGCGCTTCTTGCAATCGCTCTTGATCACCGTCCATGGCGCGTCGGACGTGTCGCAGTGCAGGAACATCGCCTCCTTGGCGCGCGTGTAGTCGTCCCACTTGTCGAGCGAGGCCATGTCGATCGGGCTCAGCTTCCACTGCTTGAGCGGGTGCGCGCGGCGCTCCTTGAAGCGGCGGCGCTGCTCGGCGCGGCTGACCGAGAACCAGAACTTGAACAGGTGCACGCCGCTCCTCACCAGGTGGCGCTCGAACTCCGGCGTCTGCCGCATGAACTCGTCGTACTCGGCATCGCTGCAGAAGCCCATCACGCGCTCGACGCCGGCGCGGTTGTACCAGCTGCGGTCGAACATGACGATCTCGCCGCGCGTGGGCAGGTGCTCGATGTAGCGCTGGAAGTACCACTGGCCGCGTTCGACCTCGCTGGGCTTTTCCAGCGCCACCACGCGCGCGCCGCGCGGGTTCAGGTGCTCCATGAAGCGCTTGATGGTGCCGCCCTTGCCGGCAGCGTCGCGCCCCTCGAACAGGACCACCACGCGCTGGCCGGTCTCCTTGACCCAGGCTTGCAGCTTGAGCAGCTCGACCTGCAGGCGGTACTTCTGCTTCTCGTAGCTCTTGCGCGACAACAGGTTCTTGTACGGGTAGGCGCCTTCGCGCCAGCGCGGCGACAGCTCGGTGTCGGGGTCCTGCCCGCCGGGCACGATCACCGGTCCGCGGAACAGCAACTGCTGCAGCGCACGTGCGTCGTCGGGCGACGCGCCCTCGAGCAGTGCCTGCATCTGCGCCAGCAGCCCGTGCGAACGTTCGCCACGTGCGTGTCGGGTCAGCAGGTCCTGCAGCACGTTGGCCTGCACCGCCTGCGCGCGCGTGGTCGCGGCGCGCACCACGTGGCGCTCGATGCTCTGCGCATCGAGGGCGGGCGGCGTATCGCCCGCGCGCACCGGCCGTACGCCGGCTCGCCTGGCCGGCCGCGCGGCAGGGCGTGCCGGAGTGACGGGATGAACCGGAGTGCTGCGTTCCTTGGCCATGGCGTGCTCGATCGAAGTGTGGCGAGGTGGAACCCACCATCTTCGGCAGCGCGCCGCCGGGCGAGTTGATGTGCCTCAATGGCCGATGCGGCGTGGGACACTGCCGTTCCATGCAGCATGGCACGAATCCGCAGCGCACGCAGCCGTTGGCAGCGGCGCCGCGGGCGGCCTGGCGGGGCGTGCGCGGCGTGCTGACCGACATCGACGACACGCTCACCCGCGACGGCGCCATCGAGCCGGCCGCGCGCGTCGCGTTGCGTGAGCTGGCGGCGGCGGGGCTGCCGGTGGTGGCCATCACCGGCCGGCCGATGGGCTGGAGCGAGCCGTTCGTGCGCGACGGCACGCTGGACACCATCGTCGCCGAGAACGGCGCCGGTGCCTGGTACCGCCAAGGCGGCGCCGTGCACGACGCCTACGTGCAGGACGCCGGCACACGTGCCGACAACACCCGACGCCTGCGCCAGGTGGCCGAACGGGTGCTGCGTGAAGTGACAGGCGCCACGCTGGCGCGTGACAGCGCCGGCCGCGTGACCGACATCGCGGTCGACCACAGCGAATTCGCGCATCTCGATGCCGGTGCGATCGAGCGGGTGGTGGCGATCATGCGCGCGGCCGGCATGACGGCCACCGTGAGCTCGATCCACGTCAACGGCTGGTTCGGCAGCCACGGCAAGCTGAGCGGCGCGCGCTGGATCGTGCAGCGCCTGCTCGGCCGGGTGCTCGACGACGAGCACGTGCACTGGGTCTACGTTGGCGATTCGACCAACGACCAGGAGATGTTCGCGCACTTCCCGCTCAGCGTCGGCGTGGCCAACCTGCTGCGTTTTGCCGACGTGCTGCAGGTGTGGCCGGCCTACCTGACAGTTGGCGAACGCGGCGCCGGCTTCGCCGAGGTGGCGCGGGCGCTGCTCGAGGCGCGGCCCTGAGCGCGTGGCGGCGCTGCTTGCCTTCGAACGCATCTGACACGTCTGGTGCCGCGCCCGGCGCGATGGCGCGGCGAGAATCGCCGGCGTGCCGGACAAGAGCACAGGCCGTGACAGGGAGATCTCGATGACACGTACATCCGCCGGCAAGCGCGTCGGTGCGGCGCTGGGGCTGCTGGCGCTGCTCGCCGCGTGTGGCGGCGGCAGCGACCCGGCCCCGGCGGCGCCGCCGCTCGGCACCACCTGCACCGGCAGCGCGGCCTACGAAATCGTCACCCATGCCCAGGCGACTGTCGGGCGCAACGCCGTGGTGGCGCTCGCCGGCTGCACCGGCGTCATCGCCGATCCGCGTTGGACGCAGACCGCCGGCCCGGCCGTCACCGTCCTGGCCGACAAGAGCCAGACCATCAGCTTCGAGCCGCCCGCAGCTGGCGCCTACGCGTTCAGCGTCAGCTTCGTCGACCCCGGCGGCGCCGCGCGCACCGAGAACGTCACGATCGACGCAGCGGCCGCAACGCCGTTGATCACCGCGCGCGCCAGTCATTCGGTGCGCATGGGCGCCAACGTGTCGGTGCGCGCCTGGCCCGCAGCGGCCGCCGGCCCGAACCCGACAGTCACGTGGACGCAGATCGAAGGGCCGGCGGTGACGTTCCTGCCGGCGGGCGACCCTTACGTGGCCATCTTCACGGCCCCGGCGGTGAGCCACGACGCGCCGGTGCGCCTGCGTGCCAGCGTGCGCACCGCCAGTGGCGCCACCGACAGCGACGACGTGCTGGTGCTGGTCGAGCGCTACCAGCAGGCCGGATCGTGCGCCACGTCCAGTGCGACCTGGTGCGACGAACAGGTGTCGCGCGTCTATCCGTACAAGGCGAGCAGCCCCTACGCCTCGGTGCTGGTGCGCTGCGCCTACGACGCCGCGCAGGACCCGGGCACCGAATGTCCGCTGTCGCAGCTGCCGTTCCTGGCGCAGCAGACCAGTGGCGCGTTGCCCACGGTGGCGCAGGTGATGGACCGCGTGCTGGTGTCGCACGACTGGCTGGGCCGCAACTTCGAGAGCTTCCTGAACACGCAGGACGCCAACGGCGACTTCCGCCGCATGCTGATGAGCACGACCGCGATCGTGCTCGGCTCGCACGTGCGGCCGTCGTTCTACTACGCGTTGACCGGTGCGATCTATCTCGACGCCGACAACTTCTGGCTGTCGCCTGCCGAACGCGACGCGGTCAGCGAGGTGCCCGACTTCCGCAGCGACTTCGGCCGCGACCTGGCCTACGGCGGCCTGTGGCGCTACGTGAAGAACAACCAGAGTGTCTTCGTCTTCTTCGATACGCGCTCGCGCGTCAATCGCGACGTGAGCTACCTGCTCAACGAAACGGGCTGGCTGATGTACCACGAGCTCGGCCATGCGCTCGACTTCCTGCCGCCATCGGCCTATGCGGGCCTCGACAACGGCTTGGGCGCGTGGGGCAACATCGGGCCGCGCTATAGCGCGGGCCAGCTGACCTCGGACGCCGTGTCGACGCAATTCCCGCTCACGTCGGCGGTGATGAGCGGGCTGGCGCAAGTGAAGTTCTTCGGCGCGACCGCCACCGCGACGCAGCGCGCCTACTCGCCGGACCAGGTGGGCAGCTTGTTCGCCGGCGACATCGCCACCGACGAATACAACTACAGCAACCAGTTCGAGGACGCCGCGATGACGCTCGAGGAGCTGCTGATGAACCGGCGCCTGGGCATCCAGCGCGACGTGGCGATCAGCGACAAGATCACCGACACGTCCACCGGCTCGACGCTGACGGTGCGCTGGGGTCAGCGCGGGCGCATCGGCACGCCGTCGATCAAGCCGCGCGCCAAGGCGATCGCGCAGTCGCTGGTGCCGTGGTTCGACGCCAACCAGGTCGACAGCCTGCCGGCACCGCTGGCCATGCGCACCGGCCAGTCGTGGACGTCGAACCTCGTGCTGCCGGCACCACTGGGCGCGGCGCGCGAGACGCCGCTGCTGTTGACGCGCGAGCAGCAGTGGCTGCTCAAGAAGGAGCTCCAGCGCATGGAGCACCACCGCCATGCGCTGCGACCTCGTTTGCCGGAGCCTCGGCGCTGAACGGTTCGAGCGCGAGGAACCGGTGCAGTCGGTGCAGCTCGTCGTCGACCGCGCGCACGAACGCCGGCTCGGTGATGCGCGGCCCGGCAAAGCCCACCGCCGGCTGCAGCCGCCCGTCGCGCACCGCCACGTTGGCCCAGCCGACGATCCGTTCGCGCCACAGCAGCGGCAGCGCGTAGTGGCCGAGCACGCGCTTGTGCGCCGGCGTGTAGGCCTCGAAGCGGTAGCGCCAGCCCCAGAACAGCTCGAAACGGCGCCGATCCCACACCACCGGGTCGAACGGCGCGAGCAGACGCGCGCGATCGTCATCGATGTCACGCTGCCGTGCAGCAGCCGGGTCCTCGCCGGCGGGCCAGTACCAGTCGACACCCTCGATGCGCGTGTGCGCCAGCCGTGACTTGGCGTGTGAGAGTGCGCGCGGCCGGTCGCGCGCCCACTGCGGCACCGCCGCGCGCAGAAAGTACACCAGCTGCCCCAGCGTTGCCGCCGGCAGCGGCGCGTACTTGGCGACCACGAGATCCACCATCGCGTCCATGCGCGCCTGGCAGGTCTGGCGGTCGCCGTGCTCGGGCCACGGCGCGCGCGCGCTGTAGACCCGCACGCCGTTGTCGCGCCGTGCCACGCGCAGCAGGCCCCGGTAGTGCATGCCGTCGAGCAGCTCGGTGCTGGCGTTGGACGAGCCGCCGAACCAGTTGCGCACCTTGCCGTGGTTGAACCGGGTATCGACTTCGCGCGGGTGCACGCTGCCGCGCTCGCGCACGAATTCGAGCACCGCCTGCGCCTTGGCCCATGTCGACGGGCCCCAGCGCCGGCGCGCCGTACGCGGATGCATCAGCGCGTGGTGCTCGCGCGGCAGGAAGCCGTAGTTGACGAAGAAGTCCTCCTCGATGTCGAGCTCGGGGTAGGCGCGCTCCAGGTCGCCGGCCCGGTAGTCGACGACGCGGTGGCGCAGCGTCAGGTCCTGCGCGCGCGCCGGGGCGCGCAGCGGGTCGGCCTGCACGAAGCCCAGTCGCGCGATAGCCTGCGGCAGCGTGGTGGGGGCGAACAGGCTGCGGGCCAGTGCATGGCGGCGCAGGACGTCGAGTGTGAGGCTCATCATGTCATGATGCCCAAGTTCGCGCGCCTAACGCAGCCATAACGCACCGGTCGCTACAACGTCGCCAGGGCGGCCGGTGGGGCTGCTTGTTCGGGCGCCGCAGGCGCTGGACGGGTTTGCGGCCCCGCTCGGTGTCACAACACTCGGTATTGGAGCTTGTCGGAGGAGAGGCAATGAAATTCGCAACCCGTCTGGTTCTCGCATTGCCCCTGTGCGTGCTCGGTGTGCCCGCGGCGGCTGCCGAGGCCACCGGTGAATTCTGGGAGATGACCACGAAGATGGAGATGGCGGGCATGCCGGCGGGCATGGCCGGCATGATGGGCGGGCCGCCGCAAAAGGTGTGCATGCTCAAGGGCCAGGAGGGCAAGCCCGTCAAGTCGAAGGACCGCGACGACTGCACGATGAGCGATGTCAAGCAGTCGGGCAACACCGTCACCTTCACCATGAAGTGCACCGGCAAGAACCCGATGACCGGCAGCGGCGAGATCACGAGCACGCCGGGCAGCTTCAGCCAACGCATCAAGATGAAGGCCGACGGCGAGGACATGACCATCGTGTCCACCGGCAAGCGCATCGGTGGCGCCTGCAAGGGCGACGAGCAGATCAACCAGGCGTTCGCCGGTGCCGCCGGGGCGCAGGCCAAGGACTGCCAGGCCGCGCTCGACAAGAACGACTACGGGCGCTTCCTGAAGGCCACCGCCAGCCTGGCGGGCGACAACCGGGCCCAGTGTGCCCAGATGCCCACCGCTGAGAGCAAGCGGAATTGCGAAGCAGCCAACGACTTCAGCTGCGCCAAGGAGCGCCCGGTGATGTGCTCACGGCTCGGTGCCGACCTGAAGGACGTCGACCGGTTCGTCAAGTACGCCCATAAGGGCCTGGCCCTGGCTGACGAGTGCGGCCTCGGCCCCGACAAGATCGTGGAGCAGCACTGCACCGACAGCCTGGATCGGAAGGACTGGCGCTTCGTGGCCGACTATTGCCAGAAGGACAGTCGGGTCGCCGCGCTGAAGAAGCAGCATTGCATCGGCCGCGATTACACCTCGGTGGCCGCAAGCCAGCGCGACATGTGCGCCACCATCGGCGGGTTGTCCAAGTCGCGCAGCACCGCCGACGCGGACACGGCAGCCAAGCCCACGGCACGGCAGGAGCCCGCCAAACCGAGCGCCGTGGAAGAAGCCACGAAGGGCGGCGTGAAGGTGCTGAAGGACCTGTTCAAGTTCTGACATGTCCGGCGCGATGTCGGCCCCAGCCGCGCCGCGTCTCGGCGCGGCGATCGGCCTGTGGTGCTGTGTGTCGATGGCCGCGGCGATGTCGGCCTCGCCGGCGGCCGCGGATGCGCCCGGCAGCGGGCCGCTGGCGGGCATGGCCCAGGCCTATGTGGCCCGCATCGACGGCAGGACCGTCTGGTCTCGGCACGCGACGCGGAAGCTCGCCCCCGCCAGCCTGACCAAGGTGATGACGGCGATGCTGGTGCTGCAGGCCGACGAGCCGGGCCAGGTCATCACCGTGAGCGCCGTCGCCGCCGCGGCCACCGGTACACGCCTGGGCGTCAAGGCGGGCGAACGCTACACGCGGCAAGACCTGCTGCTGGCGATGTTGCTCTTGTCCGCCAACGACGCCTGCCGCGCGCTGGCCGAGGCGCACAGTGGCAGCGTGCAGCAGTTCGTCGCGCTGATGAACCGGCGCGCCGGCGAACTCAAGCTCACGCGAACCCACTTCGACAATCCCTGCGGGCACGATGCGCCCGGGCACTACTCGACGGCGCAGGACTTGGCGCAGCTGACCGAAGTCGCGCTCGCCAACCCGGTGTTCGCGCAGATCGTGCAGCGCCTGGAGGCGCGCATCAGCTCGGTGGACGGCACGCGCCGCTTCGACCTGCGCAACGGCAACGCACTGATGGGACGCCACCCCGACGTCATCGGCGTCAAGTCGGGCTACACGCCCAAGGCCGGCAAGTGCCTGATCGCACTGGCCGAGCGGGGTGGCGTGCGCGTCCTGCTGGTGCTGCTCGACGCGCCCGATCGCTGGTGGGACGCGCATGCCGCCCTGGACCGTGCCTTCGAGCATGCCGCCAGGTCGCGCCGGCCCTAGCCTTTCAGTGGGGGCGGCCATGGCGGCGCTCGCCCTGGCGGTGCTGGTGGCCTACGCCAACGCATGGGCCGGTGCCTTCCAGTTCGACGACTACAACGTGATCGTCCAGCACAGTGCCGTGCATTCGCTGCACGCCTGGTGGCAAAGCATGCCGGGGATCCGCCCGTTGCTGAAGCTGAGTTATGCCGCCAACTGGGCGCTCGACGAACACGCCGTCGGTTTTCTGGCGGTGAACCTGGCCGTGCACGGCGCGAACACGCTGCTCGTGTTCCAGCTGTTGCGCCGGCTTGCGCCCCGGCTCGGGCTGGAGCCCGCCGCAGCAGGCCGCGTCGCGTGGATCGCCGCCTTGGTCTTTGCGCTGCATCCGGCGCAGACCGAAGCCGTCACCTACATCAGCGGACGCTCGGTGTCGCTGATGGCGTTGTTCGTGCTGGCGAGCGCGTGGGCCTGGCTCGAGGCGGACGATGGCGCGCGGCCGACGGCGTGGCGTGCCGCGTCCGCGGTGCTGTTCGCGGCCGCGCTCGCGGTGAAGGAAAACGCCTGGGTGCTGCCGCTGTCTCTGCTGCTGTGCGAGGCGTTGCGCGCAACCTTTCGTGGCCGCGTCTTCCTCGTGCGCTCGATCGGGCATGTTGCCGTGCTGCTCGCCTTTGCCGGCGCGGTGCTGCTGCTGCCGGCGTACACGCGCCTGCTGCAGGCGAGCCTGCACACCCGCTCGCTGGCCGAGAACCTGCTGACGCAAGTGGACGGTGTCTTCTATCTGATCACCCGCCCGTTGCTGTTGCTCGCGGTGAACATCGATCCGGATCTGCCCGTGCACGCCGCGTTGACGCCGGAGCTGGCGTGCAAGGCGGCGCTGCTGGCGGGCCTGCTGGTCGCGGCCTCTGTCTCGTGGCGTCGATGGCCGCGTTCGCGCTGGATCGGCTTCGGTGCGCTGTGGTTCGTGGTCTGGCTGATCCCGACCAACTCGGTGCTGCCACGCTTCGATGTCGCCAACGACCGGCAGCTGTACCTTGCATTGATGGGGCCGGCCCTGCTGGTCGCCGTGCCGCTGGCCCGCCTGCGTGTACGTCATCCGCGGACGGCAGCGCTTGCCCTCGCCACCCTGCTGCTGGCGCTGACCTCGACGACGATGCGGCGCAACCACGACTACCGCTCCGAAGTCGCGTTGTGGCAGCACACCAGCCAGGCGTCGCCGGGCAAGGCGAGGGTCTGGAACAATCTCGGCTTTGCCTTGCAGCAGGCCGGCGACGCGCAGGGCGCGAAGCGCGCCTACCGCCAGGCGTTGCAATTGGACCCGGCGCATTGGCGGGCGCGACACAACCTCGACGCGCTCGAGTAGCACGGCTGGCACGGCTGGCACTGCGTCACGCTCGCATAACGGCTTCCTAACGCCCGCCTCGCTACAAACGACTCCACGAACAGTGGAGAAGCAGCGATGGCGACATTCATGCGCAGGGTCAGCGGCAAGTATGCGTTGGCCTTGGTCTACAGCACGGCCGCGATCGGCCCGGCGCAGGCGCAACTGGCACCGCCGCCGCCCAAGGTGCTGCCCTCGATCAAGGCGCCGCCGCCGTTGACGGCGACACCGGTGGCAGCGGCACCCAAGCCCGGTTGGTGCGAGGACGATTGCCTGCTGGCACCCGGCGCGCCGAAGCCCATCGAGTTGCTCGCCGGTGAACGAGCCAGCAGCGCCTTCGCCGTCACCCAGCCCGGCGCGCTGCGCATCGAGTTACGCGCCACCGGTGTGCCGCTGGTGCTGAGCGTGCGCCGCCCCGACGGGCGCATGGTCGAGCGCGAAGGCAGCGGCGCCATCGTGATCGACGACAGTGCCAGCGCCGCCGACATCGCGCGCGGTGTGCTGTGGGGCGTGAGCGTGCGCGTGGCCAAGGACACGCCGCCCTCGGGCACCGGTGTGCCGCGCGCCGTGGCCAAGGGTTCACTCAGCGTGCAGCACCCTGCGGCCGACAAGGCGGCGGTCAGCGCCGCGCTTGGCAAGGCGGCCGCCGCCGCGAAGCTGAGCGCGGCGGCGCAGCCGTCCAAGCCCGCCGCGCCGGCCGTCGATGTGGCCACGCAGGCCAAACTTGCGCAAGCCGCCTACGACAAGCAGGTCGCGCTGCGCCATGCCGCGCAGCTTACCCAGCTGAAGGCGACGGTGCCGTCAGCCGCGTTGGTGCAGATGGACCAGCGCATCGGCCTGCGCCTGCAAGGGCAGACGCTGCAGCAGTCGTTCGCCGCGGTGCCGCTGCGGCCGCTCAGCGCCGCGGCACCGAGCACGTCGACCGCACCGACCTCATTGGCGATGCCGGTGGCGGTGCCGGCCAAGTCGATCAAGGGTGGTCTGCTCACTCCTGCGGCGGCCACCGGCAGCACGCAGGCTGCGGCCACCGGTGGCGCGGCGCCGGTGGGCGGCGGCGGCGCCACGGCCCAGGCAGCACCAGCGCCGGTGCTTGCCACGTCGAGCGCGGCCGAGGGCGACCCCGGCATGCCGCTCACGCTGGGCGGCAGCCACTTCGGCGATGCGCCGGGCGAGGTGCGCTTCATCGTCGGCAACGGTCGTGACATCCCCGCACCGGTGACGTTCTGGAGTGCGGCGCAGGTGGTCACCGAAGTGCCGTATGCCGACGGCATTCCGGTCTACGACGGGCATGTCTACCTCAAGCGCGGCGACGGCACGAAGTCGGCGCTACGGGCATTTCGCTTCCTGCCGCTGTATGACGTGACCGAGATCGCGCAATCCGGCCGCGACTGGTTCCTGGCGCCCAGCATCGTGAACATCGATGCCGACAGTTCGGCGCGCACGGGCCACCCCACGCACAGCGGCGGGATCTTCTGGGGCTTTGCCGGCAACGACAAGTTCTACCTGAACTCGCAATTGCGCAACGGCTGGGTCGTCAGCAGCGCCCGGCTGGGCAGCGTGTACTCGGCGCGGCCCGGGTACAGCGGAGCGTACCTGGTCGACTCACGGGTCGGAACGACATCGCCCTACGTCGAAGTGCGCTGGTGGGTCGACGCCGCCGTCGGCATCGGCGGCACCAACGAGATGTCGTATTCAGTTCGCATCGAGGCCAAGCGGCCGAAGAACCTGCCGTGTGCAGCGAGTCCCTGCCCGGTGCTGTGAGGGCGCAGCCGCGCGCCGCACGTTTGCCCAATTTGACAGGAGACAACGATGAAGCCTATTCCATTTGATCGCCGGCCATCAATTGCCGGCATCGCGCTCGCGTTGCTGGGCCTGGCGGCCGCTGGCGCCGCATCCGCCGGCCCCGGCACGCAGACCGAAGACGACGTCTACGTCGGCGTCAAACGCCAGGCGCAGCGCTCGACGACAGCGGCCGGCACCGGCGCCACTGCGCCCGCGCCGGCCAAGGCGACGACGAGCAGCACACCGAAGCCGCTGTTGCCCGGCGCAGGTGCCGCGCCGAAGGTGCCGATCGGTGGCGGCGCGGTGGCACGGCCGGTGCAGGGCGCCACGTTGCCGGGAAACACGGCGCCGCAGCCGCGATCCACGGCCGGCGTGTCGCCGAACACGGGCGCGCTGTCGAGCAAGAAGGCTGCGCTCAGCGGCGGTGACGACGATCTGGACGACCTGGAGGTCGAACGCCGCAAGGTGCAGGGCGTGACGACGCCGTCCACGATTGCGCCACAGATCCGCCCCGGCGCCGGCACCTCGCCCAATACCGGCCGCAGCGCTAGCCCGACGCCCAGCGCGCAGCCGGGCAAGCCGTGACTCATCTTGCGCCTGAGGAGCCCGTCATGTCCGTGCACCTGATGCTGCAGCGAGCCGTCTGCGTGATCGCCTTGTGGGCATTGCATTCGAGTGCGACGTTGGCGCAGACCGGCAGCGGCGTCACGCCGCCGGCGCGCGCGGGCACTGCGGTGCAGGGCAGCCTGCTCAAGTCGCTCAACGTGTCGGGTGGCCACCCGGCTTGCCAGGTGGCCTGCAGCCAGACCGCCGGCTGCACCGGCTACAACTTCTTCGTGCCGCCGGCCGATCCGAACGCCAAGGCGCCCAACCCCAATTGCCGGCTGTATGGTGGTGCGCTCACAGACGTTGCATCGGGCGGCGCCGTGTCGTGCCGCATGCCGTGCCAGGCGCCGCGGGTGAGTGCGCTGCCGCCGCGGCAGCCGATGGCGACGCTGCGCGATCCGGGCGCGGCACCGGCGACCCTCAGCACACGACTGCCGGCGCCGCTCCCGCCGACGGCGCCGCCGCCGCCGGCTCCGGGGCCCAAGTGAACACGACCGTCCGCCCGCCGCCTGCGGCAGTCACGGCGGTACCCCTGCGCGCGGTGCCTGATGGCGCGCGTGTCGAATTTCCGCAGCCCCTACATGGAGTCATCATGCCCCGTTCCGTCGACCTGATCCGCTGGTGCTGGGTCTTCCTGCTGGCGCTGCCGATGGCGTTCGCTGCGCCCGCGGCGCGGGCCGACGCGTGCGGCGCGGCGGGACAGCGCGCGTGCAACTTCAAGGAGCGCATCCCAAGCTGCGACATCAATCTGGTCGAGGCCAGCGGCGCCTGCCTGCGACCCAACTGCGGTGCAGAGGGGCAGCGGCTGTGCAGCCCGATCCAGCGCACGACATTCAACTGGATCATCATGGCGCCGGTGCCGGTGCCGCAGCCCTGCGACATCAATTTGAGAGACGTCGCCGGCGTTTGCAAGCAGCCGACCGACTGCGGGCGCGAGGGCCAGCGCGAGTGCAACGTGCTCGAGCGCATCCCGAGTTGCGACTTCAACCTGGTCGCCAGCGTCGGCCGCTGCGCACACCCGCCCTCGTGCGGCCGGCTCGGGCAGCCCCCCTGTACGGTGTTCGTGCGAGGGCCGGGGCTGACCTGCGACGCGAACCTGGTGGCGCGATTCGGTCTGTGCGCCGCGGCTGGTTCGTTGCCCGGCGCTCCCGACAGCACCACGGCCGCCGCGCCTGCGACGACCCAGCCGTCAAGTGGCGGCCTGCCGCCGCCTCCGCCCCCTCCGCGGCCGGCGCCAGTGGTTCCCGCAGCGGCCGCCACGCCGACGCCGGTCGCCACCGCGACCGCCGGTGCGATCGAAGCGGACACCGATCGCATGGGCGGCGACATCTACGGCTTCGACCTGGTGCAGGCCGACCCGGCGATGTGCCAGGCGAGTTGTTCCTACAACGGCCAGTGCGTCGCCTGGACCTACGTGAAGCCCGGCATCAAAGGCCCGACGCCGCGCTGCTTCCTGAAGGGCACGGCCACCGCGCCTACGCCCAACACCTGCTGCGTATCGGGGGCCAAGGTCGCTGCCAAGCCGTCGTTGCTACCGCGGCGATGACGCCGTGGCGTCACGCAAGCCCTGTCATTCACACCGGAGCTCGATCATGACCGCCTTTCTCGAAGCCGCTCGTCGTGCACGCCGGCGCGGCATCGCACTGAGCTGTCTGTTCGTGTCGTGCCTCGTCGCGGCCTGCCTGCCGGTGGCTGCACAATCCAACGCCCGCGTCGACGACTCGGCCTCGAGCAGGGAACTCGCCCGGGTCAAGCGCGCACCCGGCGTGAGAACCACCGTGGCGATCTACGAGTTCCGCACCGCGGTGTCCGAGGTGCAGGTCGGCGCCGCGCAGGAGATGTTCGTCACCGCGCTGATCAAGTCCGGCGCTTTCGCCGTGGCCGAACGCCAACGGCTCAACGAAGGCCTGATGCGCGAGCGCCAGCTCAACAGCGCCGGCATCACCGCAGGGCCGGCCGCCGGGCAGGTGGCGGCGGCACGTTATGTGTTCGAGGTCGTGGTGTCCGAGGCCAACCGGGGCTCCAGCGAGAGCGCGCAGAGCGTCAACATCGGCGGCATGACGGTCGGCGGCGGCAAGAGCGCCGACGCGATCGGACTCGACGTGCGCATCGTCGACGTGCAGTCGGGGCTGGTGGTCGACGCGGTCAACGTGGTCAAGACCATCGAGGCCAAGACCAGCAACGTCAGCGGCGTGGGCAACCTGCTCGGCTCTCTGCGCGGGTTGGCAGGCAAGACGATGCCGATCAATGTCGACGCCGAAAGCCGCTCCAGCCGCAAGGAGGGCGTCGACCGCGCGTTGCGCGCCTGCATGGAGGTGGCGGTGGCCGAACTGGCGCGCCGGCTCGGCGCCGACTGATCCGGTCGTGCAGCGCCGGCACTTCATCATCGCCGGGTCGTGCGGCCTCGCTGCGGCCGAAACCCGCGCGGCGACTGCACTGAATGCCGAGGCGGCGGTGTGGCTCACGCCGGATGGTGGCGCGCAGTTGTTGCGCCGTTTCACGCCGGCGGGCGGTGCGCTGCAGCGCCAGGCGGCGCGGCCGGGCGCGTGGTACGCGCTGCTGCTGCTGCCGATGGCGCCCGCCTGGCCGGTCGACCTGCGCCTGTGGCCGGCGGGGCGCAGCCACGAGTTGCACCTGTCGGCGCTCGACGGCGCGCCGGGCGAATCGCCGAGTGTGGTGCACGCGTTGCCCTTGCAGCTGGAGCGCGCCGCCAACGGCCGGGCCGCCCAATGGAGCAGCCGATTCATGCTGCCGGCCGGCAGCACGGCGCCTGTGATCTTCGTGCTGGTGGAGCAGTGGCGTATCGCCGGCGACGCGCCACCGGGGCTCTACGTGCAGCTGCGCACCGGGCACGCACCGCCGCAATCCGAGGCGCCGTGGTGGGCCGCGCGGTCGGACCGCCGTGTCGACGCCACGCCGCCGCCGAGCCCGCTGACGCAGCAGCAGCGATTCACCGCGGCCCACGAGGTGCCGATCCTCGAACTGCCGGCCACGCCGGAAGCAGGAGTGTGGCGATGAACCGCTCGCGAACCCGTGCACGGCCTCATGCATGGCTGCCGATCATGCTGCTGGGTGCGGCGCTGCAGGCGCCGGCGCAGACCATCCCGGTGACGACGCCCCGCCTGCCACCGCGCAGCGACGTGGCTACACCTGCACCGGTGGCGCGGTCGGGCACACCGCCGACGCCCCAATCGCCGGGGCAGAGCGCGACCCCAGCGGGCCAGGCCGGCTTCGGCCAAGGGACCCCACAGCCTCGCCCGTACACCGGCGCAACGGCGCCAGCAGGCGCCTATGCGAGTCCGGCGCAGGCAGGTTACGCACCCTATGGCACCGCAGCCCCGCCACCCGCGCCGACGGTGGTGCCGCAGCGCGCTACGGCCGGCAACTGCCGGGCCCAGCCGACGCCCGATCGACAGACGCTGGTGCTGGTGAGCGGCGTCGAAGCGCTCGCACGGGCCCATCTGCCGCTGGGCGAGTTTCGCGCGCAGCAGGTGGTGCACTCGCCCGACGGTCGCTGGGCAGTGGTCTACACCAAGCTGCGCGGCGCCGCGCAGTACGCCGCGATGACGATCGACCTCGAGCGCTGCGAGCTGCAGCGCGTGCTCGAGCTCAGCGCCGCCGGCGAGGACGTGCGCTTCGACGGCGACGATGCGGTGCTGCGCCTCGCCGGCAGCGAGCGCCGGGTTGCCTTGCGTGACGGGAGGGTGCGATGAACACGACGACCGGGCTGAACACCACCACCGGGATGAGCAAGGTGCTGGTGCGGCTGGCGGCGTTGCTGATGGTCGTGGCGGCCTCGATGCCGGCGGCGGCCCAGCAGAGTGGCTACCGCTACACACTGCCCGCGGCCTGGACCAGCAGCGTCGACAGCGGCGTCGAGACGCTGACGCCTGCCACCGAGCCGGCGGGAACCGTGCAGCTGCTGTTGTTGCCGGCCAAGCCATTGGCCGGGGACTTCAATGCGCAATTCGACGCCGAACGTGGCACGCTCGAAGCGCACTGGGGGCTCGGCGCACCGCAGGCGGCGCCGCCGCAGCGCGGCCGGACGGCCGTGGGACCGTACGCCGCCCACTTCGCCAGCTACGCCAGCGAGGGCGGTCCGCGCTACATGTCGTTCCTCGCCATCGGGCGCCAGGGCCAGTTCGCGCTGCTGGTGTTCGTGGCCGCCAGCGACGAGGCCTTCAACCGGCTGGCACCGTTGGCCACGCAGCTGTGGCAGGGCCTGCAAGTGGCGCCGTGACGAGCAGCGCGCATGCAACTGGCCGCCCGCTCGACGTCATTGGATAGCATCGCAGCTGCCGCGTCGACCGCGGTGCGCCCGAACTTGCACCTCGAACTAGCCCATCACGCCTATGTGCGCGCCGAATCCGGCACGCATGCGCTGCCCCCGCGCGACGCCGCGCTGCTGGCCTGGCTTGCGCTCGAAGGGCCGACACCGCGTGCCCGGCTGGCCACACTGTTGTGGCCCGCCAGTGATGCGACCGCGGCGCGCAACACGTTGCGGCAGCGCCTGTTCCAGCTGCGCAAGCTGGTCGGCGCCGACATCGTGGCCGGCACCGGCACGCTGGCGCTGGCCAGCGGCGTCGACCACGATCTGGCCGACAGCGACACCGTGCTCGGCGACATGGCCGACGAGATCGGCGGCGAATTCACCGCCTGGTTGTCGCAGCAGCGCGCCCGCCGCGCCGGTCGCCTGCGCCGCGCGCTCGTCGAGCTGTCCGAGATGGCGGAGCGTGCGCGCGAGTATGGCGACGCACTGTCGCATGCCGAAGAACTGCTGGCGCTGGAGCCGTTGTCCGAAGACGCGCACCGGCGCGTGATCCGGCTGCACTACCTGCGCGGCGACCGTCCCGCCGCGCTGCTCGCCTTCGATCGCTGCGAGCGCCTGCTCAAGGACGAGGTCGGTGCCGCGCCGTCGGCCGAGACACTGGCGCTGCTGGCGACGATCAGCGCCGCGCAATCCACCGCCCCGCCGGCGGTGGCGCAGGCCGTGCCGGCGAGCGTGTTGCTGCCGCCGCGCTTGATCGGACGCGACCTCGAGCTGGCGCTGCTGCACCGCGGCTGGCGGGCGGCCCAGGTGGTGGCGCTGATCGGCGAGGCGGGCCTGGGCAAGACGCGCTTGTTGCAGGGCTTCATCGAGTCGCAGGCCGGCGTGGCGCGCGCAGCCGGCCGGCCGGGCGACGCGGGCGTGCCGTTCGCGACGCTGGCGCGCCTGCTGCGCGCGGTGATGGGGCGCGGTGGCACCACGCGCAGTCCGGACGACGCGCTCACGGCCGGCACGCGCAGCGAGATCGCCCGGGTACTGCCCGAGTTCGACGGCCCGGCCACGCGCCACGGCGGCGAGGGCCAGCGCCTGGTGATGCAGCGCGCCGTGCGCGGCCTGCTCGCTGCGCAGGTCGACCTGGTCGGGCTGGTCGTCGACGACCTGCACTTTGCCGACGAGGCGAGCCTGGAGATGCTGTGGGCGTTGATGGACGAAGACGGTGAACACGCCAGCGCCGCGTCTCCTGGCCTGCGCTGGGCGCTCGCCTACCGGCCGGCGGAGGCCGGCTCGCCGGTGCAGGCCTTGCACGACGCGCTGGTCGAACAGGCGCGGCTGGCGCCCATCGTGCTCGCGCCGCTCGACGCCGCGGCGCTGGCTGCGCTGGTCGACTCGCTGGCGTTGCCCGGGGTCGACGGCCGCGCGCTCGCGCCCGGGCTCCTGCGGCGCACCGGCGGCAATCCGCTGTTCGTGCTCGAGACGCTCAAGCAGGCCTGGGTCGAACACACGCTCGATCGGCTGGCCGATGCGACGCTGCTGCCGCGGCCGCTGTCGGTCGGCCGCCTGATCGAGCGGCGCATCACCCAGCTGTCGCCGCGTGCGCTGGCGCTGGCCCGGGTGGCCAGCATCGCCGGCGCTGACTTCAGCATCGGCATGGCCGAGCACGTGCTGGCCGCCTCGGCGATGCAGTTCGCCGATGGGCTCAACGAGCTCGAGGCGGCGCAGGTCATGCGCGGCAACGCCTTCGCGCACGATCTGGTCTACGACGCCGTGCGCGCCAGCGTGCCGGCCACGATCGCCGCGCATACCCACGCCAAGGTGGCCGATTGGCTCGAGCAGCATCAGGGCGAGGCGGCCCGCATCGCGGGGCACTGGGTCGACGCCGGGCAGGCCGTGCGCGCGTTGCCCTGGCTGAAGCAGGCGGCCGACGTGGCGCGACGTGCGCTGCGCGCGAAGGAGTACATCGGATTCCTGGAGCGCAAGAGCGCCATCGAAGAAGCCGCCGGGCAGAGCCAGGCGGCCTTCGACTCGCTGATGCTGGCTGCCGAGGAGTTCGTCAACGTCGACCTGGATGCCGCCACTGCGCAGGCGCACTGCGACCGGCTGGATCGGCTGGCCGGCACGCCGGCGCAACGCGTGGAGGCCAGCCTGCAGCGGGCCAACATGCACCAGCAACGCGGCGAGCATCACTTGTCACTGCCGATCGCGGCATCGGCGCTGCGCGACGCCGTGCGACTGGGTGATGCGCGCCTGCTGGCCAATTGCCACCAGGCGCTCGGCGTGGCCTGCTCGATGACCAATCAGGCAAGCCAGGCGCTGCAGCACTTGCAGGCCTGCACCCCCTGGATCAACGCCAACGGCACCGACGCGCAGCGTAGCGAGCTGCACGGCAACCTGGCGGTGATGCACGACAACCTCGGTCGGCTCGACGACGCGCTGCCGCATCACGAGCTGTCGTTCGATCTGTCGCAGCGCAGCGGCAACCTCAGCAATGCCTCGGTCGCGTGCGGCAACCTGGCCTGCAACCGCATCGACGCGGGCGACCTGCAGGCCGCCGAACGCTCGCTGCTGCGCGGGCAGCAGATCATCACGATGTACGACGATTTCGGCGCCCACATGGGCCTGCTGCAGGTGCTGCGTGCACTGAGCCTGTGTCACCTGGGGCGCTACGGCGACGCGCTGGCGCAGGCCGAGCAGGCGGTGCAGTCGATGCGCCAGTACCAACCCGGCCATGTCGACCACGCCACGCTGCGGCTGGCCGCCTGCTGGTGGCATCTGGGCCAGTGGTCGCGGGTGACGCAGCTGCTGGGCGTCGTGGTGCTCGACGATCAGGCCAGCGTGTCGGTGCGCATCCAACACGCCCGGTTGAGCCACGAGGTGGCGCGCGCCGGTGCGGCGGGTGCGGCCGCTCGCGCGGCGTCGCGGCAGGTATTGCGCGACGAGCTGGCCGCGCTGGGCCCCAGCGATCGGCCCGATCTGCGTCTGCCACTGCAGATCGAGCTGGCTGCCGACGACGAGCCGCAGCCGGCGTGCCGCCGGCTCGACGAGATTCGCGTCGAGGCCGAAGGCCTCGGCCACCTCGGTTCGGCATTGGCAGCCCGGATCCGCGCCGCGAGCGCGGCCATCGCGCTCGACCCGTCGCGCGCCCGCTTCGAGGCGCTGGCAGCGCTCGAACTGGCGGCCGAGCGGCAGACCACGGCTTTGCTGCCCGCCGAACTGTGGCTGCACTGCGGACGCGCGCTCGCCGCGGCCGGCGACATCGCGCGCGCGATCGATGTCACCTCGCGGGGGCGCGACTGGCTGCGCAAGACCGCGATCGAGCAGGTGCCCGAGCCCTTTCGCGACAGCTTCCTGCAGCGCAACCCGGTCAACCGCGACTTGCTGGCACTGGCAGCTCGACTGACGCGCCCGTGACCCGCCGGGCGGCCACCGCGCGCGGCCCTGACCCGGGCGGCCGCAGCAACGCCCATCGCGCGAGTCGCAGGTCCGCATGGCGCAGAATGTGACGCAGATGAAGTGGCACACGGCCGACGAGCTGCGCGCGACGCTCGAACGATTTGCCGTGCACGGCCTGCCCGCGCACGGCCGCAAGCATGCGGCAGTGGCGGTGGCCGTCACGGAAGCCGGCTTCGGTGCCGGGGTCGAGGGCCTGCCGCGCCACGACTCCTGGAGCACCGAGCCGGCACTGCTGCTCACCAAGCGCGCCAGCGACCTGCGCGCCCACGCCGGCCAATGGGCCATGCCGGGCGGCCGCATCGACGACGGCGAGACACCCGAGCAGGCCGCGCTGCGCGAGCTGCATGAAGAGGTCGGCCTGTCGCTCGATGCCGACGCCGTGCTCGGCCGCCTGGACGACTACGCCACCCGCTCAGGCTACGTGATCACGCCGGTGGTGGTGTGGGCAGGGCCGGCGCGCAACGTGGTGCCCAACGCCGCCGAGGTGGCAAGCATCCACCGCATTCCGGTGAGCGAGTTGCTGCGCGCCGATGCGCCGCTGCTCAACCACGTGAGGGGCACCCAACACCCGGTGCTGCGCATGCCGATCGGCGAACGCTGGATCGCGGCACCGACGGCCGCGTTCCTGTACCAGTTCCGCGAATGGTGCGCGCTCGGCCGCGACACGCGCGTCGCGCACTTCGACCAGCCGGCCTTCGCCTGGAAGTAGCGCCTCTCGGGCGCCTCTCGGGCGCCGCGCGGTGCGTGCGCGGTCGGGCTCGCGGACAATCGCCGCATGCATGCCTCGTTGAATGGCCTGACCGTGCTCGAGCGCGGCTGGCTGTCGTCAAACAACATCTTGATTCACGCGGGCCCGGGCGAGCCCGGTGCGGTGCTGGTCGACAGCAGCCATGTCACCCACGCCGAGCAGACCGTTGCGCTGATCCGCCATGCGCTCGCCGGCGCGCCGCTCGTGCGCATCGTCAACACGCACCTGCATTCCGACCATTGCGGCGGCAACGCCGCGCTGCAGCGTGCCTTTGGCGCCACGCTGACCATCCCGCCCGGGCTGGCCGACGCCGCGCGCGCGTGGGACGAAGCCAGCCTCGGCCACGACGACTTCGGCCTGCGCGAGCGCTTCATCGTGCACGACACCATCGCGCCGGGCGAGAGCTTCGTCGCCGGCGGCCGCCGCTGGCGGGCCGTGGCCGCGCCGGGCCACGACCCGCATTCGCTGATGTTCTTCGACACCACGCACGGCGTACTGGTGTCGGCCGACGCGTTGTGGGAGCAGGGCTTCGGCGTCGTGTTTCCCGAGCTGTTCGCCGAGCCGGGTTTCGCCGATGTCGGCGCCACGCTCGACGCGATCGAGCGCCTGCCGGTGCTGGTGGTCGTGCCCGGTCACGGCGCGCCGTTCACCGACGTGGCGGGCGCGCTGGCGCGCGCGCGTTCACGGCTGGCCGGCTTTCAGGCCGACCCGGCGCGACATGCGCGCCATGCGGTGAAGGTGCTGCTCAAGTACCACGTGATGGAGGAACGCCAGGTGCCGTTCGATGCGCTATGCGACTGGGCTGCCGGCGCGCCGATGCTGGCCTCGATCTGGCGCCGCTTCGGCGCGCACGACAGCGCATCACCTGCCGAGTGGTGCGGGCGCGTCGTGCACGATCTGGT
>Ga0075356_1000027_pt1 | contig 28679 bp, 25 predicted proteins | sample WestPond_Cattail_FD_120073 | JGI IMG/M metagenome (GOLD analysis project Ga0075356, IMG submission 120073) | Natural and restored wetland microbial communities from the San Francisco Bay, California, USA, that impact long-term carbon... | ecosystem: Environmental > Terrestrial > Soil > Wetlands ... | reverse complement strand
TCGGCCGAACCTGACGATCTGGACCGGTTGCCAGGTGACCCGGCTGCTGCTGAAGTCGAGCGACGCCGCCGACGCGGCCTGTCGGGCGGACGGCGTCGAATTGATCGACGGCAAGGGGCAGCGACGGCAGGCGCGGTCCGCGCGCGAGGTGGTGATGGCCGCCGGCGCCATCGGCACGCCGCAGATCCTGCAGCTGTCGGGCATCGGGCCGGCGCCGCTGCTGGCGCCCCTGGGCATCGCGGTGCGTCATGAGTTGCCCGGAGTTGGCGAGAACCTGCAGGACCATCTGCAGGTGCGCGCGGTGTTCGCGGTCGATGGCGTGAAGACGCTGAACCGCATCGTCCACCAGTGGCATGGCAAGGCGGGCATCGCGCTCGAATACCTGCTGCGGCGCAGCGGTCCGATGAGCATGGCGCCGTCGCAGCTCGGCTGCTTCACGCGTTCGTCGCCGCAGCACGAGTGGCCGAACATCGAGTACCACGTGCAGCCGCTGTCGCTCGACGCGTTCGGCGAGCCGCTGCACCGCATCAACGCGTTCACGGCGAGTGTGTGCAACCTCAATCCGCAGGCGCGTGGCCACGTGCGGATCCGTTCGCCGAAGGCCGTGGACGCGCCGGCGATCCAGGCCAACTACCTGTCGACGCCAGACGACCGGCAAGTCGCCGCCGACTCGCTGCGGCTGACCCGGCGCATCGTGCAGATGCCGGCGCTGGCGCGCTATGCGCCGCGCGAGGTCAAGCCGGGGGTGCAGTTCAACAGCGACGACGATCTCGCTCGCCTGGCTGGCGATATCGGCACGACTATCTTTCATCCTGTCGGCACCTGCCGCATGGGTCGTGCAGACGATCCGGCCGCAGTCGTCGATGCGCGTCTGTGCGTGCGGGGCGTTGCCGGACTGCGCATCGCCGATGCCAGCGTGATGCCGACGATTACCAGCGGTAACACGAACGCTCCGACGCTGATGATCGCCGAACGGGCGGCCGAGTGGATCACGCAGGCGGCAGCGGCGGGTTAGTCCCGATGTGTCGGCCGCAGGCGCACTCGTAGAGTCATCGCACTCGCGACGGCGCCTGGGTACACCCGGACTGCCGCTGCCGGGAGAGACCGAGGAGACAACGAGCAAGGCGCCGGACCACAAGTCTGGCGCCTTTGTGTTTTCTGGCGGCCCCCGTTCACGTTGCGCGCCGCCGGCAGAAATGGCCGGCATCCGGCAGCCGACTTCGGGCTTGGTCTGGTGCGGTCACCACGTAGTCTGGCGTCACGCCCACCCGCGTCGACACCACGCCATGACCATCGACCCCCAGTTGCGCACGCTCGAGATCGACGTGCCGAGCCAGCCCGACGCGCTGGTGCGCCTGACGTTGCTGATGGCAGAACCGGAGGCCAACCTGGCCGACCTGGCGACGTTGATCGAGTCGGACATGGCGCTGGCCGCGGCGGTGCTGAAGGCGGTCAACTCTTCGCTGTACGGCTTGTCGGGCCGCGTGCAGAGTGTCCAGCAGGCGGTCACCTTCCTCGGCATACGCGAGGTCGCCGGCATCACGCTCGAGATGGGCCTGCGCGCCGTGTTTCCCCCGGCGGCCGAACTCGAGCCGATCTGGCAGCGCGCGGCCAAGCGCGGCCTGATCATGGGCCGGCTCGGCCAGGCGATCGACATCGACGCCTGGGCCGCCCACTCGGCCGGCCTGTTCGAAGAGTGCGGCAAGGCCGTGCTGTTCCGCCATGCACCGGACCACTACCGCGCAATGCTGCGCGCGGCGGTCAACGACACCGTCCTGTGCGAACTCGAGATCTCCGGCTTCGGCGTCAGCCACGACGCGCTCGGTGCGGCCCTGTGCGAAAGCTGGGGCCTAAACGCCGCGGCGGTCGTCTGTGTGCGCCATCATGTGGCGGCGCAAGCCGACACGCTGTTGCCGCAGTCGCTGTCCCGACGAGCCGTGCTCGCCCTGTCGGTCCTGGCGAACGCCATGATGGCGACGCCGCTCGAACTCGAGTCGATCGCCGAGCGCATCGCACCGCAGGCCGACCTTGACAGCCAGCTCGTGCTGCGCGCGGTGCGCCGCGTCTGCCAGCACGACGATCCAGCCGAGTCGTTGCGTCGCGGCTGAGCCGACGGCGCGGGTGCACCCGCTTCGCAGGCACAGGAAAGTCCCATGCACCGGCGCAAGGCGCCCCGGCTACGCTGCGTCCTCCCTGTATCGACGGAGGATCGCCCATGAGCCGAACCCACGTAGCCGCCGACCAGCTGGCGCTGCAGCGCCTTTACCACTGGGAGCGCGTCGCAGCCGACCGCGTGGCCCTGACCCAGCCGATGGGCGGGGGCGTGGTGCGCGACTTCACCTGGACCGAAGTGCTCGACCAGACCCGGCGCATGGCCGCCTACCTGCAGAGCCAGGGCCTGCAGCCGGGCGACAAGGTGGCCATCCTGTCGAAGAACACCGCGTGGTGGCTGTTCAGCGACTTCGCGATCTGGATGGCCGGCTGCGTGTCGGTGCCGCTGTATCCGACGCTGGCGGCCGAGACGATCCGCCAGATCCTCGCGCACAGCGAAGCCAAGCTGCTGTTCGTCGGCAAGCTCGACGGTTTCGACGGCATGAAAGCCGGCATTCCGCCCGGGCTGCCCTGCATCGGCATGCCGCTGGCGCCGCCGAATGCCCATACACAGTGGGACGATGTCATCGCGAAGACCGCGCCGCTGTCGGGCCAGCCGGTCCGCGACGGCGACGAGCTGGCGACCATCATGTACACCTCGGGCACCACCGGCATGCCCAAGGGGGTGATGCACAGCTTCGCGACGTTCGCCTGGTCGATCCAGTCGGGCCTCAGGCGTGTGCCGGCGATCAACGAGGGCGCACGCATGCTGAGCTACCTGCCGTTGTCGCACGTGGCCGAACGCACCCTGGTCGAGCACGGCCAGCTGGCCACCGGTATGCACGTGTACTTCGCCGAGAGCCTGGAGACCTTCACCGCCGACCTGCAGCGGGCGCGGCCGACGGTGTTCTTCTCGGTGCCCCGGTTGTGGGTCAAGTTCCAGCAGGGCATCAACGCCAAGATGCCGCCGAAGAAGCTGAACCGGCTGCTCGGCATCCCGATCCTCGGCGGCATCGTGCGCAAGAAGATCCTCACCGCACTCGGCCTGCAGGAATGCCAGTTTGCCGCCGGCGGTGCGGCACCGATGCCGCCGGAGCTGCTGCGCTGGTACAACAAGCTCGGTCTCGATCTGGTCGAGGTCTATGGCATGACCGAGAACTGCGGCGTCTCGCACGCCACGTTGCCCGGCAAGAGCCGACCCGGCACCGTCGGGCTGCCCTACGAGGGCGTGTCATGCCGGCTCGATCCGGCCAACGGCGAGATCCAGGTCAAGAGCGAAGGGATGATGCTCGGCTACTACAAGGAACCCGAGCAGACGAAGGCCGCCTTCACTGACGACGGCTGGCTGCACACCGGCGACAAGGGCGCGCTCGACGCCGAGGGCAACCTCAAGATCACCGGCCGCGTGAAGGACCTGTTCAAGACGAGCAAGGGCAAGTACGTCGCGCCGGCGCCGATCGAGGACCGGCTCGTCATGCACGCGGCCGTCGAGGCCTGCTGCGTCACCGGCGCCAACCTCGGCCAGCCGCTCGGCATCGTGATGCTCAACATCGACGCCATCACGCGTGTACGCGAGGCTGCCGGGCGCACCGAGCTCGAATCGTCGCTCGGCGAGCACCTACAGCGCATCAACCAGTCGCTCGACCCGCACGAGCAGCTCGACTGCCTGGTGGTGGTGACCGAACCGTGGACGGTGGACAACGGGTTCATCACGCCGACCTTCAAGGTCAAGCGCAATCGCATCGAAGAGGTCTACGCGGCGCGCTACGACAGCTGGGTCGGCGCCCGCAAGCCGGTGCTCTGGGTGTCGTGACGGTGACGTGAAAAAGAAGGGGGAGCGGGACGTTTCTGCCCGAGGCTCGCTCTCAACAACCCGAGCTCGCCCGCTCCCCCGTGGACGTCAACCCAGCCCCAACAACACGACGTCCTCGGGCCCTGTGAATCTCAGGGCACGCGGTGAAACTGCAATTCCAGCTGCGCCTGCATCCGGCTCGGGCGTAGCACCGAGCTCTGGTTCTGCGGCACGATCGGGCGCGGCGCGGGCGTCTGCTGGCGCGGCGCGGGCTTCAAGACGGTGGGTTCAGCGCTCATGACGGGTCTCGGAGGCAACACAGGAACTGTCTCAACGCCAGGCCGACGCGGCGCGCAGCGACGGGCTCGGCTGCAGCGGCGTCACAAAGGCCTCGCTGGCACCTTCGGCCACCGACACCATCTCGGGCACCATCGCGGCAGACGCACGATGCGCCCACTCGGTCAGCTCGCTGCGGGTCGGCAGCCGCACGCCGCCCGGCTGAGCCAGCCGCAACAGCGAGGACTTGCCGCCGTGGATGCTGGTGGCCGCGGCGCGCAGCTTGCGCGGGCGGGTGAGAGGGGCGAATCCGCTGGACATGATGCTGAGGGCTCCTGGATCTTGGGCAGGCGATCAGGCCAGCCATTGCCCGGGGCATGCGCATCAACCGTGCCAACGCGACGGAGCGCTTGCAGCGTGAATGCAATCACGAACGACGGCGCACGACGGCCCGATCGGCGCCGCGTCGCGGCGCCCGGCCATCGGCTTTTGTTACAGGTCTGACCGAGTTGGTCAGCCGGTCGTCACGCTGCGACGCTCGCCTCGATAGCCGCGCGGAATCGCACCAAGCAGGTTGCGCGTGTACTCCTGCGTCGGCGCCGCCAGCAGCGCGGTCGCACTGGCCTGCTCGACGACCTCGCCGTCCTTCATGACGAGCACCTCGTCGCTGAGGAAGCGCACGACCGCGAGGTCGTGGCTGATGAACACGTAGGCCAGGCCCAACTCGTCCTGCAGGTCTTTCAGCAGGTTGAGTACCTGAGCCTGCACCGACACGTCGAGCGCGCTCACCGCCTCGTCGAGCACCAGCACTTCGGGGTCGAGCGTCAGGCAGCGGGCGATTGCGATTCGCTGACGCTGGCCGCCGGAGAACTCGTGCGGGTACTTGCCGAGCGCATCCTCGCCAAGGCCCACCTTGGCCAGGATGGCGCGGGCGCGCCGCTCACGCTCGGCGCCGTCGGCGCCGATGCCGTGGATCATCATCGGCTCCAGCAGTGTCTGGCCGATGGTGAAACGCGGATTCAGCGAGGCATACGGGTTTTGGAACACGATCTGGATGCGTCGGCGCATCAGCTGCCGCTCGGCGTCGCTGAGCTTGAGCAGGTCGCGGCCATCGAAGATCACCTCGCCGGCGGTCGGCTCGTGAAGACGCAGCAGGGTCAGGCCCATCGTCGTCTTGCCCGAACCCGACTCGCCCACCACGCCGAGCGTGTGGCCGCGCCGCAGCTTGAAATTGACGCCGCGCACCGCCTTGAACTCGCGCTGACCGAACAGGCCCTCGCGCAGGAAGAAGCTCTTGGCCAGCGAGCGCACCTCGAGCACCACCGGTGCGGCCGGGTCCTTCGGCTTGGCAACCACGGCCGACACCTTGCCCTGGATGTGCTCGTCGATCACCGTCAGGCGGGCCGGCACGTCGGTCAGGCTCGGCCGGCAGGCCAGCAGCGCGCGGGTGTACAGGTCCTTCGGCGCGCTGAAGATCGCGGCCACCGGCCCCTGCTCGCGCACGGTGCCCTGGCGCATCACGACCACCTGGTCGGCGATCTCCCCGACCACGCCGAGGTCGTGGCTGATGAACAGCACGCTCATGCGGCGCTGCTCCTTCAGGCGGGCGATCAGTTCGAGGATCTGGCGCTGGATCGTCACGTCGAGCGCGGTGGTCGGCTCGTCGGCGATCAGCAGCTTGGGGCCGCAAGCCAGCGCCATGGCGATCATCACGCGCTGCTGCTGGCCGCCCGACAGCTCGTGCGGGTAGCTGTCCAGGCGCCGCTTCGGTTCCGGGATGCCCACCTCGGCCAGCAGACCCTCTGCCTGTCGCGTCGCGGCGCGCCAGCCCATGCCCATGTGGCGTACAAGGGGCTCGGCCAGTTGCGCGCCGACGGTGAACACCGGATTCAACGACGTCATCGGATCCTGGAAGACGCAGGCGATCTCCTTGCCGCGCAGCGACTGCAGCTGCGGCAGCGTGGCCTGCAGCAGGTCCTGGTCCTGGTACAGGATGCGACCCTGGCGCTGCGCGTTGTCGGGCAGCAGGTTGAGGATCGACATCGCGGTCACGCTCTTGCCCGAACCCGATTCGCCGACCAACGCGAGCGTGGTGTTGTCCGGTATGTCGAAGCTGACGCCGTCGACCGCCTTGACCAGCGTGACGGCGCCACGTTCGCCGAGGCGGAACGCCACCTTGAGTTCCTGGATGCTCAGCAGCATGGGGCTCACTCCGCGCCGCGCAGCCGCGGATCGAGTGCGTCTCGCCAGGCATCGGCCATCAGCGAGAACGCGGTGACGAAGACCGCCATGAACAGCGTGGCGGCGGCCAGCTGCCACCAGTAGCCGAGGATCAGCTCGGCCTGCGCCTCGGCGAGCATCGTGCCCCAGCTCACCTGGTCGACCGGCACGCCCAGCCCCAGGTACGACAGGATCACCTCGGCCTTGATGAACCCCACCACCAGCAGCGACATGCGCACCAGGATCACGTGGCTCACGTTGGGCAGGATGTGGCGGAACATGCGCGAACCAGTGCTGGCGCCGATGGCCTCGGCCGCACGCACGTATTCGCGGCCGCGGTGCTTGATGAACTCGGCGCGCACCTGCCGGTACACGCCGGCCCAGCCGGTGAGGCCGAGGATCAGCACCACCGTGCCGATGCCGCGGCCGAACACTGCCGCGAAGGCAAAGATCAGCAGGATGTCGGGCACCGCGGTGAACACGTTGTAGAGCCACTCCAGAAAGTCGTCGGCCTTGCGGCCGAAGAAGCCGGCGAACGCGCCGAGCAGCGTGCCAATTCCAGTGGCCAGCAGCGACGCCAGTACACCGACGAAAACCGAGATCTCGGTGCCCTTGATCGTCTTGGCCAGTACGTCGCGGCCGAGGCGGTCGCCGCCGAGCGGCAGCGTCTGCGCGCGCGGGATCTCCTCGGTCTTCATCTTCGCAGCGCGCTCGGCCCACTCCTTGTACTTGGGCGCCAGCGGGTCCACGTCGGACAGGTCGACGTTCGGCCCCTTGGGCACCTCGATCGTGCCCAGGTCTTCCGGGGGCCGCGGCCCGAGCAGCGTCGGCGGCGCATTGGGCACGCCGACCTCGCGCTGCCAGCTGCTGGCCACCAGACGCGTCGCCGACAGCAGGATCAGCACCAGGAACGCGGCCACGATGGCCAGCGACACCATCCCGACGCGGTCACCGCGAAAGCGCCGCCAGGCGGTGCGCCAGACACCTTCGGAGCGCGGCGCGGCCGCCAGCGGCGTCGTGAGTACCGCGCTCACTTGAGCACCACCCGCGGATCGACCACCTTGTAAAGCAGGTCGGTGGCCAGGTTGATCAGCATCGTCAACATCGCCAGGTACACGGTGGCGGCCTGGATCACCGGATAGTCGCTGCGGTTGACCGCCAGCAGCACTTCGCGCCCGAGGCCCGGGATCGAGAAGAACACTTCGATCAGGAACGAGCCGACGAAGATGCCGGGCAGGTTGTAGCCGACGTTGGTGAGGATCGGGATCATCGCGTTGCGCAGCACGTGTTTGAACAGCACGGTGTCTTCCTTCATGCCCTTGGCCCGCGCCGTGCGCACGTAGTCGTGGCCCAGCTCGTCGAGGAAGAAGCTGCGATAGAGCCGCGTCTGCGGCGAGATGCCCACCAGCACCGCGAGCATCACCGGCAGCGGCACGAAGGTCGTCAGGTTGGTCCAGGTCGAGTCGCTCCAGCCCTGCACCGGAAACCAGCCGAGCTGGAAACCGAACAGGTACTGCCCGACGATGATGTAGACGAGGAACGAGATCGACAGCGCGACCGTGGTCACGATCATCAACGTGCGGTCGGTCAGCGAGCCGCGTACATAGGCCACGCCGAGCGCCACCGGAATCGACAGCAGCGTGTCGAGGATCAGGATCGGCACCATCACCGTCAGCGTGGCCGGCAGCCGCGTGGCGAACAGGTTGCTCACGGCCTCGTTGGTGGCCCAGCTGCGGCCCCAGTCGAAGGTGACGATCTGCTTCAAGTAGATGCCCAGTTGCACATACCAGGCTTGGTCGAGCCCGAGCTGCTGGCGGATGGCTGCCACCTGCTCCTGTGTGGCGTTAAGGCCGCCGAGGATCACCGCCGGATCGGCACCGAAATACTTGAACAGCAGCCACACCAGCAAGACCACGCCGATCAGCGTGGGCACCATCTGCCACAGGCGGCGCAAGAGGTAGGCCGACATCGTGATTGGATCGCTGCCGCGTACCCGACGGCTGGTGGCGCCGGCACCGCAGGAATGAAAAAGATGCGGGAGTGTAGAGGCACTCGCCGCCACCCAGCCCCGCGTTTGCCCTGCGTCGAATCCAGGGTCGGACCGGGAACAACCCCGCAGTGGCAGCGCATGGTGCGCGGCTAGACTGCGCGCTTTCAAGAGCCGGCCGCTCGACCCGCTGCGGTACGGCCGGGGACGACACGATGTTGCGATGTCTGCTGCTCGCGCTGGCCACCAGCCTCGCGCCGGTCGGTGCGGCGCGCGCGGACGGTACTGCCGGCGGCGGCGCGCCTGCGTCGAAGGTGCTGCGCTACGCCTTTCCCGCCGCCGAGTCCGGCTTCGACCCGGCGCAGGTCACCGACCTGTACTCCAACACGGTGCTGGCCAACATCTTCGAGGCCCCGCTCGAGTACGAATACCTCGCGCAGCCGGCGCGGGTGCGCGTCAACACAGCGGCGGCGTTGCCCGAGGTGTCGGCCGACTACATGCAGTTCGTCTTTCGCATCCGGCCGGGCATCTTCTTCGCCGATGACCCGGCCTTCAAGGGGCAGCGCCGCGAGCTGACGGCCGCTGACTTCGTCTACGCGATCAAGCGCCACTATGACCCGCGCTGGAAGAGCGGCAAGGTCTACCAATTCGAGACCGAGAAGATCATCGGCCTGAGTGAGCTGCGCGGTGAAGCGATCAAGAACAAGCAGCCCTTCGACTACGACCGCGAGGTCGCTGGGCTGCGCGCGCTGGACCGCTACCGTTTCGAGGTGCGGCTGGCCGACCCGAGCCCGCGTTTTGCGCAGCTGTTCACCGACCCGGCGCTCACCGGCGCAGTGGCGCGCGAGGTGGTCGAGTTCTATGGCGAGCGCATCAGCGAACACCCGGTGGGCACCGGCCCCTTCAAACTGGCGCAGTGGCGGCGCAACTCGCTGATCGTGCTCGAGCGCAACGCCGGTTATCGCGAGCGGGTCTACGACGAGCATCCGGCCGTCGACGACGCGCCGCGCCAGCGCATCGCCCTGGCGCTGAGGGGCCGCCGCCTGCCGATGATCGACCGCGTCGAGATCTCGGTCATCGAGGAGCCGCAGCCGCGCTGGCTGTCCTTCCTGAACGAGGAGCAGGACATCGTCGAACGCGTGCCCGATGAGTTTTGCCTGCAGGCCGTGCCCAACGGCAAGCTGGCGCCGAACCTGACGCGCCGCGGCATCGACCTCGTGCGGTACCAGCGCAACGACATCTCGGTGTCGTACTTCGCGATGGAGAACCCGGTCGTGGGCGGCTACACGCCCGACAAGGTGGCGCTGCGCCGGGCCATTTCGCTGGCCGTCGACATCGACCGCGAGATCCGCATTCCGCGTCGCGGCCAGGCGATCCCGGCGCAGTCGCACGTCCCGCCGCAGATCTGGGGCTACGACGCCAGCTTCAAATCGGAGATGAGCGAATTTGATCGTGCCAAGTCGAATGCGCTGCTCGATCTGTATGGCTACATCGACCGCGACGGTGACGGTTGGCGCGAGCAACCCGATGGCTCGCCGCTGGTGATCCAGTACGCCACATCGCCCGACAAGGTGTTCCGTGACCTATACGAGCAGTGGGACATCAACATGAAGGCCATCGGCGTGCGCATGGTGCCGGTGATCCGGCAATGGCCCGAGCACCTGAAGGCGTCGCGCGCCGGCAAGCTGATGATGTGGGGCGTCAGCTGGTCCGGCGGGCCGGACGCCGAATCGTTCATGGTGCTCGGCTACGGACCCAACAAGGGCCAGGCCAACCATGCGCGCTTCGATCTGCCGGCGTACAACGCGTTGTACGAACGCCAGCGCGTGATGCCCGACGGGCCCGAACGCGCCCAGCTGATCGAGGAGGCCAAACGCCTGATCGTCGCCTACATGCCGTACAAGGTGCACGTGCACCGCATCTGGAACGACCTGGCCTATCCGTGGGTGACGGGCTACTACCGCAACCTCTTTGTGCGCGACTTCTGGAAGTACGTCGATGTCGACATGGCCGAGCACGAGCGGCGGAGGCGCCGATGAGCCGGGTCCGCCGTCGCCTGCTGCAGGCGGCCGCCGCCACCGCAGCGTGGCCCGGCGCATGGCACGCTGTCGCGGCCGCCGACGCGCCGGCGGCGGCCGAGCGCAAGGTGCTGCGCCTGCTGTTCAGCTCGGCCGAGACCACGTTCGATCCGGCGCGCATCTCGGACCTCTATTCGCGCACGGTCACCTCGCACATCTTCGAGGCGCTTTACACCTGGGATCCGCTCGCCCGCCCGGCCAAGCTGCGCCCGGTCACTGCCGTGGGCCTGCCGGAGCCGTCGAGCGACTTCCGGGTCTGGACGGTGCGCGTCACGCCTGGCATCTTCTACGCCGACGATCCGGCGTTCGAGGGCCAACGGCGCGAGCTGGTGGCACAGGACTACGTCTACGCGTTCCAGCGCGCGGTCGATCCGGCCAATATTAGCCCGATCGAGGCCGACGTCATGGACCTCAAGATCGTGGGCCTCGCTGCCGCCCGCGAGGCGGCGGTCAAGGCCAAGAAGCCGTTCGACTACGACGTGCCGATCGAAGGGTTGCGCGCGACCGATCGCTTCACCCTGCGCTTCGCGCTCGAAGACCCCAACCCGCGCTTCCCGCACACGCTGGCGGCGTCGGACCTGCTCGGCGGCGTGGCCCGCGAGGTGGTGCAGTTCTATGGCGACAAGATCGGCGAGCATCCGGTGGGCACGGGGCCCTTCCGGCTGAAGAGCTGGCGCCGCAGCTCGCGCATCGTGCTTGAGCGCAATCCGCACTACCGCGAGGTCTTGTACGACGCCGAGCCCGCCACCGACGACGTCGAGGGCCAGGCCATCCTGGCGCGCTTGAAGGGCCGACGCCTACCGATGGTCGACGAAGTCGACGTGGCGATCATCGACGAGTTCCAGCCCCAATGGCTGAGCTTCCTGAACAAGCAGGTGGACGCACTGGCCGGCACCACCGGCCATCTGCCCAGCCAGTTCGCCAACGAGGCGGCGCCGGGCGGCAAGCTGGCGCCCAACCTGGCGCGCGAGGGCGTGCGCATGTACGCCAACCTGGCAGCCGACACGTCGTTCACCTACTTCAACATGCTCGATCCGACGATCGGCGGCAACGCACCGGCCCAGGTGGCGCTGCGCCGCGCCGTCAGCCTGGCCTACGACGTCGGCGAGGAGATTCGCCGCATCCGCCGCGGCCGCGCCGTGCCGGCACAGTCGCCGCTGATGCCGCACACCTTCGGCTACGACCCGGCGTTCAAGAGCGAGATGGGCGACTACGACCCGGCCCGCGCGCGGGCGCTGCTCGACCTGTACGGCTTCGTCGACCGCGACGGCGACGGCTTCCGCGAGCGACCCGACGGTTCGCCGCTGCTGCTGGAGATGGCCACCGAACCCGAGCAGATCAATCGTGCCTACAACGAGCTGTGGCAGAAGAGCCTGAACGCGGTGGGCATCCGCATCCGCTTCAACACGGCACAGTGGCCCGAGAACCTGAAGGCGGCCGACGCCGGCAAGCTGATGATGTGGCAGCTGGGCGAATCCGCCGCGTCGCCCGACGGGCAGCCGTCGATCGGGCGCCTGTACGGCCCGCTGGCAGGCAATGCCAACTTCGCGCGCTTCCAGCTCGACGCTGTCGATCGACTGTACGAACGCATTCGTGTGCTGCCCGATGGGGCGGAGCGACAGGCGCTGTTTGACGAGGTCAAGCGGTATTCGGTGGCCTACATGCCCTACAAGATCCATGTGCACCGCATCCATACCGATCTGACACGACCCTGGGTGATCGGTTTTCGCCGGCCGTTGTTCGCGTCGGAGTGGTGGCATCTGGTCGACATCGACCTCGCGCTGCGCCGGCAGCATCGGGCCTGAGTGCGGGCCGATCGATCGCCCGTGATGTTCTCGCGATGACACCACCGCCTGATCGGCCACGCCGGCGTCTTCTGCAGGGCGCTGGCGCTGCCGCCGTTCTGTCCGGCAGCTGGGCGGCCGCGGCCGATCGCGCGGCGGGCGGCGGCGGTCGCAAGGTGCTGCGGCTGCTTTTCAACAGCGCCGAAAGCAGCCTCGACCCGGCGCGCATCTCCGACATCTACTCGCGCGCCGTCACGGCGCACATCTTCGAGGCGCTGTATGGCTACGACCACCTGGCGCGGCCGTCGAAGCTGGTGCCGCTCACCGCAGACGGGATGCCGGAGGTGTCGGCGAACTTTCGCGTATGGACGATCCGGCTGCAGCGCGGCATCCGCTTTCCCGACGACCCGGCGTTCAAGGGCCGGGTGCGCGAGCTGCAGGCGCGCGACTATGTCTACGCGATCCAGCGCACGGTCGACCCGGCGAACATCAGTCCGATCGAGGCGGACACGGCCGAGCTGGGCATCGTCGGCCTCAAGGAGGCCCGCGACGCTGCGATCCAGGGCAAGAAGCCGTTCGACTACGACCGCCCGATCGCGGGCCTGCGGGCGCTGGACGACCACACCCTGCGTATCGAACTGCGCGCGCCGCGCCCGCGGCTGCTGTTCGCGCTGGCCAAGTCGGACCTGCTCGGCGCGCAGGCTCGCGAGGTGGTCGAGTTCTACGGCAAGGACATCACCGAGCATCCGGTGGGCACCGGCCCCTTCCGGCTCAAGCGCTGGCGTCGCAGCTCGCGCATCGTGCTCGAGCGCAATCCGTTCTACCGCGACGTGCGCTACGACGCGCAGCCGGCCACGGACGATGCGGAGGGCCAGGCCCTGCAGGCGCGGTTCAAGGGCCGGCGACTGCCGCTGGTCGACGAGGTGGACATCGCGATCATCGAGGAATTCCAGCCCGAGTGGCTGGCATTCCTGGGGCGCGAGGTCGATGCGCTGGCCGGCGATACCGGCCAGCTGCCAAGCCAGTTCGCGCCGCTGGCGGTGCCCGGCGGCAAGCTGGCGCACAACCTCGAGCGTCAGGGTGTGCGCGCCTATCGCCAGCTCAGCGCCGACTGCGCGTTCCTGTACTTCAACATGGACGACCCGATCGTTGGCGGCATGACACCGGAGCGGGTCGCCCTGCGCCGCGCCATTTCGCTGGCCTACGATTCGCGCGAGGAAATCCGTGAGATCCGCAAGGGCGAGGCCATCATCGGACAGTCATTGCTGTTGCCGCACACCACGGGCTACAGCCCGGGGTTCAAGAGCGAGATGAGCGACTACGATCCGGCGCGAGCGAATGCCCTGCTCGACCTGTACGGTTACCGCGACCGCGACGCAGACGGCTGGCGCGAACGTCCCGACGGCTCGCCGCTCGTGCTCGAGATGGCGACCGAGCCCGAGCAGATCTACCGGGCCTACAACGAGCTGACCCAGAAAGGCCTCACGCGCGTCGGCCTGCGCGTGCGTTTCAAAATCCAGCAGTGGCCCGAGAATCTGCGCGCCGCTGAAGCCGGCAAGCTGATGATGTGGATGCTGGGCAATGGTTCCAGTTCACCCGACAGCCAGGGCATCCTCGCCTGGCTGTATGGTCCCCAGGCCGGCAACGGCAACCTGGCGCGCTTCAACATGCCGGAGTTCGATCGGCTCTATGAACAGACCCTGGTCTTGCCCGACGGACCGGAACGCGCCGCGCTGATCGCACGCGCCCAGCGCATCGCGGTGGCCTACATGCCGTACAAGGTGAAGGCACACCGCATCTTCACCGACCTCGTCCACCCGTGGGTGCTGGGCTTTCGCCGACCCCTGTTCTGGAGCGACTGGTGGCACAAGGTGGATATCGACCTGGCGGTGCGCGCCCGCCACATGACGTAAAGAAACCGATGAAACCGAGATCACTGCTTTCCCTGCTGCTGATGGCGGCCCTGGCGGTCGGTGCGGTGCAGGCCCAGGAGCGCAAGGTGCTGCGTCTGGCCTTCACGCGCGCCGAAACCAGCCTGGACCCGGCACGCATCGTCGACCTCTATTCGCGCAACATCACAGCGCACATCTTCGAGTCACCTCTGACCTGGGACCACCTCGCGCGACCGTTCAAGCTGAAGCTGATGACGGCAGAGGCCATGCCCGAGCACTCGGACGACTACCGCGTCTGGACGGTCAAGATCCGCCCCGGCATTTACTTCACCGACGATCCCGCCTTCAAGGGCCGCAAGCGTGAACTGGTGGCCGCCGACTACGTGTATGCGTTCAAGCGCATCGTCGATCCGAAGAACAAGAGCCCCGTCAGCTCTGGCATCCTGGAGACCAAGTTCGTCGGCCTCGCCGCGCTGCGCGACGAAGCGATCAAGAACAACAAGCCGTTCGACTACGACAAGCCGATTCCCGGGCTGACGGCTCCCGACAGGTACACGCTGCGAGCCGAGCTCGAGGAGCCGCGCCCGGGTTTCGACGAGACTTTCGCGTCGGCAGACCTGTTCGGCGCGGTGGCGCGCGAGGTCGTCGAGTACTACGGCGAGCAGATCGATGCGCATCCGGTCGGCACCGGACCGTTCAAGCTGAAGAGCTGGCGCCGCAGCTCGGAGATCGTGCTCGAACGAAACCCCGACTACCGCGAGGTGCGCTACGACGCCGAGCCGGTTGCCGACGACAAGGAGGGCCAGGCCATCCTGGCGCGCCTGAAGGGGCGGCGCCTGCCGATGGTCGACGAGGTGCGGGTGGCGATCATCGAGCAGAGCCAACCGATGTGGCTGAGCTTCCTGAACGCCGAGGTCGATGCGCTGGCCACCAACGCCGGGCGCGTGCCGCCGGACTTCCTGGCGCTCGCCATGCCCGCAGGCAAGCTGGCGCCCTTCCTGGCCAAGCGCGGCATCCAGGGCATCCGCAACCTCAACGCCGACTCGGGGCTCGCCTACTTCAACATGGACGACCCGGTGGTCGGCGGCTACACGGCCGACAAGGTGGCGCTGCGCCGTGCAGTGAGCCTGGCCTATGACGTCGACACCGAAATCCGCCAGATCCGCCGCGGCGGTATCCGCGCGCAGTCGCCGGTGGTGCCCCACACCACCGGCTACGACCCCAAGTTCAAGAGCGAGATGGGCGACTACGACCCGGCGCGCGCCCGCGCGCTGCTCGACCTGTACGGCTACGTCGACCGTGACGGCGACGGCTGGCGCGAACGCCCCGACGGCCAGCCGCTGGTCATCGAGATGGCGAGCCAGCCCGACGATCTGACGCGCAAGTTCGACGAGTTGTGGAAGAAGAACCTCACCGCGATCGGGGTGCGCATCGTGTTCAAGCCGGCACAGTGGCCGGAGAACCTGAAGGCCGCGCGCGCCGGCAAGGTGCAGTTCTGGCAACTCGGCTCGTCGGCAGCGGGCTCCGATGGACAGGGCGCGTTGTCACGGTTGTTCGGCCCGCAGATCGGCAGCCAGAACCTGGCACGCTTCCAGAACGCCGAGTTCGACAAGATCTACGAGCGCATGCGCGTCATACCCGACGGGCCGGAGCGCGAGCAGTTGTTCCTGCGCGCCAAGCAGATCGCGGTGGCCTACATGCCCTACAAGCACACCGCGCACCGCATGGAGGCCGACATGTTGCAGCCGTGGATCGTGGGTTACCGTCGCCCGCTGTTCTGGCTCGAATGGTGGCACATGGTCGACATCGACCCGAGCAAACGGCCGGCGCCTTGAGCCCGACGCAGATGCTAGGACGCCAGCGACACGATCTGGGCCAGCGGCAGCGCGCCCGCGCGGCGTGCCACCTCGCGCCCGCCGTCGAGTCGCACCAGCGTCGGGATGCTGCGGATGCCGAATCGTGCCGACAATCCGGGGTTGTCGTCGCTATTGACCTTGATCAGCAGCGCTCGACCGCGCAACTGCTGCGCGGCCTGCTCGAACTGCGGCGCCATCGCGCGGCACGGACCGCACCACGGCGCCCAGAAGTCCACCAGCACCGGCAGTTCACTGCCCTGCACGACAGCATCGAAGCGTGCGTCGTCGAGCTCGACCGGACGGCCATCGAGCAAGGGCTGGCCGCAGCGCCCGCAATCGGGCCGGTCGGTCAGCCGGGCCGCCGGCATCCGGTTCTTCGCCCCGCAGCCGGGGCACACCACGTGGGTCGTCGCCATTAGACGAACATTGGCACGTCCGCGCCGCTTTCAAGCCCACCATGTTCCGGCACCGGAATAATCGATGACTTCGCCGCGTAAGCCCACGGTGCAGGCCAACGACGTCTTCCGCCAACAGCTGCTCGGTGCGATTCCGCGTCTTCGGCGTTATGCGCGGTCGTTGGTCTTCGACGCAGCCGCTGCCGACGACCTGGTGCAGACCACGCTGGAGCGCGCGCTGGCGCACTGGCACCAGTTCGACCAGCGGCGTGATCTGCTGGTGTGGGTTCTGTCGATCGCGCACAACGCGCATATGGACCAGCGCCGGCGCGATTCGCGCGTCACGGTCGTGGACCCGGAGCGGGCCAGCGCCGAACAGGACAGCCTGGCGCCCGACCCCGGCGTCGACGTCGGGCTGCGGATCGACCTGATCAACGCGCTGACGCGCCTGTCGGTCGAGCAACGCGAGCCGCTGCTGCTTGTGAGCGTGGAGCAGCTCACCTATGCCGAGTGCGCCGAGGTGCTGCGCATTCCGGTCGGCACGGTGATGTCGCGGGTGTCGCGGGCCCGCGCGGCGCTGCGTCAGTGGCTCGACGGCAGCGCGCGGCCCGCGGCGGGTGCGCGCGGCCTGAGACGAGTGGTGTGACCATGGATGTACAACGACCCGACGACGAACTGATCTCTGCCTGGCTCGACGGCGAGACCGAAGGCCACGACAGCGAACGCGTGCAGGATTGGCTGCGCGACCACCCCGAAGACGCCGCGCGCGTTCGGCTGTGGGCGGCCGATCGCGACGCGCTGCGCGCCCGGCTCGCGTCGGTGCTCGACGAGCCGGTGCCCGACAAGCTGACGCAGACCGTCTGGCGCCGCGGGGGCCGCTTCGCCTCGGGTTGGCGAGGGCCGTGGTTGCAGGTGGCCATGGCGGCCGGACTGCTGGTGGCCGGCGCGCTGATCGGTGCGACCTGGGTGCGCGGCATGCCACCGGACCTGTCGTGGACGGCGGCACCGCGCTGGACGCAGCGGGCGGCGTTCGCCCATGCGGTCTACGCGCCCGAAGTGCGCCATCCGGTAGAGGTGAGCGTGCGCGAAGGCGACGCCGTGCAGCAGCGCGAGCAGGAGCAACATCTGTCGCGCTGGCTGACCCGGCGACTGTCGGTGCCGGTGAAGCTGTTCGACCTGCGCGATCAGGGCTTCGAGCTGGTCGGCGGCCGCCTGCTGCCCGACGGCGGCGGACCCAGCGCGCAGCTGATGTACCAGGACAGCGCCGGCCAGCGGGTGACGATCTACCTGCGCAAGGCCGATCGCGACGCGCCGGCGGCCTTCCGCTATGAACGCCAGGGTGACCTGGGGCTGTTCTACTGGGTCGAAGGGTCGAGCGGCTTTGCGCTCGTCGGCCCGCAATCGCGCGAGAGGCTGCTCGCGTTGGCACAGAGCATCTACCAGCAGGACCAGCAAAGCACGGCCGCGCCGACGCGATAGTCGCGGCGCCGTTCACGGGCCCGGCGAGGCCCGATCCCTAGAATCGCCCGATGCCTGAACTGGACGCGCCGGATGCCGCGCTCGCCGCGGCGGCGGCGACGCCGAGCGGGCGGCTGCGCGCGCTGCATCGCCTGGTCGCCGTCACGGTGCTCGGTTTTGCCTCCGGTCTGCCGCTGGCGCTCACCGGCCAGGCCTTGCAGGCCTGGCTCGGTGTCGAAGGCATCGACGTCGCGACGATCGGTTTCCTGAGCCTGGTGGGCCTGCCCTACACGTTCAAGTTCCTGTGGGCGCCGCTGATGGACCGCTTCGAGCTCCTGCCCTCGCTCGGCCGGCGCCGCGGCTGGCTGGTGGCATCGCAGCTCGCGCTGGCGCTGACCCTATGGGCGCTGGCGGGTACGTCGCCGTCGCAGTCGCTGCAGGTGTTCGCGCTGCTGGCGCTGGCAGTGGCCTTCGTCTCAGCGTCGCAGGACGTGGTGATCGACGCCTACCGCACCGACCTGCTGCCGGCGGCCGAGCGCGGCCTCGGCTCGTCGCTCAACGTGCTCGGCTACCGGCTCGCGATGATCGTCTCGGGCGGCGTAGTGTTGATCTGGACCGACCCGACGCAGGGCGGTGGCTGGAGTTGGCCGGAGGTGTATCGCACGATGGCCGGCCTGATGGTTGCTGCGGCCGCTCTGTCGGCGCTGGCACTGCCGGCGCTGCGTCAGGCCGCTGCGCCGCGCAGCGTGGCACGGCACGACGTGCAGGGATTCATCGCGGTGCTGGCAGCGGTCGGCGTGGGCTATGCCGCCACTTCGCGCTTCGGCCCGACGACCGCCGCCTGGCTGCTGTCGCCGTGGCTCGACGCGAGCCCACTGGCGCCGGCCCTGAAGGCACGCTGGGTGGACCTGGGCGCCTTGCTGCTCGGCATCGCGCTGACGTTGCCGCTGGCCACGTACGCCGCGCGCCGGGCTCGCTTCGAGACGCTGCTGTCGGGCCTGTCAAACTACTTCGCCCAGCCCGGCGCCGTGGGCTTCCTGTTGCTGATCGTGCTCTACAAGCTCGGCGATGCGTTCGCCGGCTCGCTGATGACGCCGTTCCTGCTGCAGGCGATGGCGTTCAGCCCGGCCGAAGTCGGTGTCGTCAACAAGATCATCGGACTGTGGCTGACGATTGGTGGCGCGCTGCTGGGCGGCGCACTGATGCTGCGGCTCGGGTTGTGGCGCTCGTTGCTGCTGTTCGGCGTGCTGCAGATGGCCAGCAACGTGGGCTTCTGGTGGCTGGCCGTGTCGGGCAAGGGCCTGATGCCCGGGCTCACGCTGCCCGCATTCGACTGGGGCGTCGTCAAGCTGACGCAGCCGACCGCGGTGGATGGCGGCCTGCTGATGGTAATTGCCGCCGAAAACCTGTCCGGGGGCATGGGCACGGCGGCCTTCGTCGCCTTCCTGATGAGCTTGTGCAATCAGCGCTTCACGGCGACGCAGTTCGCGCTGCTGAGCGCCTTCGCGTCGATCGGGCGGGTCTGGGTCGGGCCGCTGGCCGGGGTGCTCGCCGAGTCGATCGGCTGGCCGAGTTTCTTCATCGTGTCGACCGTGCTGGCACTGCCGGCGTTGGTGATGCTGTGGCTGCTCCGGATGCCGGTGCGCGCGCTCGAACCCGAGAAGAGCACCGACAAGGACGAGCGGTGAACGCCCACGCTTGTTGAGCGCGCTGCCTAGAATCATTGGAACCGGCCGTCATGCGGCCGCCTCAGAGCCCATCATGAACCGCGACTTTCACATCGACGCCTCGATCGCGCCGCCTGCGCTGGCCCGCCATCGCGCGGGCTGTCGATGCGCACTGCATGGACGGCGCCTGTTCACCGGCGGCCTGCTCGGTGCCGCGCTGGTTCCGGGCGCCGCGTGGGCGCAGCCGATCGCCGAATGCAAGCGAAGCGGCTTCACCAAGGTGGTGTCTGCCCAGCAGATCGAGCAGGCGGCGGGTCAGCAGTACCAGCAGATGCTGCAGCAGGCGTCGAGCAAGCGGGCGCTCGGGCCCAAGGACCATCCGCAGGTGCAGCGCCTGCGCGCCATCGCCGAACGCATCGTCCCCTTCACCACCGAGTGCAACAGCTCGGCCAAGGATTGGCGCTGGGAGGTCAACCTGATCGGCTCGCCGGAGCTCAACGCGTTCTGCATGCCCGGCGGCAAGATCGCCTTTTACTACGGCATCTTGGCAAAGCTGCAGCTCAACGACGACGAAGTCGCGGCGATCATGGGCCACGAGGTGTCGCACGCGCTGCTCGAGCATGCTCGCGAGCGCATGGGCAAGACAATGGCCACGCGCGGTGCCATCGAGATCGGCGCGGCGTTGTTCGGCTTGGGCAACGCCGGCCGCGCGCTCGGCGACATGGGTGGGCAGCTGTTGACGCTGCGCTTCAGCCGCGACGACGAGTCGGAAGCCGACGCGCTGGGGCTGATCCTGGCCGCCAAGGCGGGCTACAACCCGCGCGCCGGCGTCACGTTGTGGCAGAAGATGCTGAGCGCCAACAAGGGCGCGCCCCCGCAGTGGTTGTCGACCCACCCGTCGGGGGAATCGCGCATCCGCGACATCGAGGCGCGGCTGCCGTCTGTCGAGCCCGTCTATCTGGCCGCGGCCAAGCCGCCGCAGCGCTTTGGTCCGCCTCCGGCCACGCCCAGTGCGCCGGCATCCGGCCAGAGCGGCGGCTGACCGTCAGGTTCCGCCGACGTACGGGTTGCTGCTGCGTTCGCGGCCGATCGTGCTCTCGGGACCATGGCCCGGGATGAACACGGTGTCGTCACCCATCGGCCACAGCCGCTGAGTGATCGAACTGACCAGCGTGTCGAAGTCGCCGCCCGGAAAGTCGGTGCGTCCGACCGAGCCGGCGAACAGCACGTCGCCGACGAACGCGCGCTGCGTGTCGGCATCGTGGAAGACCACGTGACCGGGCGTGTGGCCGGGGCAGTGCCGAACCTGAAGCGTGCTGTGGCCGACGCTGACGCGGTCGCCGTCGTGAAGCCAGCGAGTCGGCGTGAACGGCTCGGCCAGCGGGAAGCCGAACATCCGGCTCTGCTGCGACAGGCCGTCGATCCAAAACTGGTCACCCTCGTGCGGACCGATGATCGGCACCTGCAGGCGCCGCGCCAGCGCACCGGTGCCTCCGGCATGGTCGATGTGGGCATGGGTGAGCAGGATCTGCTTCAACGCCACGCCGTGCTCTTGCGCGGTCGACAGCACGACCTCGAGGTCGCCGCCGGGGTCGATCACCGCGCCTTCCATCGTCTCGTCGCACCAGACGATCGAGCAGTTCTGCTGGAACGGTGTGACGGGCACGGTTTGATAACGCAGCATGATGCACCGCATGCTACCTGCGCGGCCCGGGCTGTCCTCGAGCGGGTGTCAGAACTGCAGATTCACGCCGACCGAGACCTGCGGCACCACGCGGATGCGGCCGACGCCTTCGCGCAGTTGCGCCAGTTCCTTGTCGAGGTCCGACTGCGGCACGTTGCCCAGGTTGGGTCCGCTGTGCGTCTCGCTCACGGTGGGCCGTCCTATCGAGCCCCCGAGGTCAAGCAACACCGTCGTACCGGAGCCCAGGTGGTGCCCGTAGCCGATACCCAGGTACGGCGTCGTGCCGGGGAAACGCACCGACACGTCGAAACGGTCGGCGGCCGAGGTGGCGAACGAGCTGTCGCCGATGGTGATGGTGCCGCCGTTGCCGTTGGCCCGCAGGTCGACGCGCATGCGGTTGAAGGTCAGCCCGCCGGTCAGCCGCATGCCGCCGGCGACGAACCAGTCCATCAGGAACGCCGCACGGTCGGAGCGCAGGGTGCCGCTATAGGACACGCCCTCCTCGATCGAGTCGCGGCCGATGCTGCCGAGCGTGCCGACATCGCCGCGCAACGTGAAGCGTGGCGACAGGGACTGCGCCCAGCCGACCAGAACGCCGGGCAACCCGACGCTGGTGTAGAGCTCGCCGGCGAGCGTGGTCGGTGATACGGACACGACGACCAGCGCGAGGGCGATGCAGCGGGGATTCATCGAAGCGGCTCCGGGGTGTGTGTGCTTGTTCGGCGCGCCGCGCGGAAGCGCGCGATGCATGACTGGCAGTGTCGGCTGCGGCGATGCTCTGCGCGGGTGAAGCGAGGTAACGGACGGCAGGCGAGTGATCGATTCACGCCGGGCGCCGTGGCTCGCGCCAGCGCGCTGTCACTCAAAGCGCAAAGTCGTAATCGACTGTCACCGGCGCGTGATCGGAAAAGCGCTGCGCGAGAAAGATCGATTCGCGACGTGCCGTCGCCGCGATGCCTGGCGTGGCGAGGTGGTAGTCCAGTCGCCAGCCGACGTTCTTGGTCCAGGCCTGGCCGCGGTTGCTCCACCATGTGTACTGCTCCGGCTTGTCGTTCAGCCGCCGGAACACGTCGACCAGGCCGGCCTCCTCGAGCAGGCGCGACATCCAGGCGCGCTCCTCGGGCAGGAAGCCCGAGTTCTTCTGATTGCTGCGCCAGTTCTTCAGGTCGATCTGCTGGTGCGCGATGTTGACGTCGCCGACCAGGATGAACTCACGCTGCGCCTTCAGACGCAGCAGGTGCGGATAGATCACGTCGAGGAAGCGGAACTTCGCCTGCTGCCGCTCCTCGCCCGAGCTGCCGCTCGGGAAGTAGCAGCTGATCACGCTGAAACGCCGCTTGCTGGTGTCGAAGCGGGCCTCGACATAGCGGCCCTCGGCATCGAACTCGCGGTGCTTCAGGCCGACGATCACGTCGCTCGGCGTCTTGCGCGAATACAGACCGACGCCCGAGTAGCCCTTTTTCTGCGCATAGTGGAAGTGACCCTTCAGCGAGCCGATGCGCTCGAAGCGCCCGGCCACGTCGTCGGCCTGGGCCTTGATCTCCTGCACGCCCATACAATCAGCCGCTGCCTGCTCGATCCACTCGACGAAGCCCTTGCTGGCCGCCGAGCGGATGCCGTTCAGGTTCAGCGTGACCAGTCGAAACCCCACGGTGCTGCCCTCATGACGCGAAAGACGCCTCCCCGCGACGCGCTCGCGCAGGAATTCGTCCGCTTCGCGGTCGAGGCCGGCGTGCTTCGCTTCGGGGAGTTCAAGACCAAGGCGGGCCGACTGTCGCCGTACTTCTTCAACGCGGGCGGCTTCGACGACGGCGCCAAGCTTGGTCGGCTCGCTTCATTCTATGCACGGCGCCTGGTCGACTCGAAGCTCGAGTTCGACATGCTGTTCGGCCCAGCCTACAAGGGCATCGTGCTCGCGGCGGCGGTGGCCATCGAGCTGGCGCGGCTGGGCCGCAACGTGCCGTTCGCCTACAACCGCAAGGAGGCGAAGGACCATGGCGAGGGGGGTCAGCTGGTCGGCGCGCCGCTGGCCGGACGCGTTGTGGTGATCGACGACGTGATCTCTGCGGGCACTTCCGTGCGTGAGTCGGTGGCTTTGATCCGCGCGTCCGGCGCTGTGCCGGCGGCGGTGGCCATCGCGCTGGACCGGCAGGAACGCGCCGCCGAGAGCGGGGTGGACAAGCCGGGCTCCGCCGTGCAGTACGTCATGGCTGAACTGGGGATGGACGTGGTCGCAATCGTCACCTTGGGTGACCTGTTGGAGTATCTTTCGTCGGCGGGCGACAGCCCGCTGGCCCCGCATGCCGCCCGCGTGGCGGCGTATCGAGATCGGTACGGAGTGTCGTGAGCAAAGCGTCCGCTTCCAACAGCGTGAGAGCAGGCGTCGCCCTGGGCATGGGGCTGGCGGCGCTGCTGCTTGTCCCGGCGGCTAAGGCCCAAGGCAACGGCGCGTCGGCCAGCGGCATCTATGTCTGCGTCGACGACAAGGGCGTGCGCCGAACGTCGGACCGCCCGATCGTCGAGTGCAACGACCGCGAGCAGACGATCCTCAACCGCGACGGCTCGCTGCGAGGCAAGCGGCCACCGGTGCTGACGCCCGACGAGCGCGCCGAGCGCGAGGCACAGGAGCGCAAGCAGCTGGAGGCCCGTGCGGCGCTCAATGACGAGATTCGCAAGGACCGTAATCTGAAGTCGCGTTTCCCCAACGAGGCCGCTCACACCAAGGCTCGCGAGGCGGCGCTCGATTCGGTGCGGCGTGCGATGAAGAGCTCCGAGCAACGGTTGCAGGAACTGCGCGATGAGCGCAAGCCGCTGCTGGAAGAAGCCGAGTTCTACAGGGGCAAGAAGATGCCGCCGAAGCTGCGGCAGCAGATCGATGCCAACGATGCCACCACCTCGGCGCAGCGCGAGGCCATCCTGAACCAGGAAGCCGAGATCGCGCGGATCAACAAGCTTTTCGACATCGAGCTCGATCGACTGCGCCGCCTGTGGGGCGGCGCGCAACCGGGCACGCTGGGCTCGACGGTGCAGGTCAGCGCGGAGCTCGCCCGCCGTTGAATGCCGTTGCCAGCTGGGGCCGGGCCGGCGCGCCGGCCGTCGTCGTGATGCTGCTCGTCTTCGGAGTGTCAGACGCTCGGGCACGCCCGAGCGTCTACAAATGCGGCGTCGAAGCGCTTGAGATCAAGGTCGACTTCACGCCGCGCAAGGCGCAGTTGCACCTGAACGACAAGCAGCACACCTTGCAGCGCATCAAGTCCGCACGTGACGCGCACTACGTCAATCGCAAGGCCGGCTTGACAGTGATCGCGAAGAAGGGCGACATGACGCTCCTCGAGGGCGGCCGCGAGCACCACTGCAAGCTGCAGATCGCGCCCTGACGGGCAGGCGGCACTCTTCGTCGGCGTTCAACTGCCGCCGAGCTTGCGGCGCAACAGGTCGTTGACCTGTCCCGGGTTGGCCTTGCCCTGCGTCGCCTTCATGACCTGGCCGACCAGCGCGTTGAAGGCCTTGTCCTTGCCGGCCTTGAACTCGTCGATCGACTTGGGATTGGCAGCCAACACCTGATCGACGATTGCCTCGATCGCGCTGGAGTCGCTCATCTGGCGCAGGCCACGGGCATCGATCACAGCGTCAACAGCGGCTGCCGGATCGTTCCACAAAGCATCGAACACCTGCCGCGCGGCGTTGTTGGATATGGTGCCGTCGACGACACGGCCGATCAGCGCGGCCAATGTCGTCGGCACTACCGGGGATTCGTCGATCGCCAGGCCCTGAGCGTTCAGCCGCTTCGAGACCTCGCCCATCAGCCAGTTGGCCACCAGCTTGGGTTGCCGGCCGGCGTCACGCGCGGCCTCGTAGTAGCGGGCGAACGCCAAGGTCTGCGTCATCAGTGCAGCATCCTCGGCCGACAGCCCGTCGTCGCGCTGGAACCGAGCCGCCATCGCAGACGGCAGTTCCGGCATCTTGGCTCTGACGCGCTCGATCCACTCCCGAGCGATCACCAGCGGCGGCAAGTCGGGGTCGGGGAAGTAGCGGTAGTCCTGCGCGTCTTCCTTGCTACGCATCGCGCGGGTTTCGCCGCTGTCGGGATCGAACAGCACGGTGGCCTGCTCGATGCGCAGACCGTCCTCTACGCGATCGATCTGCCAGCCCACCTCGAAGTCGATCGCCTGCTGCATGAAGCGAAACGAATTGAGGTTCTTGATCTCGCGCCGCGTGCCCAGAGGTCCGCCCGGCTTGCGCACCGACACGTTGGCGTCGCAGCGGAAGCTGCCTTCCTGCATGTTGCCATCGCAAATGCCGAGCCAGACGACCAGCGCATGCAGCGCCCGCGCGTACTCCACCGCCTCGGCCGACGAGCGCATGTCGGGTTCGGTCACGATCTCGAGCAATGGCGTGCCGGCCCGGTTGAGATCGATGCCGGTGCGGCCGTGGTAGTCCTCGTGCAGCGACTTGCCGGCGTCTTCTTCGAGGTGGGCGCGGGTCAGGTTCACCGCGCGGCGCTGGTCGCCGAGCCGAAACGACACGCTGCCGCCTTGCACGACCGGTGTCTCGTACTGGCTGATTTGGTAGCCCTTGGGCAGATCGGGGTAGAAGTAGTTCTTGCGCGCGAAGATCGACTGCGACGCGATCTTCGCGCCGACCGCCAGGCCGAAGCGGATCGCGCGCTCGACCGCCGCCCGGTTGAGCACCGGCAGCGTGCCCGGCAGTGCCAGATCGACGGCGCAGGCCTGCGTGTTGGGCGGCGCGCCGAACGCGGTGTCGGCACCGGAAAACGCCTTGCTGCGCGTCGACAGCTGGGCATGCGTCTCCAGGCCGATGACGACCTCGTAGCCTCGCACCAATGCAGCCGTGGCGATCACGCTCAGACCCCCGGCGGCACCGCCAGGTGCCAGTCGGTCGCCTGCTGCAGTGCGAATGCGGCACGCAGCAGGCGTGCCTCGTCGAAATAGTTGCCGATCAGCTGCAGGCCCACTGGCATGCCGCTTTCGCCGCGCCCGGCCGGAACGCTCATGCCCGGCAGCCCGGCCAAGCTGGCCGGCAGGGTGAAGATGTCGGCCAGATAGGCCTTGACCGGGTCGTCGCCTTGCGCGCCGAGTCGCCAGGCGACGCTGGGCGCGACCGGTCCCGCCAGCAGGTCGCAGTCGCGAAAGGCGGCCTGGAAGTCGTCGGCGATCATGCGGCGAAGTTTCTGCGCCTGCAGGTAGTAGGCGTCGTAGTAACCGTGCGACAGCACGTAGGTGCCGATCATGATGCGGCGCTTGACCTCGGCGCCGAAGCCTTCGGCGCGTGTCTTGCGGTACATGTCGAGCAGGTCGTCGTAGTGCGCGGCGCGGTGTCCGTAGCGCACGCCGTCGTAGCGCGACAGGTTCGAACTCGCCTCGGCCGGCGCGATGATGTAGTAGACGGGAATCGACAGCTCGGTGCGCGGCAGGCTCACATCGACCAGGCGAGCGCCAAGCTTTTCCAGCTCTGCGAGCGCGGCGCGTACCGCATCGTGCACATCACGGTCGAGCGTGGCGGGGAAAAACTCGCGCGGCAGTCCGATGCGCAGACCGCGCAAAGGCCGCGCCGCGTCGCCCTCTGCCGCTGCCGATCGCAATGCGGCGGCATAGTCCTGCGGCGGTCGGTCTGCGCTGGTGGCGTCACGCGCGTCGAACCCGCTCATCGTGCCGAGCAGTAGTGCACAGTCCTCGGCGGTGCGCGCCAGCACGCCGGCTTGATCGAGGCTCGATGCAAAGGCAATCAGCCCAAAGCGAGAGCACACACCATAGGTCGGCTTGATGCCGGTGACACCGGAGAAGCTCGCCGGCTGGCGGATCGAGCCGCCGGTGTCGGTGCCGGTGGCCGCCGGCACGAGCCGGGCGGCCACCGCAGCGGCCGAGCCGCCGCTCGAGCCACCGGGCACGCGCGCGCGGTCCCACGGATTGCGCACAGGCGAATAGGCCGAGTTCTCGTTGGCCGAGCCCATGGCGAATTCGTCACAGTTCAGCTTACCCAGACTGACCATGCCGGCCTCGCGCAGGCGTGCCACGACGGTGGCGTCGAACGGGCTGCGATAGTCGGCCAGCATCTTGGAGCCCGCCGTGGTGGGCGCGTCTCGCGTCACGAAGATGTCCTTGTGCGCCACCGGCACGCCCAACAGCGGGCCGGCATCACCCGCGGCGCGGCGTGCGTCGGCGGCCGCCGCGGCCTCGAGTGCAGTGGCCTCATCGACATGCAGGAAGCAGCCCAGCTCGTGTTGAGCCGTGATCCGTGCGAGCAGATGTTTCGTCAGCTCGACGCTCGACCACTGCCGCTCGGCCAGCGCTCGGCCGAGCTCGGCCACGCTCAGGCGCTCGGGCGTCGACGCGCTCACTCGATCACCTTGGGCACCAGGAACAGGCCGTCTTCCACCTGTGGGGCGCTGCGCTGGTTGCGTTCGCGGTCGTCCCGCTCGGTCACCGCATCGTCGCGCAGCCGCAACTGCACCGGCTGTACCGCCGACAACGGCGTGTACAGCGGCTCGACGCCGCGCGTGTCGACCGCGCTCATGCGCTCGACGATGCCGAAGAAGCTGTTGAGCTGGCCGAGCATCGCCAGCTCTTCGTCGGCCTTCAGTTCCAGCCGCGCCAACAGCGCGATGCGGCTCACGTCCTGCGAGGTCAATGCCATGTGGAGAATGCGTCGAAATGCGGACCTTCGAACGCCGGAATCACCGAGGGGTTGCTGTATTATCGCCCGCCATCGACAGCCCCCGCGCGCGCAAGCTACGCCCGACACACGCAGCGACCGCACGTCCGCTTGCCTGACCTGATCGTCCATTCATGTTCGGATCCCTGCGCCGCTACTTCTCCACCGACCTGGCCATCGACCTTGGCACGGCCAATACGTTGATCTACGTACGCGGCAAGGGGATCGTGCTCGACGAGCCCTCGGTCGTGGCGATCCGCCACGAGGGCGGCCCGAACGGCAAGAAGACCATCCAGGCGGTGGGCGCCGAGGCGAAGGCCATGCTCGGCAAGGTGCCGGGAAACATCGAAGCCATCCGCCCGATGAAGGACGGCGTGATCGCCGACTTCACCGTCACCGAGCAGATGCTCAAGCAGTTCATCAAGATGGTCCACCCGCGCTCGATGATGAAGCCGAGCCCGCGGATCATCATCTGCGTGCCCTGCGGTTCGACGCAGGTCGAGCGCCGCGCGATCCGCGAGTCGGCGCTCGGCGCCGGTGCCAGCGAGGTCTACTTGATCGAGGAGCCGATGGCAGCGGCCATTGGCGCTGGCCTGCCGGTGAGCGAGGCCTCGGGCTCGATGGTGGTCGACATCGGCGGCGGTACCACCGAAGTCGGCGTCATCTCCCTGGGCGGCATGGTCTACAAGGGCAGCGTGCGCGTCGGCGGCGACAAGTTCGACGAAGCGATCATCAACTACATCCGCCGCAACTACGGCATGCTGATCGGCGAGCCCACCGCCGAGGGCATCAAGAAGAGCATCGGCAGCGCATTCCCCGGCTCCGAG
>Ga0075356_1000026_pt1 | contig 29071 bp, 30 predicted proteins | sample WestPond_Cattail_FD_120073 | JGI IMG/M metagenome (GOLD analysis project Ga0075356, IMG submission 120073) | Natural and restored wetland microbial communities from the San Francisco Bay, California, USA, that impact long-term carbon... | ecosystem: Environmental > Terrestrial > Soil > Wetlands ... | reverse complement strand
TGCATGCGGCCAAGGGCCTGGAGTGGCCGCACGTGCTGCTGGCCGGCGTCAACGAAGGGTCGCTGCCGTTCGCGAGCGAGGCCGACCCGGTGACGCCGCAGCGGCTCGAGGAGGAGCGCCGCCTGATGTACGTGGGCGTGACGCGCGCCCGGCAGACGCTTACCGTCAGCTCGCTGAAGCGCCGCAAGCGTGGCCGCGAGATGGTGGTGGCGATGCCGAGCCGCTTCGTCGCCGAGATGAAGCTCGACGAGGCGCACGCCAAGGTCGATCCGCGCGAGCGCCTGCGGCAACTGCGCGCCGAATTGGCCGCCAAGGTGGCACGGCCGGCGGAGGCGGCGCCTTGAAACTCGGCGCGCTCGACGCCGCCATCCTGCTCAGCGCGTTGCTGGCGATCGCCGGGGCGCCGTGGGCACTGGCCCAGCCGGCGCTGGTGTTCGCCTTCAAGCCGCTGACCACCGTGCTGATCATCGCCCGGGCCTGGCCGCGCGGCCGTGCCACGCCGGCCGTGCGAGCCTGGGTGCTCGCCGGCCTCGTGCTCTCGCTCGTCGGCGACATCGCGCTGCTGTGGCCGCAGCAGGGCTTTCTACCGGGCCTGGTGGCCTTCCTGCTGGCGCATGCGTGTTATCTCGTCGCGTTCACGCGTGGCGTGCGCCTCGCGGCGCGGCCGCTCGCGTTCGCTGCCTATGCGGCGGTCGCCGGCGGCGTGCTGTCGCAACTGTGGCCGTCGGTGCCCGCTGCGCTGCGCGCGCCGGTCGCCGCCTACGTGATCGCGCTGGCCGCGATGGCGGCGCAGGCCGCGGTGGTCTGGCGGGTGGCACACGGCACGGCCGACGAACCCCTGGCGCGGCGGGTGGCCCTTGGCGGCGCGCTCTTCCTCTGTTCGGACGCGCTGCTCGCGACCAACAAGTTCGCCGCGCCGCTGCCTGCGTCGGGCCTGTGGATCCTGGCCACCTACTGGGCCGCTCAGTGGTTGATCGCCTCCTGGCTGGCGCCGCCGCCGCGCAGTGCGGCCACGTCGTAGCAGGTGAGCTCGTAAGGGTTGCCGTCCGGGTCGGCGAAGTACATCGACCAGGACTCGCCATGGTCTTCCGGTCGCACGTCGATGCCCCGATCGCGCAGATGCCGCTGCCACGGCAGCCAGTCGGCCGTGGCGACGGCGATCGCGATCGTCGAACGATTCGCCTGCGCCGGCCGCTCGAACAGCGCCAGATGGATGCGATCGTCCGCATCGGCGATCGTCAGCGGGCCGCCACCATCGGCCCAATGCCGCAGGGCCGAAACCGGCCGCAAACCGAGCACTGCTTCGTACCAGCTCAGCGCCGCCGCGCGGTCGGCGACGAAGACATGCAGGTGATCGACGCCACCGAGCGCCGGTGCCGGGCGGGCGTTCATGTCGTGACCTCGCTCGACATCGTTGCCCGCGTCGCGGCCGCGCCGAACGCTTCGCCGCCGAAGGCCTGCTCCAGCCCGCGCGCGGCGTAGGTCAGCTTGACGACATGCTCGTCTTCGCCGGCCAGCGCCAGCGGCACGATCTGCGACCAAGGCCGCGCTGCCGGCGCAGCGCTGCGGCGGGACTGGCTGGCACACAAGGCCGCCGCGGCGGCGACGCAGAAGCTGTGCAGCGCGGCCGGGGGCTCGTCTAGCCAGCGTCGCAGCGTCAGCAGCGCATGGCACGCGGTGACCATGTGCAGCACGGTGAAGTCGCCGCTGCTGGCATAGAGCCGGGCCGCCGCATCGGCCAGCTCGCCGAGCGTGTCCCGATCGAGCCGCAGGCGCGGCGCGATCGCCGCAAACGAAGGCTCGGCGGCCCAGGCGCGCATGCGCCCGGTGATCAGCCGACCGCCCACCTCGCGCTCGGCTCGCAGCGCCTGCAACTCGGCCAGCCAGCGCGTGAGCGGCAGCTTGCCGCTGGACGGTTCCTGCGCCGCCAGCAGCGGCAGGTGGCGATGCGACCAGAAGGCCAGGCCCATCACCAGCTCGCCGTCGTGCCCGGTGGCCGCCGCGTGCGCGGTACGGATCAGCCCGTGGAATGCGGATGCGGCGACGCCGCCCATCAGGCCGGGCAGCTCACGACGCAGCACCGCGTCGCGGCCGTCGCGCGCCAGCGCTGCGGCCATCGAGGTGTGCCGTGCCTCGAAGGCGTCTGACGCGGCATCGGCGGCCCGCGGCTGCAGGCGACCTCGATGACGGCCATCCCACTCCCGCAGGCGCTGCGCGTCTGCGCCGAGCGCGCACAGCGCGTGCAGCACCATCGGCAGGTGGTTGGCGAGGCCGCCGCCGTACTCGGGGTGCAGCGCAAGGCCGCGATCGAGCAAGGTGTGAAGTGTCGTCGTCGCGTCGTCCATGTTGGTTCCTGTCATCGGCCGTTCGAAGCCGGGCTCTACAATGAAAGTTAAAGTTAACTTGAGCACAACCGTGAAGGCAAAACCCCAGGTGCGCGTGGGCCCATCGTCAGTTGAGCTGCTGGCGATCGGCGAGCTGGCGCGTCGCGCCGGCGTGGCCGCCAGCGCGCTGCGTTTCTACGAGGCGCAAGGCCTGATCGCCGGCCGCCGCTCGGCGGCGGGGCGGCGGTTGTATCCGCGGCATGTGCTGCGCCGTGTCGCCTTCATCCGCGCCGCGCAGGCGGTGGGTTTGAGCCTCGACGCAGTGCGCACGCAACTCGCCAGCCTGCCCGAGGGCCGCACGCCCACCAAGGCCGACTGGGAGCGGCTGGCCCGCGAGTGGCAGCCGCTGCTCGATGCCCGCATCGAGGAGCTCACCACGTTGCGCCGCCGGCTGGCGACGTGCATCGGTTGCGGCTGCCTGTCGCTGAAGGCCTGCGCGCTGTACAACCCGCACGACAAGGCCGGCCTCGACGGCCCGGGCGCGCGCTACATCCCCTTGAACAGGCCCGCGTAGCTGCGGCTGACCTCGAGCTTCTCGGGGTGGCCCTTCACGCTGACGATCTGGCGGCCGCGGAAATCGCGCGCGACGCCGGCCACCGCGTTCACGTTGACCAGTGTGGAGCGGTGGATCTGCCAGAACAGCTGCGGATCGAGCTCGTCGACCAGTTCCTTGATTGGCTTGCGGATCAACGCCTCGACCTGTGCCGTCTGCACCCGGGTGTATTTCTCGTCGCTGATGAAGAACAACACGTCGACCACCGGGATCATCTGGATGTTGGCGCCGACGGTGGCCTGGATCCACTGCAGGTACTGCGGCGCGACGCCGCCGGGATTGAATTGCGCCGCCAGCTTGTGCAGCAGCTGCTGCAGCGGCGGCCCGGGCACTGCATCGGCGGTGCCGCGCTTGGCCAGCCGCTCACGCAGGCGCTGCACCGTCACAGCGAGCCGCTCGCGCTCGGCCGGCTTGAGCACGTAGTCGGCCACGCCTTGCTCGAATGCCTCGACCGCGTACTGGTCGTAGGCGGTGACGAAGACGATTTCGGGCAGCATCGCCTCGTCGTCGAGCTCGAGCTGCGCGATCTGGCGCGCCGCCTCCACGCCGGTCAGGCCCGGCATGCGGATGTCGAGGAACACGATGTCGGGCCGGTGCTCGGCGACGGCAGACACCGCCTCGAGCCCGTTCTTCGCCTCGGCCACGACCTGCAGCTCGGGCCAGGCCTCGGCCAGGCGCGCGCGCATCTGCTCGCGCATCAGCCGCTCGTCGTCGGCGATCACCGCGCGCGGCGCGGGGCGGGTGGGCGTCATGCGGCGATCGTAGGCGAGGGCCGCAGCGCGCGCCACAGCAGCCAGCCCAGCAGCGCCAGCGGCGACAACAGCAGCGCGGCCACGCCCGCCATCACCAGCAGCGGCAGGCCCACCGACAGCAGCACCGCCAGCACAACGCCGAGCAGCGCCACCAACAAGGCCACCGGCACGATCACCAGCACCGCGAACAGCGCGACAGCCAGGCCGCCGAACAGCAGCGCCTGATGAGGCAGCGTCCACTCGGCGAAGTCGAACGAGCCGGTGACCGATTCGTCGTTGATCGTCACCTGCAGCGGCGTCGCGTCCAGCCCATGCAGCAGGGCCAGCACGCCGGCCAAGCCGGCCAGCCCGAGCAGGCCGAATGCCCACAGCGCGGCGATCGCCAGGCGACGGCCACGGGATGTGCGTACCGGCCCGGCGGTTGGCGAAGTCAAGACATTCATGCGGCGCTCTCCTCGACAGTCTTGTAGGGCACGGTGACGGCGACGACGGTGCCGCCACCCGGGTTCTCGCGCACGGTGAGCGTGGCTTTCGCGCCGTACAGCAGCTGCAGCCGCTCGCGGATGTTGGCCAGCCCGACGCCGGTGCCGGCGGTGGCGGCCTTGCCGAAGCCGACACCGGTGTCAGCCACGGTGACCGCCAGCTTGCCGTGCTGCACCTCGGCGCGCACGGTGAGCCGGCCGCCCTCGGGCTTGGGCTCGAGGCCGTGCTTGATGGCGTTCTCGACCAGCGTCTGGATCATCATCGGCGGGAACTCGGCCGACAGCAGCCCGTCGGGCACGACGATCTCGGTCTGCAGGCGGTCTTCCATTCGCACCTTGAGGATCTCCAGGTACGGCCGGATCACCGCCAGCTCGCGCGCCAGGTCGCGCACGCCACCGTCGCCGGTCTCGCGCATCGATGGCATCGACGCGCGCAGCAGCGCGATCAGGTTCTTCTGCATCACGCTGGCGCGCGACGGGTCGGTCTCGATCAGGTGGTCGATCGAGGCCAGCGTATTGAACAGGAAGTGCGGCTCCACCTGCGCCTGCATCGCCGCCATGCGCGCCTCGACCACCTGGCGCTTCAACGACTCGGCCTCCGCCGTCTCCGTGGCCTGCGCGGCCTGCGCCTCGGCCTTGATCTGCTGTTTGTAGGTGAACTTGACGATCGCCGACGCCACGATCCACAGAAAGGCCAGCTCGGGCAGGAAGTCGCCGAAGCGGGTGGTGACCACGCGCACCTGCGGGCCGTGCTCTTCGCGGGCGGCCTGCACCTCCTCCTTGGCATCGTCGATCGCCTCGGTGATGGCGCGGCGTGCCTCCTCGACCGCCTCGCGCACCGTCTCGCTGGTGGTGCCCGGCGGCAGCCGGATGTCGACCACCGGCGCGTCGGGTTCGCTGGCGGCGTCAGCCGGTTGTGGCGCAGCGCTGGGCGGCGCGCTGGCGGCGTCCGCCTCGCCCGCCTTGCGGCGCGGCACGATGCGCACGCCGCGCTCGTCGATCGTGATCTCGACGCCGTCCTTGCGGCGCGTCTCGACCTTGGGTTTCTCGATCTTCACCACCGGCCCCTGCGGCGGTCGCGGTGGCATGGGCGGCGAGGGCGAGTCGCCGACGGTCGTGACGTGGGTCGTCGTCCACGAGAACGGCGGGATGTTCTGCAGGATGCTCGACAGGATCATCAGCAGCAGCGACAACAGCACGAAGCGCCACCACGAGATGCCCACCAGCCAGCCGGCATAGGCGTGGAAGGCCCGCACGTAGGGGGCGGGGAAGGCTTGCGAGCGGCTGGGCTGTGGGGTGGCGGGGGCGCTCGAGGGCATGGACTTGTCGGTGTTTTTCTGGCGCAGGCCTGCAATGTACGCAAGCCCGCAGCCCGGCGCGATGGCTCGGCGACGCACTGCAAGGTGCCGTGCGCGAGGTGCAGGCTCGTGCGACGGGCCGAACCGCCGGTCGTCCACCGACCTCGGCAGACCCAGGAAAGAATTCCTGCGGAGCAAGTGCTCGCATTCTTGTTGACCGAAGCGCTGCCATGGCGGTGCCGATTGCCGGCGCTACTGAAGGATCTGCAGCCCGAAGCCGAGCAGCGCCACGCTGGCCGTCACGCACAGCACCAGCGTCAGCAGCGTCAGCGCGGACTGCTCGGCGTCGGCGAAGCGGCGCACCGGGTCGCTGGCCGGCTCGATCGGGAAGGTCGGCATGCTGTCGGGCTGCCAGCGCGTGCGCACGCGGGCCAGCGCCGGCCGCACGCTGACTTCCTGGCCGCCGCCCATGACCAGCGGCTTGGGCTCCGGGGCCTTGTCGACCGGAGCCAGCTTCGGCCAGGGGCGCATCGGACGGGCGCGATCGATGTGCAGCCCGGCCAGGTGGTGAGAAAACGTCGCCATGAGAGAGTCCTCCGAAACTCCGCCACGGGTGCAGCGGCATGGGAGGCATTCAATCGATGGCGGCGTCGCATTGCGACGCAGCAACCGGGCCGATCGTCCGGGCCGGATAGACGATCGAGAGACGATCCTCCCCCTTCGGAGGGGGCCAAACAAGAAAGCGCCGGGTCTACCGGCGCTTTAACACGATCCGAAATCGACGGGGCCGGGCTTCAGGTGCCGGCGGCCGGCCCCTTCTGATCGGTCGGGGCGGTTTGTCCGGGGCTCTGCGGGTCCGAACCGCAGGGGTCTTTCGGATCCGGATGCGGCAGCTTGGGCTTGAACGCCTTGTCGTAGGGCGGGAACAGCGGCTTCTTGGCGCGCACGAGCGAAATCGGCTTGGGCGCGCTGCCGTCGTCGTAGTAGGCCAGCAGGAACTTGACCCAGGCACAGCGGCCCGACGGGTCGCGCAGCAGCTCGATGGCGTGTGGTTGCGCCGGCGCCTTGTCGGTCTCGCGCAGGTTCTTCAGGTAGTACGGCGAGCGCCAGTCCCACTGGTCGTCCAGGCCCGGGTTCGGGAACAGGATGTTGATGCCCAGCCGCTCGTTTCGGAAGTCCCAGATCTGGTTCTCGTCGACGTGCGGCCGGTCGTAGTCGCCGTACTGCCAGACCTTGCCGACCGCTGTCATCAACTTGTCGGCCAGGTCGTGGATGGTGCCGTTGGCGAACTTCAGCTTGAGCTGGGCGGCGAAGTCGACCAGGTCGGTCAGCTGGTCCGGCACCTCCAGCGCGAAGGTCTGTCCGGTGTCGAACTGCTGGGCGTCGAGCACAGCCGCCTTGATGCGCGCACGCACGCCCGCGCCGCCGGCCGACTTGAGCGCGGCGGTCAGTTCGGCCGCCAGCTTGAAGAGTGCGTCCCGCACGTCGCTCATCCGCTGCAGCTCGATGGTCGCGCCCACCGTCGGGTGGTTCTTCTTGGCGTGCAGCAGCCGCCCGTTCTCGAGCGCGAACCACTTCGCCAGCTGCTCGGCCGAGACCGGTTTCTTCGCATCGCGCAGGCGTTTGAACACCGCAGGGTAGGACTTGCCGCTGGTGAAGAAGTTGTAGTTGGCGTAGCCGGTCGCGTAGTCGGCATACGGCGCCACGGTGTGCAGCACCTCCATCGACATGTTGAAGCAGTTGTTGAAGTGGATCACCGCCGGCCGCGGCACACCGTCCTTGCGTGTCGCGCGCTGCAGCGCGTGCCCCAGGGCCCAGGTCGACAGCGGCAGCGCCAGCGCCGCGGCGTCCGGGCTCTCGGCGGGCAGCTCGGGGTAGGCCGCCACCGCCAGGATCGGCGCGCCGGTGTTCGCGTCGAACGGTTGCAGGTCGCCGCGGGTGACCTTCCAGTCGATCTGTCCGTCGGCCGTGGTGCTGCCGGTCGTGATCGCCGCTCCGTCGATCTGCGGCAGATAACCGGCACCGTGACCCTCGAGCGCCAGCACGATGGCCGAACTGGGGAAGCGATGGTGCGTGCGCCGCAGGAATCCGGCCAGCGCCTGCGGCGCGTTCATCTGTTGCTTCCACGCCGAGTGAATGTCGACCTGGCTGCAGGCGTCTGCCGAGATCTCGATCAGATAGCTGTCGTCGTCGGCCAGGTCGACCAGCGCCGACACATGGATGCCGAGTTCGGCCACCTCGCGCAGATGCTTGACCAGTGGATGCTGCTCGATCGGCCGCGGCTTGCTGCCTGGAAACGCGCTCAGCGTCATGTCGGTGCCGAACGGCGCGTAGACCGCCAGCACGATCGAGTCGCAGGCGCCGTCGCGCCGGGACTTTGTTGTCGACAGGTTCGGCAGTGCCATCAATGTCCTCCTTCGCGTCGCGCGGCGCGCATCGTCGAAGCCCGATGGTAAGTGGCTGTCAGCGTGTCGGGCGCTTCGAACTAGGGTCGATACACTCGTCGATCCCCAGTTTGAAGTCCGAGACCGCCCTTGTGACCGACGCGAGCACGCCCCTGGACGCCGTGCGGTCGCGCCCGCTCGATCGGCTGTCGCTGGTCGAGGAGATGCTCGATGCGGCGCTGACGGCACTGCGCATGGGCACGCTCGAGCTGCTGATCCGTCAGCGGCCGCGCGCGGCGCGTTGGTTGATGCGCCCGTTCATGCCCGTGCTCAAGGGCGCAGCCGGCGACGAGTTCTCGTCGGCGCACGAACCGTCGGTGGCGGCCGCGACGCTGCTGCGCTGGCTGGTCAGCCAGCTGCGACCGGACCAGGAGCCGCGCCTGGACCGCATCGACGACGAGGCCTGGCTGCAGCTGCTGGCCTGGCGTCCGATGCTGGCCCTGATGTGCCACTACCGGCTGGCCGAGGTGCCGCCGTTTCCCGGCCGCTACAGACGACGGGCTGACGAGGCGGCCGTCGACAATCTCTGCGGCCTGTGGGATGTGGGCCCGAGCACCTTCTATCGCTACGTCGAGCGCGCCAAGCACCAGATGGCGCTGGTCGCGCTCGAGGCGCCTGCTAGCGTGGTGAGAAGGCTCGCGCTGCGGCGCTTCGTGCTGGTCGAGATCGAGCGCCGCGGCCGTTGGGACAGCGACGAGGCTCGTTGGAAGTGGCATCGCCAGCAGGCCGGCGCGTTGCGCACGCGTGGAGCAGCCGTCTCGGCGTTGTGGCATGCGCTGCAGGCGCGTGACGGCGAACTGGCGGCCGACATTCTCGGCGCGCAGGCCGCAGCGCTGGCCGGTGAGCCGGAGATCGATGCGCTGGTCGACCGTGCGTCGGCGCTGCCGATCGAGGCGCGGTCGCGCGTGCACCTTTGGCTGGGGCGAGCGGCTCTGGCGCGCACCCGCAACGCGGTCGATCGCGAGTTGATGGCGCTCGAAAGTGCCTTGAAGCTGGCCACAGAAACCGCCGATCCCCTGTTGATGGGTACCGCCTATGCCGCGCTGGCGCGCTTTCACGAGTCGCGCGATGCCGACCGCGCCTTCGCCTGCTACGACGACAGCGCCACCTATCTGATGGCCGCTGACCCGCAGCATCGCGACGACGCGACGGTGGCGCAATACATGAACACGCTGGTGCGCCTGGCCTGGATGCATGTGCTGCGCAACCATCCGCAGGCCAAGACGATGCTGGAGCGGGCCGACGCACTGCGCGCCGCGCATCGCGTGCCTGAGGACCTGGTCGGCATGCTCGAGCAGAGTTGGGGCGAGTACTGGCGGATCGCCGGCGATCTGCCGCGCGCGCTGCAGGCCAAGCACCGGGCGCTCAACACCTTCGAGCGCATCGGTGACCAGCGATCGGTGCTGGTGACCTATCTCAACCTGATCACGCTGCATGGCGAGGCGCGAGAGCTCGAGCGGGCCGAGGCCTACGCCCAGCGTGTGTTCGAGGTCGCCCGCCGCACGATCGTCGAGCCGTCGATCCTCGTCAGTACGCACGGCAACCTGGCGGCGGCCTACGTGTGGGCCGACCGCTACGGGCAAGCGATCGACGAGTACCGGGCCGCCCTGCAGCAGGCGAACAGCGCGAATCTGCGCCTGCATGCCAACCGCACGCGCATGAACCTGGCCAGCGCCTATTACCGCCGCTTCGTCGAGACCCAGGACGCCGATTTCGAGCGGCTTGGCGACGCCGAACTGGAGGCCTTCTTCCAGGCCCCGGCCACCGAGCGCACGCCGTCCCTGACCGAGACGGCGCGCAACCTCAAGGCCGAGGCCCTGGGCGCGCGTGCGGAGCACTCGGCAGATCGGCTGCTGTCTGGCGAGGCCGCCGAGCATCTCGTCGAGATGGCCGAAATCCAACGCCAGCGGCAGGCCATCGAGCAGGCCGACTCGCCGCAACAGCGCGTGCGCGCGCACTTGGCCATCGCCAATGCCTACCTGTCGATCTCCGCCAAGGAGCGCGAGGCGGCGCGCGCGCTGGCTGCCAAACATCAGCTCGGCGAAGCGTTTCTTGCCGATATCCACCAGCTGCGGGCGACCTTCGATCGCGACTTGACGATCGAGCAGCGCCTGATGGCGCAATGGAAGCAACAGGCCGCCGATCTGCTCGACGACGGCCGCCGCGCTGCACTCATCGAACGCCTGCTGGGTGATGGCGCAGTCAACAAGAGCGGCTACGCCGAACTGTGCGGGCTGAGCCCGGCCACGGCATCCAAGCACCTGGCCTTGTTGGCCGAACGCGGGCTCTTGCAGCAGAGCGGCAAGGGTCCGAGCACGCGCTACCGGCTGCCGCCGTAGCGCTGGCGCCACACGCGCCAGCGCCGGCACGGCGATTGCTGCCGGTGGCCATGTCCTCCGAGTCGCTGCACGGACAAGTCGCCCTCGTCACAGGCGCCGGGGGCGGCATCGGCGCGGCCATCGCGGCGGCTCTGGCCGCGGCGGGCGCGAAGGTGGCGCTCAACTACCCACATTCGGCTGCCGCGGCCGAGGCGCTGGCCGACCGCATTCGTGCCGAGGGTGGCGCGGCGTTCGCGGTGCAGGCCGACGTGGCCGACGAAGCGCAGGTGCAGGTCATGTTCCGCGCCGTGGCCGACACCTTCGGCGCGCTCGACATCCTGGTCAGCAACGCCGGCATCCAGCGCGACGCGCCGGTGCACACGATGACGCTCGCCGACTGGCAGCGCGTGATCGACGTGAACCTGACGGGCTCGTTCCTCTGCGCCCGCGAAGCGGTGCGCTCGTTCCTGCAGCAGCGCGGCGTCGATCCGGCACCCGAGCGACGGGCCCGGGCGGCCGGCAAGATCGTCTGCATCTCGTCGGTGCACGAGACCATTCCCTGGGCCGGCCACGCGAACTACGCGGCCTCCAAGGGCGGCCTGCACATGCTCGTCACGACATTGGCGCAGGAACTCGCGGCGCGGCGCATCCGCGTCAACGCGATCGCGCCAGGCGCGATCCGCACCGAGATCAATCGAGCGGCCTGGGCCACGCCGCAAGCCGAAGATGAGCTGCTGCGGCTGATCCCGTACGGGCGGGTCGGCGATGTCGACGACGTGGCGCGCGCTGCGGTCTGGCTGGCCAGTGATGCGTCGGACTACATTACCGGCGCCACGCTGGTGGTCGACGGTGGCATGTCGCTGTACCCCGAGTTCCGCGAAGGCGGCTGAACGCAACTAGCGTCGCGCCGTCGCCAGCGACGCAGGCGCGGTCTCGTGCAGCGCCCGCGCCGCCGCGATGTGCGCCAGGTGCGTCAGCCCCTGCGGAAAGTTTCCGAGCAGCTCGCCCGAGCGGCTCGCCTCCTCGGCGAACAGGCCGAGGTCGTTGGCGCAGCGGCAGGCGCGCTGGAACAGCTGCTGCGCCGCCTCGCGCTGGCCCTGCCGCGCCAGGCACTCGACCATCCAGAACGAGCACGGCAGGAAGGTGCCCTCGTCGTCGGGCAGTCCGTCGTCCATCGCGTAGCGCAGGATCAGCCCGTCGCGGCCCAGCTCGCGGCCGATCGCCTCGGTGGTGCGGCACATGCGCGGGTCGTCGTAGGCGACGAAGCCCACCTCGGGCAGCAGCAGCAGCGCGGCGTCGACGTCACGCGCGCCGAAGCTGGCGACGAAGTGCCCGCGTTCGGCATCGAGCCCCTGCGCCATCACCGAGTCGGCGATCTCGTCGCGCGCTACCTGCCAGCGTGCCGCCGGCGCCGACAGGCCATGCCGCTCGGCCAGCTGCAGGCCGCGGCGCACGGCAGCCCAGCACATCACCTTCGAATGCACGAAGTGGCGCGGCGCGCCGCGCACCTCCCAGATGCCGCGGTCGGGCTGCTGCCAGCGCGCGATGGCCGCCTCGACCATGTCGCCGAGGAACCGCCAGTAGTGCTCGTCGGGCGCATGGCCGCGCTCGCTCCAGCGGCCGGCCAGCTCGAGCAGCAGCCCGTACATGTCGGCCTGGAACTGCAGGTAGGCGTCGTTGCCGATGCGCACCGGGCGCGATCCGCGCCAGCCTTCCAGGTGGTCCAGCGTGATCTCGGTGAGCCGGCGCTTGCCGTCGATGCCGTACAGCACCTGCAGGCCCTGCGCGCTGCCGGCCGCGCTGCGCTGGATGAAGCGCCGGAAGCCGTCGGCCTCGGCCTCGCAGCCCAGGTCGGCCAGCGCACGCACGGTGAAGACCGAGTCGCGCACCCAGCTGAAGCGGTAGTCCCAGTTGCGCGCGCCGCCCACGCTCTCCGGCAGCGAGGCGGTCGGCGCGGCCACGATGGCGCCGGTCGGCGCGAAGGTCAACGCCTTCAGTGTGATGGCCGAGCGCACGATGCCGGCGCCCGGCGCGCCATCTGGATCGCGCAGCGTGATCTTCGACGACCAATCGCGCCACCAGGCCAGCGTCTCGTCGAGGTGCTCGGTCAGCTGCTCGGGTGCGTGCAGCCGGTCTGGCGTCTCGTGCAGTTCCTCCGGCGAGACGAACTGCATGCCCAGCCGCAAGCGTCGGCCGGCATGAACGACGAAGTCGCCGCCGAGGTCGTGTTCACCGGCGCGCTGCAGCTCGACGTCGCCGTAAAGCATCAGCCCCGCGTTGCTGCCCACGGCACACCAAGCGCGCGGCCCGATGGCGTAGATCCAGGGTTCGACCTCGCCGAAGTCGAAGCGCGGCGAGAACTCCACGCGCAGTCGCACGCTGCCGCTCAAGCCTTCGACCAGCCGCACCAGCTCGCGGCGCGGGCGCTTGCGCCCGCCGCGGCGCATCGCGAAGAAGTCGAGCAGCCGCGCGCGGCCGTTCGGCGACTCGATCTGCGTTTGCAGCACCAGGCTGTCGCCGAGGTAGGCGCGCGAGGTCGCCTGCCCGTCGGTGGCGGTGATGCCGAAGTGACCGCCGCGCCGCCAGTCAAGCAGGCGGCCGAAGCAGCTGTCGGCGTCGAAGCGCGGGAGGCAGCACCAGTCGATCGAGCCGGCGCGCGACACCAGCGCGGCGCTGTGGCAGTCGCCGATCAGTGCATAGTCGGCCAGCGGCGGGTACATCGCCGCAGCGCGCGTCAGGCCGCCGGATCGATCAGCGCAAGCCCGCTCGGCGCGTCGTGGCGCCGGCGCAGCCAGCCGGGCGACTCGACCAGCATCACTTCGAGAGTCGGCCGCACGTGCGCCTCGATCAAGTGGCCGCCGCAGGCCGACGCATCGCGGCGAGCCAGCATCACGTGGGCATGGACCTTGGGCGTGCCGTCGCTGTCGAGCGCCACGTCGCCGATCAACGACACCACCTCGACCTGCTCGCGCACCGCGTTGCGCAGGTAGTCGCGCCGCTCGAGGTCGTAGAAGCCGAGCACCGCATTGCTGAACGCTCCGATCGCGGTGAATCGTGCCGCGTCCAGCCGCTGCTCGCGCGCGAAGCGGCCGAGGCAGCTCATCGCCTCGTCGCCGGTCTCGAGCACAAGCACGTAGGTGCGTTCGGGGGCTGCGTTGATCTGCTTGGATTGCATGGCGTGGCCGCATGCGCCCGCCGGGGCGCACTGTGGCCTCGACGGCGGCAAACGGCGTGCCGCCGGGGTCCACCGTCAGGCGATGGCGGCTACTTGTACAGCAGCTGCGGCAGCCACAGTCCGATTCCCGGGAACGCGTACAGCAGCGCCAGCGCCACCACCTGGATGCCCATGAACGGCATCATGCCGGCGAAGATCTGGTTCAGCGTCACGTGGCGCGGCGACACACCCTTCAGGTAGAACGCCGCCATCGCCACCGGCGGGCTCAGGAACGCCGTCTGCAGGTTCAGCGCCACCAGCAGGCCGAAGAACAGCGGATCGACGTTGAACTTGGCCAGCAGCGGAATGAAGATCGGCATGAAGATCACGATGATCTCGGTCCACTCGAGCGGCCAGCCGAGGATGAAGATGATGAACTGCGACAGCAGCATGAACTGTATGGTGCTCAGGCCGAGCGACAACACCCAGCGCTCGATGATCTCCTGCCCGCCCAGCAGCGCGAACGACGCCGAGAAGATCGACGAGCCGACGAACAGCCAGCACACCATGGCGCTGGTCTTGGCCGTCAGGAACGACGACTCCTTGACGATGACGCCGAGTTCGCGCACCGTCGTCATCACCGCGCCGGGCTTCTTGCTCTGCCGCGCGGCAATGAATCGGTAGGCCGCCGCCAGCACAACGCCGCCAAGCGCACCGACTGCTGCAGCCTCGGTCGGCGTGGCCAGGCCGAACACGATCGATCCGAGCACCGCGATGATCAGCACCGCCAGCGGGAAGAACGAAGCCAGCAGCATCTTGAAGATCTCGAGCCGCTGCCAGTTCATCATCCAGCTGATCAGCACCAGGCTGGCCACGCCCAGGGCGAACACGATCCAGAACCAGGTCGGCGCCGGCACCCGTTCGGCCTCCGTCGCCGTGGCCGCAGTGGCAGGCGTGGTGGCTGCGGCCGACGCCGGCGCAGCAGCAACGGTGGTCGACGCAGAGGCCGTTGCCGCCGATGCTGCCCCGGCCTCGGCCGGCGGCTCGCTCAGCCCGGTGGATTCCTGCGGTGGCTCGGACAGTCCGCTGGATTCGGCCGGCGCGGCCTCCTCGGCCACGATCGCGCCGCCGGCCTGGGTCAGGCCGGTGGTGTCGACACTGGCCACCGGTGCGGTGCTGCTCATGTACATCAGCACCAGCAGGCCGGCGATCGACAGCGCCGGCAGCACCGAGATGAACAGCTGAGACGACGCCGCGCCCTTGGGCGTCGCGGCGTCGCGCAGCCCGGCCCACAGACCTGCCACGGCATTCTTGTTGCGCGCACTGAGCCGACTCGACAGCGGCGGCAGCGGCACCATGCGCTCGCTTTCGGGCAGCGGCGGCGCCAGGTGCGGCTTCCACTTGGCGATGATGATCACGTAGCCGACGTACAGCCCCGCCAGCATGATGCCGGGAAAGAAGGCGCCGGCATACAGCTTGACCACCGACACGCCGGCGGTGGCGCCGTAGACGATCAGCAGCACCGACGGCGGGATCAGGATGCCCAGGCAGCCGCCGGCGGTGATGGCGCCAGCGGCCAACTGCACGCTGTAGCCCGAGCGCAGCATGGCGGGCAACGCGAGCAGGCCCATCAGCGTGACCACCGCGCCGACGATGCCGGTGGCGGTGGCAAAGATGGCGCAGGTGACGATGGTGGCCACCGCCAGCGCGCCGGGCACCCGCGCCAGCGACAGGTGCAGGCTCCTGAACAGCTTGTCGATCAGGTTGGCACGCTCGACCAGGTAGCCCATGAAGACGAACAGCGGGATCGCGATCAGCACGTCGTTGGACATCACCGAGAACGCGCGCTGCACCATCAGGTCGAGAATCTGCCGCGTCGCGATCTCCGGGTTGACGCTGCGATAGGCGAGCCAGCCGAACGACATGCCCATGCCCATCAGCGTGAAGGCGGTCGGGAAGCCCAGCATGATGGCCACCACGATCAGCGCCAGCATCAAGAGGCCGAGCACGCCCAGGTCGTCGCGGTTCAGGTGCCCGTCGGCGAAGTTCGACCACGGCGTGAGCACCACCACCGTGATGAGGATGATCGCCATCAGGGTGAAGCCGAACCACAGCTCCTTGCGGATCCTCATCGCGCGCTCCCTTGCTGCACGACGTACTGGTCGAGCTTGTCGATGTCCTCGTCCTTCACGTGCACCATTTCCTTGAGCTTGTCGACGTCGACTTCCTCGATGTCCTCCTCGCGCGAAGGCCAGGCGCCCTGCCTGATGCAGATGACGCAGCGGATGATCTCGATGATGCCCTGCATCAGCAGGAAGCCACCGGCCAGCGGCAGCATGGTCTTGAACGGGTAGATCGGCGGCCCCTCGGCCGTGATGTTCGAGTGCTCGTTCATCGCCCACGACTCGGCGGCGTAGTAGTAGCCGGCATAGGTGAGCGCGAACACGCCGGGAATGAAGAACAGGATGAACAGCACCAGGTCGATGGTCGCCTGCGTGCGCGGCTCGAAGAAGCTGTAGAGCACGTCGCCGCGCACGTGGCCGTTCTTCGCCAGCGTGTAGGCGCCGGCCATCATGAACAGCGTGCCGTACTGCTGGATCATCACGTCGAACATCCATGAATGCGGATGGTCGAGCGCGTAGCGCGAGAACACCTCCCAGCTGATCATCGCGGTCAGCGAGACGATCAGCCAGGAGAAGGCCTGGCCGGCGAAGGTGCTCGCCTTGTCGATGGTCAGCAGCAGCTTTTGCATGTCAGGCTCGATCAATGAAAGAAGCCATCCGGGCACCGCCCGGATGGCCGCAGTCGCAAGCGCAGGCTGTCAAGCCTTCTTCGGTCCGGCAGGGGCCCCGAAGAAGTGGCCCACCGCCATGCGCCGGCTGACATAGGTGTCCTGGTCCCACTTGACGGCCCGCTCGGCGAACGCCTTCTGCGACTCGACGATTTCCTTGAAGAGCGGATTCTCGGCCGACTTCTTCTCGAGAATCGCGCTCCACAGCTTGAGCTGCGTCTGCAGCACCGAGTCGGGGGTCTTGTAGAACTTGACCTTGTCCTTGGTCTGCAGCTCGATGTAGTCCTTCGAGTAGCGGTCGATCGCCTTCCACGACATGTCGGCCGAGGCGGCCTCCACGGCGCCGGCGATGATGGCCTTCATCTTGTCGGGCAGCGCGTCGTACTTCGGCTTGTTGAACATGATCTCGAACGTCTCGGCGCTCTGGTGGTAGCTCTGCAGCATGCAGATCTTCGACACGTCGGGGAAGCCGAGGATGCGGTCGGAGGTGGCGTTGTTGAACTCGGCCGCGTCGAGCAGGCCGCGGTCCATCGCCGGCACGATCTCGCCGCCGGGCAGTGCGTTGACCGCCGCGCCCATCGCCGTGAACAGATCGATCGCCAGGCCGTTGGTGCGGTACTTCAGGCCCTTGAAGTCCTCGGGCTTGGTGACCGGCTTCTTGAACCAGCCCAGCGGCTGCGTGGCCATCGGCCCGTACAGGAACGACTGCACCGTGGTGATGCCGATCGAGGCATACAGCTTGGCCAGCAGTTCCTTGCCGCCACCGTACTTGTGCCACGACAGCAGCATGTTGGCGTCCATGCCGAAGGCCGGGCCCGAGTTCCACAGTGCCAGCGCGTTCTGCTTGCCGTAGTGATAACCCAGCACGCCGTGGCCGCCGTCGAGCGTGCCCTTGGCTACCGCCTCGAGCAGACCGAACGCCGGCACCACTGCACCGGCCGGCAGCACCTCGATCTTCAGCTCGCCGCCGGTCATGTCGTTGACCTTCTTGGCGTAGTCCTGCGCGTACTCGTGGAAGATGTCCTTCGCCGGCCAGGTGCTCTGCCAGCGCATGCTGGTGACACCTTGCGACTTGGCGATCATCGGTGCGGTCAGCGCGCCGGTGGCGACCACGCCGCCTGCGGCCTGGCTCAAGAAGCGGCGACGCGTGGCAGGGGTCTTGGGCTTGGACGGCTGGGTCATCGGGAGGTCTCCTTCGTTGGGATGGGGCTTGGAATTCCGTGCACGGCACCGCTCGCGGTGCGCGCCCGCGCCAGAACTATCCGATTCGCACCCCAGGGCCGCTACTGGGTCTTACCCGCTGAAAAACAGTGCACAACACGGACGCATCAATCGTGGCGCGCGGCGTACGTTGCAGCCCGCGGATTGCATCCATCCACGGCTTGCGCCCAGTCAGCGCGCGTCGTCGCGGATCGCCTCCACCTGCACGAGCAGGCGCACGGTATCGGCCACGAAAGGCAGGCTGTGCGTGATGCCGGCGGCCGACCGCGAGAAGCGGCCCTCGAAGTCGCCGCCGCAGACTTCCACGCGCAGCAACGGGCTGGTGTAGCAGTTGAAGCGCAGTGCCTTCAGCTCGAGCGCAAGGCTGGCGCCGCGCAACGTGAACTCGCCGCGCAGCGTGCTCACCCGGCCCGCGTCGTCGAATTCGAATCGGTCGGCGACGAAGAACGCCTGCGGGTGTTCCTTCGCCGCCAGCATGTCGCTTTCCTTCAGTCGGGCATCGAGCACCGGCAGGCCGGTGCTGACGGTCGCCGTGTCGACCACCACCTGCACCCGACCGCTGCGCTGTGCCCGATCGATCGTCACGTCGCCCTGCAGCGGACCGAAGCGGCCGCGCAGCGTCGAAGTGGCGAAGTGCAGCACCTCGAACGTGACGAAGGTGTGGGTCGGGTCGAACCGATAGCGTACCGGCTCGGCGTGTGCGGTGCCTGCCGCGGCGAGCGCGGCCACCGCCAACCAGCGTCGCAGACCCGCGCTCACGGGGCGAGCCCGGTCAACGCGATGCGAAAGCGCACCTGCACCTCGGCGGCGACCAGGCTGGTGTCGCTCCACTCGCCCTCGCCGATGCCGAAGTCGAGCCGGCGCACCGCGAGACCGCCGCTTGCCGTGCCCGCGTCGCCGCTGCGCTCGAGCACGATCGGCACCGCGATGTCGCGCGTGCGGCCCTTCAGCGTGAGGCGGCCGCTCAGCTCGTAGCGGCCGCCGTCGAGCGCCTTCACGGCCGTGGATTCGAAGCGCGCGTCACGAAACCGCGGGCTGTCGAACCAGGCGGCGCGCTGCGCCTCCACGCCGACCTCGGCCGACGCGAAGGTGGCGCTGGTGGTGTCGATGCGCAACGCCACGCGCGCCGTGGCGGGCTGGCGCGGATCGAAGGCGACCTGCGCATCCCAGCGCTCGAAGCGGCCCTCGACCGGCACACCCATCATCCGGGTGACAAACTTGACCTCGCTCGCCTTCGTGTCCACCCGCTGTGCCGGCGCGGCGCCGGCCCACACCACCATGGCTAGCCCGAGCGCGGCGGCGCGCAAGAAGTGAAAGCGAATGAGCGACGAATTCATGATCGTTGCAAAGCAGCGCGGCCGTTCGGTTCAACGCCGCAAGGCCTGCGTGCGAACACCGATCCGCCGCAACAGGCCGTCACGGTCGATGAAGTGATGTTTCAGCGCGGCGGCCACGTGCAGCATGATGAGGCCGGCCAGCGCGGCCGCGAAGAGCTGGTGCGCGAGTTTCAACCGATTGGCCAGCGCCTCGCCGACCGGCACCCAGTCGGGCAGCGCCAGCACGCCGAACAGCACCACCGGAAACCCGGCCGCCGAGCTGTAGGCCCAGCCGGCCAGCGGCACCGCGAAGAAGAGCCCGTAGAGCGCGCGGTGCACCGAGTGCGCTGCCCGGCGCTGCCAGGCCGGCATCGGCGCGTCGGCGGGCGGCCGATGGGCGAGCCGCCAGCCCAGGCGCAGCGCCGAGAGAGCGAGGATCGTGATGCCGGCCCACTTGTGCCAGTTGAACAGCCGCAGCCGCAGCGGCGAGATCGGCAGATCGTGCATGGCCACGCCGAGGGACAGGTTGGCGACGATGGCGGCGGCGAGCAGCCAGTGCAGCGCGATGGCCGGCATCGAGTAGCGCCCGCCGGGCGCGCTCGACGATGCATCTGCGCTCATGCCGTGGCCTGCTGCCAGCGCGACCAGTCGGCCGCCAGCGCGGCATGCATCGGCGCTGGTAGCAGGCGGCGGCGCAGCGCGAACTCGAGCGTCACCAGCGCGGCGTCGACCGTCATCGCATCGCCCGCGGCCAGCGTCAGCGCGTCGGCGCAGGCGTGCAGCCTGATCTCGGCCACCTCGCCGTCCTGGTTGCGCGGCGTCATCTGCGGCGGCAGCGCCAGGTCGAACACATGGATCCACTCGCGCTGCAGGCCTTCGGGAATGTCGCGCAGCAGCCGCACGATGCCGCCGCGCTGCAGCGTGGCCATCTGCCCGGAGGCGAGGCCGGCTTCCTCCCAGCCTTCGCGCACCACCGCGTCGTGCGGCGACTGGCCGTGCGGCACGCCGCCGCCGATCAGGTTGTCGAGCTTGCCTGGATCGGTGGGCTTGCTGGCCGAGCGTCGCGCGATCCATATCGACTGGGGCGCACCGGCCGCGTCGGCCACATAGCCGTTGCAGTGCGCGCCGAGCGTCAGCGTGCCCCAGAAGCGCGTGGCGGCGCGCTCCATCGCGACGCCGAGCGGCTCGCCCGCGGTGCTGAACAGCGTGAACGGCTCGTCGCGCCAGGCGCGGATCAGGCCGTCGGCGCGCAGCGCGTCGTTCATCGTAGTGAGCGCATCGGTCCAGGCCTCGTACGGCGCGATCAGCGCCACGTGATCGTCGGTGGAACGCAACCAGCGCGGCCAGCGCGTCAGCGCCTTCACGTGCGCGCGTGCCACCGAGCCGGCCGCGACCGCGCCGTGGCCCGGCCGCAGCACCTCGAACGGCACCCGCGACGCTTCGTCGTGCGTGCGCGCCGCGCGCAGCGCGGCCCAGCCGGTCACCGCACCAGCCTTCCGCCGAACGCCTGCCGGCCGGCGAGCGCCACGTCGTAGCGCACGTGCACCAGGCCCGGCTCGATCGCCAGCACCTGCGCGATCACCGCCGTGACCGCGCGCACCTGCTCGGCGCGCACGGCGTCGTCGTCGGACGGGTGGGCCAGGCCCAGCGACACGAAGACCGGCCCGAACGCGGCCGGCGACGGCGCCTCGTTCTCGGCGTAGTCGATCTGCGGCAGCCAGTGTTGGCGCAGCCAGGTGTGCCCCGGCGCCGAGCCCAGCGCGCGGCCGATGTCGTCGGCCAGACGCTGAGCCGAATGGCGCGTAAACGCCTCGCGCGAGGCGCAGACGATCTCGAGGTCGATCAGCGGCATGCGATGGAGTGCGAACGCCAAGACGGCGCACGCCGGGCGCGGCGCGCGTCTCGCACCATGCCACTATAGCGAGCGTCTGCCGCAACCCGGGCGCCGTGGTGGCGCCGCGTCAGGGCGCCGGCGAACGCACGAAGCGGGTGATCGTCTCCACGGCCTGTGCCTCCATGCCGATGTAGCCATGCCAGTGGAAGGCCTCGCACGGGTCGCCGCGCGGCGGGCCGCCATCGCGCGCCCACACCAGCTTCCTGACCGGCGCCGACGTCAGGCCCTTGATGATGAGCGGCACCTCGTGCGGCGCGCACGATGCACAGGCGTCGCGCTCGTGGTGCAGCACCAGCACCGGCACGCGGATGCGGTCGAGCGCCTGCGTCGGCACCGCGCCCGGCAGTCTGTAGGCGGTGATGCTGGAGGTCAGCACCGCGCCGGCCACGCGTTCGGGACCGAGTGCGATGGCCGCCGCCGCGGCCGACACGGTGCCGCGGCTGGTGCCGACCAGCCAGATCGGCGCGGCCGAGCGGGCGCGCAGGTCGTCGATCACGCGCGCGAGGTCCGCCACGTGCGCCGCGCCGGCCCGAAAGCCCGTGTCCATGTCGGCAACGTCGCTCGGCCGGCCGACGGCCGCCACATGGAAGCCCTGCGCCGCAAACAGGTCGCGGCTGCGCACCAGGAAGTTGCCCGACTGTGGCTGCCCGTCGCGATAACCGATGCCGCCGGCGCCACCGGGCAGCAGCACCAGCGTCGCGCTCGCGTTGTCGCGCGGCATGTACCAGTACGACACGGTGACGCCGGGCCGGGTTGCGACAGTCACCAGCGTATCGGCGGCGCGCGCTGGCGGCACGGCCGGCCCTGCGACGCAGGCCATGAGGACCAGCGCACGGCCTCCTGTATGCGCGCAACGCGCCAGCTGCGCGAGCACGCTTTGGAGCGCAACACGGTACGGCAGGGCAAGCGGACGCGCGAGGGCGGAAGCGAGGCTCAATTGCGATTCACCGGCAAGCCGGCCATTGTGTCGCAGCGTCGGCGCGAGCGCGCAATCCGCCTTGTCAAGCAACGACCTTTGGAGGATGCTTGCGGCTCGCTGAAGACAGTTCGAACAACGACCGAGGAGACAACCATGATCGCGCGACCCTTCGCGCGCACGGCGGCCTGGCCGCGTGCGCTCGTTTCAACTGCGCTGACCTTGTCGCTGGGCGTCGCGCTCACCGCGCAGGCGCGCGTGGTGCGCATCATCATCGACGACACGCAGCCGCTTGCCGCCACCGGGCAGACCATCGCCTACGAGCAGATCTCGGGCCGCGCCTTCGGCGAACTCGACCCGCGTGACCCCGCCAACGCGATCATCCAGGACATCCAGCTCGGCAAGAGCGCCGACGGCAGGGTGCGCTACACCGCGAGCTTCGTGCTGACCAAGCCGGTCGACATGAATCAGGCCAGCGGCCTGTTGTGGCACGACGTGCCCAACCGCGGCACACCCAATACCATCGTGGTGGCCGAGCGCAACTTCGGCGACATCGGCCTGGCCAGTGCCTGGCAGGGTGACAACGCGGCGATCAATGCCACCAACGGCACCGCTGTACGCGACACCATGCTGGTGGGCGGGCGCCATTTCGTGGCGGTGCCGGTGGCGAAGAACCGCGACGGCTCCAGCATCACCGGCAATGTGTTCGGCCGCATCGTCAACCGCTCGGGCCTGGATTCGCAGCGACTGATCGTGCAGACCAACCCGGTGCCCTACCTGCCGGCCACGCTCGACACCACGCAGGCGCGTCTGGTCACCCGCACCGGCGAGCTGCAGGACGGCACGGCCCTCGGCGAGACCGTGATGCCGAGCAGCGACTGGGCCTGGGCCAGCTGCAGTGCGAGCAACCCCTTCCCCGGCACGCCCGATCCCAACCAGGTGTGCGTGAAGGGTGGCTTCGATGCGGCCAAGCTCTACATGGTGACCTTCAAGGCCAAGGACCCCTACGTGCTCGGCGCGGGCTTCGCGGCCTGGCGCGACGTGGGCCACTTCTTCAAGACCTCGATGGCCGACGACGCCGGCACGCCCAACCCGGTGGGGCAGCGCGTGACGCACAGCATCGCGCGCGGCGTGTCGCAGTCAGGCAACTTCCTGCGCGGCTGGCTTCACCTGGGCTTCAACCGGGCCGAGGACCGCCGGCAGGTGCACGACGGCCTGTGGCCGATCATCGCCGGCCGGCGCATCGCGCTGAACTTCCGCTGGGCGCAACCCGACGGCGTGCTCGAGCTCTACCAGGCTGGCAGCGAAGGCCCGCAGTGGTGGGCGCGCTGGCCCGACAAGGTGCGCCATCTGCCCACCGCCGGCATCCTCGATCGTTGCCGCCAGACGCATACCTGTCCCAAGGTGGTCGAGCACTTCGGCTCGGCCGAGGTGTGGGCGCTGAAGCTCACGCCCGAGTGGGTCGGCACCGACGCGAAGCAGGACATCCCGCTGCCACGCGAGGTGCGGCGCTACTACATCCCGAGCTCCACGCACGGCGGTGGCGCGGGCGGCTTCGACACCAGCCTGCCGGGCGTGGCGCTGCCCACCGTGGGCGCCAACTGCCCGGGCAACAACTTCGGCACCGGCGTCCTGCCGGCCAACCCGATGCCGCACACGCAGACCGTCAATGCGATTCGCGTGCACTTTCGAAACTGGGTGATGAAGGGCACGCTGCCGCCCGACAGCGCTTACCCCAAGCTCAGGCCCGGCCGCGACGATGACGACGACGACGACAGCGATGATCGCCGCGCTCACGACCGCGATGGCGATCAACACAAGGGACGGATCGCGCCGCAGCTGGTCGACGCCAACAAGGCGGCGATGGGCTTCCCGACGATTCCCGGTCTGCGCGCCACCGTGCCGGAGCCGGGCTTCATCATGCCGGTGCTCGACTACGACTGGGGCCCGCAATTCGACTACACCGATGCGTCGGGCATCCCGACCAACGCGCCCCCACCGGTGAAGCAGGTGATCCGCATGCTGGTGCCGCGCGTCGATGCCGACGGCAACGAGGTCGGCGGCGTGCCGGTGGTGCTGAACGACGCGCCGCTCGGCACCTACCTGGGCTGGAACATCACCGCTGGCGGCGCGCGGCCGTTCCACCAGGGCCAGATCTGCAACTACGTCGGCGGCATGGTGCCGTTCGCCAAGACCTTGGCCGATCGCCTGGCCAGCGGCGACCCCCGGCTGTCGCTCGAGGAGCGGTATGGCGACCACGCCGGCTACGTGGCGGCGGTGGCCAAGGCGGCGGCCAACGCCGTGGCGCAGGGCTTCCTGCTGCAGGCCGATGCCGATGCGCTGATCGCGCAGGCCGACGCCAGCGCGGTGCTGAAGTAGCCAGGGCCGCCGACGCGGGCCCGGTCACGGGCCTGCGCCGGCGCACTGCGCCTCGATCCAGCGTGCGTACAGCGGATCGATTGGCTCCAGCGTCAGCGCATGGATCGCCGGCAGTTCGTAGCCGTGCAGCGCGCGGATCGCCTCGGCCAGCGCGGCGTAGCGCGGCGCGACGGTCTTGAACAGCACGCGTTGCTCGCTGTCGTGTTCGACCGCGCCCTTCCAGCGGTAGAAGCTTTCGATCGGCTCGATCTGCGCGCAGGCGGCCAGGCGCCGCTCGACCAGCGCGCGCGCCATCGCCTGCGCCTCGCCCAGCGTGGCTACCGTGGTGACGACGGCGATGCAGTGCACGGGTGCCGGCAGGTCAGAGTTCGCTGGCATAGACCACGAAACCATGGTGCTGCGCCACCTTGTCGTACAGCGCCCGGCCGGCCTTGTTGTCGGCCTTGGTCTGCCAGTACACACGGCTGCAGCCGCCAGCGCGCGCGGCTGCGTAGACGGCCGTGATCAGCGCGCGCCCGACACCATGGCCGCGCTGGCGCTCGTCGACATACAGGTCCTGCAGGTAGCACACGTCGTGCAGGCGCGTCGTGCTGCGGTGGAACAGGTGATGCGCCAGCCCCACCACACGGCCGCCGTCGTCGGCCACGAGTGCGTGCACCGGCTCGGCGGCATCGAAGAAGCGTGCCCAGGTCGAGGCGGTGATCGCTTCGGGCAGCGCCAGCGAACCGGCGCGGCCGTAGAACGCGTTGTAGCCGTCCCACAGCGGCCGCCACTGCGGATAGTCGCTGCGCTGGAGCGGGCGGACGGCGGCGCGCTGGGTCATCGTGTCGGTCGTGTGGATGGCTAGCGCGGCTGCAGGCCGTAGTCGATGGACTGCACCCGCCCGGCGCGGAAACGCACCGTGGCCATCAGGTTGCCGGGGCCGCGGTCGTACAACCACTCGTCCACCGGCTGGCACGGCACCAGCACGCTGGCGAACGGTTCGGGCACCGGCCGCAGCGAGCGCTCGTAGTACACAGGCGCGCAGTAGGTATCCTGCAGCACCGGCTGCCCGCACTTGTAGGCCACCGCCACGCGCGAGTCGCCCTCCGCGGCGATGCCGCCGGTACAGCGCAGCGAGTCGGCACGCGCGCCCGACGCAGCCAGCGCTGCGGCGAGCAGCGCACCGGCAAGGTCGAGGCGGACCGTCCGAACCATCGCGATGTCTCCGGTGAGACCGGCCGGTCGGCGAGCAGGTCGTGTGCCTGCTGGTCGGCTCGGCGGGCCGATGTCCGCCATTATTCGCCTGCCCACAAAGACCCGACGAACCCGTGACCTCTGGACCCAAGGCGACACGCCGCGAATGGATCGGCCTGGCGGTGATCGCGCTGCCCTGCCTGGTCTATGCGATGGACCTCACGGTGCTCAACCTCGCGCTGCCGGCGCTGAGCCGTGAGCTCAAGCCGTCAAGCGCGCAGCTGCTGTGGATCGTCGACATCTACGGCTTCTTCGTCGCCGGCTTCCTGATCACGATGGGCAACTGGGGCGACCGCGTGGGCCGCCGCAAGGTGCTGATGATCGGGGCGGCGGCGTTCGGCGGTGCGTCGATCGTCGCTGCCTTCTCGCACAGCGCCGAGATGCTGATCGCGATGCGCGCGCTGCTCGGCATCGCGGGCGCCACGGTGGCGCCGTCGACGATGTCACTCATCCGCAACATGTTCCACGACGAGCACGAGCGCCAGTTCGCCATCGGCGTGTGGATCGCCAGCTTCTCGGCCGGCGCGGTGCTCGGCCCGCTGGTCGGCGGCGTGTTGCTGGAATTCTTTGCCTGGGGCTCGGTGTTCCTGCTCGCGGTGCCGGTGATGGCGTTGCTGCTGCTGTGCGCGCCGGTGCTGCTGCCCGAATACCGCGACCCGAACGCCGGCCGCATCGACCTGGCCAGCGTGGCGCTGTCGCTGGCGTCGGTGCTGGCGACGATCTACGGGCTCAAGCAGGTCGCCGAGCAGGGCCCGGCGGCCCGATCGCTGGCCATCACCGCCGTCGGCCTCGCGCTCGGCATCGTCTTCGTGCAGCGGCAGAGCGGCCTGGCGTATCCGCTGCTCGACACGACGCTGTTTCGCAACCCGCGCTTCAGCGCAGCGATCGCGGCCTACGGCCTGTCGTCGCTCGCGATGATGGGCGTCTACATCTTCATCGCGCAGTACATGCAGCTGGTGCTCGGGCTGTCGCCGCTGTATGCGGGGCTGGCCACGGTGCCGGGGGCGCTGGGCTTTGTCGCAGGATCGCTCGGTGCACCGCGACTTGTGCGCCACCTGCCGCGCGCCGGCGTGCTGCTGGGCGGTCTGGTCGCTGCGGCGCTCGGCTTCGCGCTGCTGCTGGCGGTCGACCACGCGCACGCGCTGTCGGTGGTGGTGGCCGCCAACGTGTTCACCTGCCTCGGCCTGGCGCCGGTGTTCACGGTGGCCAACGAGATGATCATCACCGCGGCGCCGCCCGAGCGGGCCGGCGCCGCCTCGGCCTTGTCGGAGACCGTGGCCGAGTTCAGCGGCGCGCTCGGCATCGCGCTGTTCGGCAGCCTCGGCATGGTGCTGTACCGCCACGTGCTGGCCGGCGACATGCCCGCGGCCGTGCCGGGGCTGGCGGGCGCCGATGCGCTGGCCACGCTGGGCGGTGCGATCGCAGCCGCCGCGGCGCTGCCCGAGCCTGCAGGCGGCGCGCTGCGTGCCGCGGCCCAGGACGCCTTCACCGGTGCGCTGCAGGCGGCGGCGCTGGTGTCGGTGGTGATCATCGTCACGGCCGGCGTGGCCGCAGCGCGCATCCTGCGCGCGGGGCGGTGAAGCGGCTACAGCACCTAGTCGCCCGCGGCCTGCGGCCGGTCACGCCTGACCAGCCCGAGATACGCCTCGATCGAGCCGCCAGCGAGCGGCTTGCACATCACGCGCACCGTCGTCGCGTGCTCGCCGAACACGACCGCGTTGCGCAGGCGCGTCTGCACGAAACCCTGCCGTGCCCAGAACCGTTCGGCGCGCACGTTGCCGCGCACGACGCCCAGGCGCAGCCAGCACGCGCCACGGCTGCGGGCCCAGTCCTGCAACGCGGCGAACAGCGCCTGCGCGTCGCCGCTGCCGTGACGCACCGTGGCGACGATGAAGGTGCCGATGTGCCACACCGTCGGCACCAGCAGGTCGGACACCACGTTGGCCATCGCGGCGAGCGCGCCGGTGGCGTCGACGTAGCCGATCACCCATTGGCGGCCGTGCGACCAGCCGGCCGGCAGTTCGCCGTGCATCTCGTCATGCGCCTCGCCCGGCGCAGCGGGCTTGCCGCTGACCGCGACGAAGTACAGCGGGTTGTCGTCGAAGAAGCGCTGCAGCAGCGGCTCCATGCCGGCGATGAGCTCGACCGCGCGCAACCCGGGCAGCGGGCAGGCCGGCAGCGCGGGCGCGGTCAGCATCGCGGCGCGGCCGGTCCGCCTCGGCCCGCCGTCACGGCGTGTCGGTGGGCACCGTCCGCACCAGCCGCACGTGATGCAGCTTCGATGGGCCCGTCTCCGACCAGGAATCGCTGGTGCCGATGGCCGACACCAGGGCGCGGCCGATCTTCGACTCCGGCGTCGAGCTCCAGAACATGCCGTCCGACGACCAGGCCGGCTCGGTCGGGAAGATGGTCAGATTGAGCGATGGGTTGCGGCAGCCCGGCTCGCGCAGCGAGAGCAGCTCCTTCTTCGTCGGGATGCGCCAGCTTTCCTTGGCCGACACGCGCGAGGCCGCGAACCGGACCGCGTCGCCATAGCTCGTCTTCGGGCCGGGATTCACCGCCTGCGGATCGCTCGCGCGACAGACCGTGCCGGTCCACACCTGGCCTTCGATGCAACGCATCCAGATCAGGCGTGTTTTCTTGTCGAGCACCTGCGAGCCGTCGCCGACGGCCTCGAAGTCGGCGACGTCGCGCCGCAGCGGCCCGTTGCATTGCTGCTCGCCGGCGCGGGCAGTCGCCAGCGGCAACAGCAGCGACGTCAGCAGCAGGCGGTGCAGCAGGCGCATCGTCTCCAACCCCGCGCGCTGCTCAGCAGCCCGCCGTGCATTTGGCCGCGGCGTCGAACTCCATCGTCCTGCCCGACAGCGGCACGTGCACCGGCACCTTGACCGCCTTGATGAACGCCTCGGTCTTGCTGCCGGGGCGCACCTTGCCGTCGACCGTGCCCACCTCGTTGGCGTGCGAGGCGATCACCGACGCCGGCTTGACCAGCTCGTTGATCACGTAGGCCGCCTCGGCCGGGCCGGTGGTGAAGCCGTCGCCGATGTTCATGACGGCGAGTTTGGCGCCGTAGTGGCCACGCACCGCCAGGTCCTGGTCGGCAGTGATGCCGGTGTCACCGGACAGATAGGCGACCAGCCCGTTGCTGAACTTGAGCACGTAGCCGGTGGCCAGGCCGACGTCGCCGGCGATGCCGGCGTCCTTCATGGCCTTGCCGAGCTCGCCACCGATGTAGTCCGGGTCGACGCCGTTGCTGTGCATTGCCGTCACGGTGGCGATGCGCACGCCGCCCACCGTGACGCTGCCGCCGAAGCGCGCCAGGATCGAGTTGGCCGGGTCGCCGCCGTTGGCCTTCAGCTTGGCGGCGAAGAACGGCGGCATCTCGCTGCCAGTGACGATCTTCGACTTCTTGGCCAGCGCGATGTTCACCGCGCTCGTATTGGGCAGCGCCGACACCGACAGGTCGGGCTGTGCGCAGCTGCCGGCGTTGGGCTCCTTGTTGTGCGCGTTGCCGACGTGGTCGCCATGCATGTGGCTGACCAGGATGACGTCGATCTTGCCGAGCCGCGGGTCGTTGGCACCTGCCACAGTGCGGCCGGGGTCGTACAGCACGCGCGTGCCGTTCGGATCCTCGAACACGAGCGCACGGTCCTGCGGGCAGAACTCGCCGGCGATGCCACCGAGTGGCGTGACCTTCACGGTCTGGCCCAGCGCGGGCTGTGCCAGCGGCACGCACAGCGCGAGCAGCGCGGCACAGGCAAGACGAAGACTGGGCATCGGGGATCTCCTCATCGGTGGTCGGTTCCTAAAGCCAAGCCCGGCAGCAACTGAAGCCACGCGGCAGCGGGCCGCCGGCGCGGCCGGCCAGGGTCATTCCGCCAGGACGATCCACCGCTTGCGACCCGGTTGCGATGCGGCCTGATCGGCTGCTTG
>Ga0075356_1000025_pt1 | contig 29396 bp, 31 predicted proteins | sample WestPond_Cattail_FD_120073 | JGI IMG/M metagenome (GOLD analysis project Ga0075356, IMG submission 120073) | Natural and restored wetland microbial communities from the San Francisco Bay, California, USA, that impact long-term carbon... | ecosystem: Environmental > Terrestrial > Soil > Wetlands ... | reverse complement strand
CCGCAGGACGACGTGCCGATCGGTGCCGACGAGAAGGCCAACGTCGAGGTGCGCCGGTGGGGCGTACCACGCGCGTTCGACTTCGCGGCGAAGGACCATACCGATCTCGGCGTCGCGCTCGGGCTCGACTTCGAGACCGGCGCGAAGCTCAGCGGCTCGCGGTTCACGTTCCTGCGCGGGCCGGCGGCCCGGCTGCACCGCGCGCTCGCGCAGTTCATGCTCGACCTGCACACGCGTGAGCATGGTTACACCGAGTGCTACACGCCCTACATCGTGAATCGCGAGATTCTCGAAGGCACCGGCCAGCTGCCCAAGTTCAAGGACGACATGTTCTGGGTGTATCGCGGAGGCGACGGTCAGGCCGCCGCCGGGCGCGGCGGCAGCGAGGAGCAGGCCGAGCAGTACCTGATCTCGACCTCTGAGATCTCGCTGACGAACACGGTGCGCGAGCAGATCGTCAAGGCCGAGCAACTGCCGATCAAGCTCACCGCGCACAGCCCGTGCTTCCGTTCCGAGGCCGGCAGTGCCGGGCGCGACACGCGCGGCATGATCCGCCAGCACCAGTTCGACAAGGTCGAGATGGTGCAGATCGTGCAACCCGAACACAGCAATGCCGCGCTCGACGAGATGGTGGGTCATGCCGAGTCCGTGCTGCGCGCGCTGGACCTGCCCTATCGCGTGATGCTGCTGTCCACCGGCGACATGGGCTTCGGCGCCGCGCGCACCTACGACCTCGAAGTGTGGCTGCCTGCGCAGAACACGTACCGCGAGATCAGCAGCTGCTCCAACTGCGAAGCTTTCCAGGCGCGGCGCATGCAGGCGCGTTTTCGCAACGCGCAGGGAAAGCCCGAGTTCGTGCACACGCTTAACGGCTCTGGCGTCGCCGTCGGGCGCGCGCTGGTGGCCGTGCTCGAGAACCACCAGCTGGCAGACGGCAGCATCGCGGTGCCGAAGGCACTGCGCGCCTACCTCGGCGGCACGGAGGTGCTGAAGGCCTGATCGTCTAGAATCGCGTCCCTCGTGAGATCGACCCACGAGAGCAATACGCCCCGGAGAGATGGCAGAGTGGTCGAATGCGCCGGATTCGAAATCCGGTGTACGGTTTCTACCGTACCGTGGGTTCGAATCCCACTCTCTCCGCCAGCTCGCTCATGTGTCAGGCCCGTTTCTCGCGGGGGCGTCCGGCCAGCGCCATCAGCAGGCTAAAGCATCCGAACACCATCGCGGCGATGGCGGCCTGGAGCAGCGTGCCGACCTGGAAGCTGCCCAGCCAGAACACGCCGAAGAGTCGCGCGGCCACGGCGAGCACGAAGACAGCGGCGCCGACAAGGCCGGTGACCCGGCCAAAGGTGAGCAGCATCGTTTCCATCCGTTCGACCTTTCGGTGGTAGCAATGCACCGAAGCTTACCCGCGACCGCACGGCCCAGAATACGCGTGAACCGATGGCTGAGGCCTTAGGTGTGGATCGCCAGCATGGCGATGGAGGCGATCACCGCACTCGCCAGCACCACCACCAGCGGCAGCCCGCGATGGCGCCGACCTTGCCGGCGGCGCAAGGATTCGACTCTGGCGCCCGCGTCGGATGGGCTGATGGAGGAGGGATTGCTGGGCATGGCGCGATTCTTGGCCGGCGCGTGGCGCCCGTGCATAGCTCGATCGCGGGATGCGCCTTTGCCGCGTGAACGAATCCGCGCACGGCGGGGCCTCGCTGCACCGCGCTTCCGGCGCGGGCGCGTCGAGCTGACTGTCAGCGCGAGCGCGCGGCGTCGCGCGACAGCGCGAGCATTTCCGACGGAGGTGTCACCGTCGCATCGAAGGGGTGCGACAGCTGGCCCCCGATCGCGCCCAGGATTCGCAATACGTAGGCCCGCGTTTCGGCATAGGGTGGCACGCCGCGATAACGATCGACCGCCCTTTCGCCGGCGTTATAGGCGGCCAGCGTCAGCATCAGGTCGCCCTCGAAGTACGCGAGCAGCCAGCGCAGGTAGGCCATGCCGCCGCGCATGTTTTCCACTGGGTCGGTGATGCTGCGTACCTTGAAGCGCGCCGCCGTGTCGGGAATCAGCTGCATCAGGCCGTGGGCGTTCTTCGGCGACACCGCCAGCGGATTGAAGTTCGATTCCGTCGCGATCACCGCCAGCACGAGCTGCGGCTCGAGCTGGTATTCCGGCGCCACCAGGTTGACGAAGCGGACGATCGGTTCCGGGGCATTGCCCGGCACGGCAAGCTTGGCCGTCGTCGTTGCGGCGACGACCGGGCGCACGGGGCTTGCCGGCTTGGCGACCGCCGGAGGCGAAGCCAGCGCCGCTGCGGCCACCGCCGGGGGACGCTCGGCCTCGGGGCCGCGCAGGCAGGCCGGCGGCGCACCGCGCGGCGCACCCAGTGACTGGAGCATGTTCTGCGCCTGCACGATGCCCTGCTCGGCGGCTGCAGCGAACAGGTGGGCCGCCTGCGCATCGTCGCGCTGGATGCCGCGACCGTTGATCAACATCCAGGCCAGGCTGAACTGGGACTCGGCGTCGCCGTGACGCGCGGCACGGCAGTACAGCTGCGCGGCCATGGCCGAGTCGCGCGGCGCGCCGTTGCCCTGCTCGTAGGCGATCGCTTCGTCGCGCCAGCGTTGCACCTGTTCCGGCGAGGCGACGGCGCCGGGTGCTCCACCGGCCATCGGCGCCCGGGCCAGCGCATCCAGGTTCGGTACGGGCGTCGTCTGCGCGCCGGCCACCATACAACCGCACAGCGCCGACGTCGCGGCCGAGCGTCGACACGCGCGCAGCAGCGAGCCACGAATGGCAGCAGGCAGGGTCGTCACCAGAACAATGCAGAGAGAACGGGACGCTACTCTCGGGCGAGTCGGCGGCCATGTCCAGCGGTCGACCCAGCGCAGTGGACCTGCAAGTGGGGGGTTGCGCCCGGCCGGGCGAACCCGGTGGCCTGCTTTCGATGAAGGCTCTATGCTGGCGACGCGCCTTCTAACCGTTCACCACGTCATGTGGCGCGCCGCCGCAGGAGACCCGATGAGACTGCTCCGATTGCTGCTGGCCGCCGGATGGGCGCTGCTGGCTACCGCTGCCGTTGCCCAGGGCTACCCCAACAAGCCGATCCGCATGGTCGTGACGTTCCCGCCGGGCGGGGCGCCCGACACGCTGGCGCGTGTGTTCAGCGACAAGGCCAATCTCGGCCAGCCGGTGGTGGTGGACAACAAGCCCGGTGCCGGCGGCAACATCGGCGCCGAATTCGTCGCCAAGGCGCCAGCCGACGGCTATACGTTCGTGATGGGCACGGTCGGCACGCATGCGATCAACGGCGCGCTGTACGCGAAGATGCCCTACGACATGGTGAAGGACTTCTTGCCCGTTGGCCATGTCGCGTCGGCGCCCAATCTGCTGGTGGTGACCAACGAGCTGCCGGTGAAGTCGGTGGCCGAGTTGATCAGCTACATGAAGGCCAACCCGAACAAGCTGTCGTTCGGCTCGCCCGGCATCGGCAGCTCGGTGCATGTGTCGGGCGAGTTGTTCAAGTCGATGACCGGCACCTCGATGACGCATGTGCCCTACAAGGGTCGCCAGTTCGCGATTCCCGACCTGGTCGGCGGGCAGATTCAGTTGATGTTCGACAACATGCCTTCGGCGCTGCCAATGGCCAAGGAAGGCAAGATCCGCGCCCTGGCGCAAACAACCGCCAAGCGCTCGAGCGCTGCGCCAGACGTGCCGACGGTCGCCGAGACGGTGCCGGGCTTCGAGGCGACCACCTGGTTTGCCGTCTTTGCGCCGGCCGGCACGCCGGCCGAGGTGGTGGCGCGCATGAATGCGGAGATGCAGCGTGTCTACAAGCTGCCTGACGTGCAGGACAAGCTGAAGGGCCTGGGCCTGGAAACATGGATTTCCACGCCGGACGAGCTGGCGCGGTTCCAGGCCGCCGAGATGCTCAAGTGGGCCAAGGTGGTCAAGGAATCGGGCGCCAAGGCCGAGTAGGGGCGGGATCGGCGTTTGCCGGGACGCCGGACGACGTCGGGCAGGCCGCTGGCCTGATCATCATCAGCAGCGCCTGGCTGTCCGCTGCCCGGCGACGACTTGCGTTGAAGCAAGCAGCGTCTCCTGCTCATGGGGCTGCCCGGGCTCGTCGCCAGGACCCGACGCTACCATTGCGGACTTGACCCTCACCACGCTGTGAACCCATATCGCCCCGGCCCGGCGCTGCGCATCGGTTTGATGCTGGCGGTGCTTGCCGGTTGTGCCACCCGCTCGGCGGACATCGTTCCGTTGCCCGAAGACCCGGCGTCGTTCGCCGGCTGGGATTGCGAACAGATCTTCGACGAGTCCGACCGCGTGCAGCTGCGCGCCGCCGACGTGGCCTACGCGGTCGACGCCCGGGTCGGCAACAACATGATCGCGCTGAGCATCGGCGCGGTGGTGTTCTGGCCCGCGTTGCTCGCGATGCGGCCCGACGGGCCCGAAGCACGCGAACTTGCCGCACTGAAGGGCCGCTTCGACGCGCTGCGACTGGCTGGCGATCGCCGACGCTGCGGGTCGCCGCCCGAGATGATGAGCACGAGCCGCGCCGCCCGCATGCCGCTGGCCGCGGGTGAGCGCTTCGTCTATGAAGAACGCAACGGTCCGCGAGGTTCGCCGCGCGAACTCGGCATGCGCGTCACGGCCCTGCGGCGCGACGCGATCGAATTCAGTGCCGACATGGACGGGCAGGCGCTGCCAGGGGTCTGGCGGCAGGACCTGGCCGGCAATCCGCAGCTCGATGGCCGCACGCCGCTGATCGCTTGGCAGCGTCTGCTGCAGCGGGATCTGCAGCTCGGCCAGGTGCTGGCTGGCGATCTGTACGGCGCCGACGGCGTGGGCACGCCGGCCAAGCTGCGCGGCCAGGTGGTGGCACAGGGCGTGCAGAACGTGGCGGGCCGCTCGTTCGATGTCGCGGTGATCGAGCTGTTCGGCGATGCGCCGATGGGCGAGCAGGCCAGCACGCGGTTGAGTGGCGTGATGGCGGTCGACCGCTCCAGCGGCCTGTTGCTGCGTCTGGAACTGCAGTGCGCCAACAGCGATTTCGCGCTGCGCCGACGCTTGATGCGCATCGAGCCGCCCGCGTCGTGACGCTGTCACGCCGCCTTGCCGCTTTACGCACCTTTACCCCCGCCGCACCGGCGTGCAACGTGGCCGGCTGATCATGACGGCGTCGATGTTCGACGTAGCCTCGTGAGGACTGCATGACCCCCAAGACCCTGATCTCCGATTTGAAGCCCGTGCGGTTGATGGCCGCCACGCTGGTGATGGCGCTTGCCGGCTCGGCTGCGCTGATCGCACAGGCCCAGCCGATGGGCGGCGGGCACCGTGGCGGCCCGATGGGCGGCCCGGATGCCATGTTCGGCGGCCATATGTCGGAGCGCCTGCTCGACAGCGTGGATGCCAGCGCCGAGCAGCGCACCCGCATCCGCGAGATCATGAAGGGCGCGATGACCGACCTGCGCCAGCAGCGCGAGGCGAGCCGCGGCCTGCGCGAGCAGGCGATGACGCTGTTCACTCAGCCGACCGTCGACGCGCGTGCCGCCGAGGCGCTGCGCCAGCAGATGCTGAAGCAGCACGACGTGGCCAGCCAGCGCATGATGCAGGCGATGCTAGATGCGAGCGCTGTGCTCACGCCCGAGCAGCGCACCAAGCTGGCCGAGCGCATGAAGCAGCGGCGCGACATGATGGAGCGCCACCAGCGCGAGCGCCGCGCCGGCGAGACGCCGAAGAGCTAAGCTGCGCGTGACGCATGACTGGCGCGCGTCGACGAGGCCGGTGAGCACCGGCCTTCCGACGCGCGTTGCCACATCCGGGGCCGCCGCCATGACTTCCAAGCTGCTGCTGATCGACGACGACGCACGCCTGACCGGCATGCTCACCGACTATCTGCGCGCCAACGGCTTCGACGTCGACGCGGCCGGCACGCTCGCTGCCGGCCGCGACCGGCTGCGCCACGGCGGCTACGATGCGCTGCTGCTCGACCTGATGTTGCCCGACGGCGACGGCCTCGACCTCACGCGCGAACTGCGCGCCGACGCACGCCACAAGCGACTGCCCCTGCTGATGCTCACAGCGCGCGGTGACTCCGCCGATCGTGTGGTCGGTCTGGAGATCGGTGCCGACGACTACCTGCCCAAGCCGTTCGAGCCGCGAGAACTTCTGGCGCGGGTGAAGGCGCTGCTGCGGCGCAGCGCCGCATTGCCAGAGGCCGACGAGGTGCTGCGTTTCGGCCGGCTCGAGGTCGACCTCGGCGCGCGCGAGGCACGCATCGACGGCAAGCCGTGCGACCTGACCAGCCACCAATTCGACCTGCTCGTGGTGCTGGCGCAAGGCGCCGGCCGCGTCTTGTCGCGCGACCAGATCATGGATGGCCTGAAGGGCCATCCGCTGGAGGCCTTCGACCGCAGCATCGACGTGCACGTGTCGCGCATCCGCGCGGCGATCGAAGACGATTCCAAGTCGCCAAAGCGGCTGCTCACCGTGCGCGGCGTCGGCTACGTGTTCGCGCGCAAGCAGGACGGGCAGGCGTGAACGCGGTCGTCGCGGCAGCGGCGCCATGAACTCGCTGTACCTGCGCATCTGGCTCACGGTGGTGGCCGTGCTGGCTGCGTTCGCGCTGGCCTCGGGCTGGTTCGTGCAGCGTCATCTCGAGCAGGAACGCGTGCGCCTCGAAGGTGCGCAGTCCGAACGGTTCGCTGCCTGGGCCGAGCTGGTACAGCGCTCGTTGCCGGCGGCCGAGACACCCAGCACCGAGCAGGCCGCGGCTCTACGCGACTGGTCGTTGCGCCTGCGCCTGCCGATGGCACTCGACGACGCAGCCGGCCAACGCATCGTCACGTCGGAGACCTATGCGCGCCGCGAGGTCGACGGCGGAAGGCGCGGCTTCGCCGTCCGGCTCGACGACGGTCGCACCTTGTGGGTCATGCGCCCCGGCGGATTGCGTGGCGGGACGGCAGGCGCTGTCGACCGGCCCGCGCCGGACGCGCGCGAGCCCGGCATGGGGCCGCCGCCGCGGCCGGGCAACCCGCGGCCGTGGTTCGTGGTGCCACCCGGTCCGCCGGGACTCGGCCTCGTGCTGCTGCTGGCGTTGCTGTTCGTCGCGGTCGCGGCCGGTGCGTACCCGGTGGTGCGCGGGCTCACGCGTCGGCTCGAGGCACTGAAACGCGGGGTCGAGACCTTCGGCTCCGGAGCGCTGTCGCATCGTGTCGACGCGTCGGGCCGCGACGAGGTCGCGGCGCTCGCTGGCAGCTTCAACCGCGCGGCCGAACGCATCGAGACGCTGGTGCGCTCGCATCAAAGCCTGCTGGCCAACGCGAGCCACGAACTGCGCTCGCCATTGACGCGACTGAAGATGGCGATCGCCCTGGCCGAGCAGGCCGACGCCGCTCAGCGCGCCACCTTGCGGCGCGAGATCGATGCTGACATCGCCGAGTTGGACGCGCTGGTCGAGGAGGTGCTGCTGGCCAGTCGCCTCGACGCGGGTGCGTTGCCGGACAAACGCGAACAGGTCGATCTGCTGGCCGTCGCCGCCGAGGAGTCGGCGCGGGTCGACGGTGTCGTGCAGGGGCGCTCGTGCATCGTGCCGGGCGACGAGCGGCTGCTGAGGCGTGCGCTGCGCAACCTGCTGGAGAATGCGCGCCGCTACGGTGCCGGCGAGATCGAGACCACGGTCGACCGCAATACGCGCGGCGCTGTCGAGGTGCGTGTCTGCGACCGCGGGCCGGGCGTGCCGGAGGCGTATCGCACCCGCATCTTCGAGCCGTTCTTCCGCTTGCCCGGGCATGCCGAACGAGAAGGCGGCGTCGGCCTGGGGCTGAGCCTCGTGCGGCAGATCGCCGAGCGTCACGCAGGGCGGGTGCGCTGCGAGGCCCGTGACGGCGGCGGCAGCTGTTTCGTGCTCAGCCTGCCGGCGTGACGCCAGCGCGGGCGTGCCGCCTCTTCTGCTGGCGCAGCATCCACGCGAGGAACGTGGTCAGTGCAAGGCCCGCAAGCACCAGCCCCGATGTGCCGGCCAGCCAGAAGCCGCTCGCACCCTGCGTTTCGCCGAGCAGGCCGAACGCCAGCGCATAGCCGCCGGCCAGGCCGACGCCCCACATCGACAGCGCGAACACCACCAGCGACACGACCGTCACGCGCCACGCGCGCAGCACGAACTGCGCCATCGTCTGCAGGGCGTCACCGATATGGAAGAGGGCGACCCAGGTCAGCAGGGGCAATGCGGCGGCGATCACCGCGGCGTCCTGCGTGTACAGGCCCACGATGCGCGGGCGCAGTGCGAAGACCGTGCTGCCGACCAGCACTGACAGACCGAGCGTGATCTGCAGGCCGCGCCAGCCGATGCGTCGGGCCGCCTCGCGCGCGTCGGCGCCGATGCTCTGCGCGACCAGTGTCGAGGTGGCGCTCGACAGCGCCAACGGCAGCATGAACATCACTGACACCAGGTTGGCGGCGATCTGGTGGCCGGCCACAGCCGTGGTGCCGAGCCGGGCAATGAAGATCGCCATGAACGAGAACGCGGTGACCTCGATCAGGATCGTCAGGCCCATCGGCACGCCCAAGCGCAGCAGCGCCAGCAGCGAAGGCCGATGTGGCCGCGCGAGGCCATGGCCGTTCAGTTCGAAGCGGCGGTAGAACGGGTCGCGGCGCAGCAGCAGCATCGCCGCCAGCAGCTGCGACCACATCGCGATCAGCGTGGCCAGGCCGCAGCCGGTGACGCCGAGGGCCGGGATGCCGAGCGCGGGCACGCCGAACACCAGCGCGGTGGACAGTGGAATCTTCAGCGCCAGGCCGCCGAGCTGCACGACCATCACCGCCTTCGGCCGCGAGACCGCGGTGTTGAAGCCGCGAAACACGGTGAACAGCAGCGACGCCGGCAGCGCGAAGGCGAGCGCCATCAGGTAGCCGTTGATCTTGCCGGCCACCTCGGGCGTCGCGCGCGACAGCGCGAGGAAGGGGTGGGGAAACGCGAGCAGCGTGCTGCCGAGGACCGACAGGCCGAGCGCGAGCCAGACGCACTGATGCAGTTGCTGTCCCGCCTCGGCGAGACGGCGTGCCCCGTAGAGCTGACCGACGATCGGCCCGATCGCGAGCACGACGCCCATCAGCCCGATGAACACCGTGATGTAGGCCGACGCGCCAACCGCGAACGCCGCCAGGTCGGTCGACGAGTAGCGGCCGACGAGGACGGTGTCGACCGTCGAGAAGCCGAGCACCGCCAGCTGGCCCACCAGCACCGGCCAGGCCAGCGCCGCGATCCGCCGTGCGTCGTCGGCGAGCGTGGTACCGGCGCTGCTCACGCCGCCCGTTCGCCTGCGCCCGTGGCGGGCTTGGGATGGTCGGCACCGCTGGCCTGGCGGGCGCGTTCGGCATAGCGATTGAAACGCCACGCCGTTGCCTGCAGCGTGATGCGGCGCCACACCGCGCGCTTCTCGCCCGGTGACAGGCTCGGCCAGTGCTGCACTTCGCCCTCGGTGCGGCCGCAGCCCTTGCACACCGCGTCACCCTGCGCGGTGCTGCAGATGGCGATGCAAGGCGCATCGGGCGTGCTGGCGTACCAGCGCTGCCAGGCCGCAGCCGCGGCTGGTGGCATGCCGTGTTCGTCGATTTCCGACTGGCGGTAGTAGACCAACAGGCCATATACCTCGGCCAGCGCGCGTACCTCGGCGCAGGCGCTGATGCCGTCGATCGACGGCGAGCGCTGGCGCCACCAATTGATGGCAGCCTCGATATCGGTGATGTGGATGCCGGCCATGTGCAAGCCGAAAGGGGCGGCAAGGATACCCGGTCCGTCAAAGCCCGCCGGCCGTCGTCGGCACTGCGTAAGAAGCGGGCTGCGCGTCCGACTCAACGGGCATGGCTGCCCTAAGCTGCGCACTGCACCGCATCCTCGCCTGCGCGGGGGTGGCTGTGGGCGGGCTGTCGGCGCCGGTCGCCATGTCGGCACCTCCGGCGACGTGCCGCGTGGAGGCCAGCGGCGCGCCGCCGAGGGTGGTCGAGTTGTACACGTCCGAAGGCTGCAATTCGTGCCCGCCGGCCGATCGCTGGCTATCCGGCCTGACCGGCCGCGGTGACACGTTGGCAGCGGCTTTCCATGTCGACTACTGGGACCGTCTCGGCTGGCGCGACCGCTTCGGCAGCGCGCGTCATACCCAGCGGCAGTCGCAGGCTCAGGCGCACGCGGGCGTGAGCTTCAGCTACACGCCGCAGGTGCTGGTGGACGGCCGCGACTGGCGGCGCTGGCCGTCGCTGCCGCCGGCGTCCGATGTCGGCTTCGGACGCGCCACGCTCGTGTTGCAACGCGACGGCGACAAGGTGCAGTGGCAGGTGCAGCCCGCCGCCGATGTGCCGGCACGCCTCGCGTTGTGGTGGGCGCTGCTGGAGGACGGCCACGTCACCGAGGTCAAGGCCGGCGAGAACGCCGGCGCGACGCTGCGCCACGACCACGTGGTGCGCCAGTTCGGCGTGGTGCCGCCCTGGCGCGGCGCGGCCGCGCAGACGATCGATGTGCCGGCGCGCGGCGAGGGCGGCCGCCCGGTGCGCGTGATCGCGGTGGTCACCGATGCGGCGAGCGGCGCCACGCTGCAGGCGGCGCAGCTGCGCTGCCCCGGCTGAGCGCGGTACGGCGACGAGACGGCCGCAGCGGCCAGCGGCGGCGAGGGATCAGGCGGCCTTGATCAGGTCGCTCGCCTTCTCGGCGATCATGATGGTCGGTGCGTTGGTGTTGCCGCTGACGATGCGCGGCATCACCGAGGCGTCGACGACGCGCAGGCCCTGCAGGCCGTGCACGCGCAACTGCGCGTCGACCACGTCGAGCGGGCCGGGCCCCATGCGGCAGCTGCCGACCGGGTGGTAGATCGTGTCGGCGCGGTCGCGGATGAAACGCTCGATCTGCTCGTCGGTCTGCGCCGCCGCGGAGGCCTCGAGTTCGCGGCCGGCATAACCCGCTAGCGCGCTCTGCTGCAGGATGCGGCGCATCAGCTTGAAGCCCCGCACCATGCGCTCGACGTCGTCGCGCTCGGCCAGGAAGTTGGGATCGATCAGCGGCGCCGCCATCGGGTCGGCGCTGGCCAGCGACACGCTGCCGCGGCTCTTCGGCTGCAGCAGGCAGACATGGCACGAGTAGCCGTGGCCGAACACCGTCTTCCGGCCGTGGTCGACGAGCTTGCCGATCACGAAGTGCAATTGCAGGTCCGGCAGCGCCTCGTCGGCGCTGCTGCGGATGAAGCCGCCTGCCTCGGCGAAGTTGGTCGTCAGCATGCCGCGGCGATGGCTGCGCCACTCGAAGATGCCGCGCAGCGCGCGCACCAGGCCGACCAGCGAGATGCCGAACAGATCCTTCAGATGCGGTGCGTCGACCACCTGCACGACATCGGGGTGGTCGTGCAGATGGCGGCCGACGCCAGGCAGGTCGTGCACGACCGCGATGCCGTGGCGCTGCAGGTCCGCGCCCGGCCCGATGCCCGACAGCATGAGGATCTGCGGCGACTGCAGGGCGCCGGCGGCGAGCAGGACTTCGCGTCGCGCCTGCAGTTGCTGCATCCCGGCGCGCGTGCGCAACTCGACGCCGACGGCGCGCCGGCCCTCGGTGACGATGCGCAGCACCTGGGTGTCGGTCAGCAGGCTCAGGTTGGGTCGCGACAGCACAGGTGCGAGATAGGCCTTGGCCGCGCTGCATCGCTCGCCGTTGCGGTGTGTCACTTGGTACAGGCCGACGCCCTCCTGCTCGGCGGCGTTGAAGTCGCGGTTCAGCGGATAGCCGGCCTGGCGCGCGGCCTCGACGAACACAGGGCCGAAGCGGTTCGGGCTGCGCAGGTCCATCACATTGAGCGGGCCGCCGCTGCCGTGATAGGCGTCGGCACCGCGCTCGTTGTGCTCGGCGCGCTTGAAGTACGGCAGCACGTCGTGGAAGGCCCAGCCGGGGTTGCCCTGCTCGGCCCAGTGGTCGTAGTCGGCGCGTTGGCCGCGGATATAGACCATCGCGTTGATCGAGCTCGAGCCACCGAGCACCTTGCCGCGTGGCTGATAGCCGCGGCGCCCGCCGAGTCCGGCCTGCGGCACGGTCGAGAAAGCCCAGTTGACCTGGCCGTTCTGCGCCAGCAGTGCAAGGCCGGCGGGGCAGTGGATCAACGCGCTGCGATCGACCGGACCGGCCTCGATCAGCGCGACCCGCGTGTTCGGGTTTTCGCTGAGTCGCGCCGCCAGTACGCAACCCGCCGAGCCGCCGCCGATGACGATGTAGTCGTAGGTTCCCGCTGTCACGCCGATGAGTCCTCGCCCGCTGGAGTGCGATCGCGAGGCATGATATCGGCGGCGCGCGCGTCGCACGGCAAACACGGCGCAATTGGGCATCTGCCTCTACAGTGCGTCGGTATTGACGCCAGAGCAGGAGACAAGGGTCATGGCAGGACGCAACGCAACGATCGCCCGTGTGCTCGCCTTCGCGCTGGTGTGCGCGGCGACGCTCGTGAAGGCCGAGTATCCCGAGCGTCCGATCACGATGATCGTGCCTTTCCCGCCCGGTGGCGTGGCTGACACGGTGGCGCGTCCGGTGGCCGAGGCGTTGTCGCGCGAGCTCAGGCAGCCGGTGGTCATCGAGAACAAGGCGGGTGCCGGTGGCGGCCTCGGCATGGGGCTGGCCGCGCGTGCCGCGCCGGACGGCTACACGGTGCTGCTGTCGTTGTCGTCGATCTCGATCCTGCCCGAAGCAGACAAGCTGTTTGAGCGCAAGCCCTCGTTCACGCTGAGTCAGTTCAAGCCGATCGCGCGTTTCACGGCCGACCCCACCGTGCTGGTCGTGCGCGCCGACGCGCCGTGGAAGACGCTGACCGAATTCGTCGCCGACGCCAGGCGCAGGCCCGGTGCGCTCAACTACGGGAGCTCGGGCAACTACGGCACCATGCACGTGCCGATGGAGATGCTCAAGTCGGCGGCGGGCTTTCGCATGGTGCACATACCGTACACCGGTGCCGGGCCAGCGGTGGTGGCGCTGCTGGGGGGGCAGGTCGACGCGATCGCGAGCGGGCCGTCGACGGTGGCGCAGCACATCCGCGCCGGGCGGCTGCGCGCGCTGGCCCATTGGGGCGACAAGCCGCTGGCGTCGCTGCCCGAGGTGCCGAGCCTGACGAGCCAGAGCCTGCCGGTCAGGTTCGCGCAGTGGTCGGGCCTGTTCGTGCCCGCCGGAGTCAGCGAGGACATCGTGCAGCGGCTGCGCGCAGCGGCCCGCCGGGCCGCTGCCGATGCTCAGGTCCAGCAGATCATCCGTGGCGCCGGCAGCCCGGTTGAATATCTCGACGCCCCGGAATTCCAGGCCTACTGGGATGCCGACGCCCTGCTGATGGGGCAGGCCGTGCGGCAGATCGGCAAGGTCGAATAGCGCCGTCACAGGTGTCGCCGGCTCCGCCTGGCGTTATCAGTTCCGACGATGGTTGCCCCGCCGCCACATAACGCGACCGACAACCGACAAATGCGGTTACATTAGTCGGACAGACATACGCGAGACCGTTTCCACAAGGTCTTCTCGCCCACCGCCCGGCAGCTGAAGTTCGCGCCGCCAAGCGGTCCTAAGGATCGAGTTCCCGGTTTGACGTTTCTTGAGTGTTTCTGTCCGCGCGCCGGCGTTGTGCCGCGTGCGGTGGTTCTATCTATTCAACACTCAACAAGGAACATTCATCCATGAGTACCGAAGGCACCCAGACTGGCGTCGTCAAGTGGTTTGACGATGGCAAGGGTTATGGTTTCATCACGCCCGAAGGCGGCGGCAAGGATCTGTTCGCGCATCACAGCGAGATCAAGAACGGCGGCGGCTTCCGCAGCCTGCAAGAGAACCAGCGCGTCGAATTCGAAGTCAAGCAGGGCCAGAAGGGCCTGCAAGCCGCGAACATCCGCGTGATCTGAACGATTCGCTCGGCAGCCCAGCGCTGCCGCAGGAAAGCAAACCGCGGCCCTAGGCCGCGGTTTTTTGCTTGTGAGGCCGTTTCGCCTCAGCGACGCGGGCCCGAGCGGCCGGCGGTGGGCCGAGCCGGCTTGCCGCCACGGCGTGGAGCGGGCGACTTGGCGCCCGGGCGCTGGTGCACGACCTTGGGCGCCGGACGCGGCTCCATGCCTGGCACGGTGGCCTCGGCGATGCGCTGCGTGGTGAAACGCTCGACGCGGCGCACGGCCGGCGTGTCGCGTCGTTCGGCCAGCGTGATGGCCAGGCCCGTGCGGCCCGCGCGGCCGGTGCGGCCGATGCGGTGCACGTAGTCTTCCGCCTTCATCGGCAGGCCGACGTTGAAGACATGCGAGATGCTCGGCACGTCGATGCCGCGCGCGGCCACGTCGGTGGCGACCAGCACGCGAAGACGGCGCTGGCGCAGGTCGGTCAGCACCCGGGTACGCCGGCCCTGCGGCATGCCGCCGTGCAACGACGCCACCGGGTGGCCGATGTCGGCCAGCCGGTCGGCGAGCTGATCAGCCTCGCGCTGCGTGCTGGTGAAGACCAGCGCCTGCTCGACGTCGCGGTCGACCAGCAGATGCTCGAGCAGCGCATGGCGGTGGCCCATGCTGTCGGCCCAGTACAGGCGCTGCTCGATGTCCTGGTGGCGATCGGTGTGCCCGGCCACGTTGACGCGCTGCGGGTCGCGCGTCAGGCTGCGCGCCAGGTCGCCGACCGGCCCACCGAAGGTGGCGCTGAACATCAGCGTCTGGCGCGTCGCCGGCAGAGCCTGGGCGATGAAGCGGATGTCGTCGATGAAGCCCATGTCGAGCATGCGGTCCGCTTCGTCGAGCACCAGCACCTGCACGCTGCGCAGCACGGCGCTGCCCGAGCGCATCAGGTCCATCAGCCGGCCCGGGGTGGCCACCAGCACATCCAGCGGGCCGCGCAGCGCCTTGAGCTGTGCGCCGTAGGGCACGCCGCCGACGACGCTGGCCACGCGCAGGCCAGCGATGGCCCCGCCGTACACGGTGCACGCCCGGGTCACCTGCAGCGCCAGTTCGCGCGTCGGCGCCAGCACCAGGATGCGCGGTCCTGAGACTACACCCTTGGCGCGGCGCTGCGCCGGATCCTGCCGGGCCTGCAGCACCCGCTGCAGTGCCGGCAGCACGAACGCGGCCGTCTTGCCGCTGCCAGTCTGCGCGCTGACCAGCAGGTCGGCGCCTTGCAGAACCTGCGGGATCGTTTGCGCCTGCACCTCGGTCGGTGCGGTGTAGCCGGCGCGGGCGACCGCCGATGCCAGCTCGGCGGCCAGGCCGAGCGCAGCGAAGGCCGCGCCATCGGGCCGCGGGGGCGCGGTCACGACAGGGGGAACGCCGGACACGGCGCGTTGGAAGTCGTCGAAGCTCATGGCTTGCCTTTTCGAGAAACATTCGGCACCGACCTGTCGCGCATCGAAGCGCCGACAAGCACAGCACCGCGCGCTGCAACGGCGGGTCGCACCGTTGTCACCGCGTGGGTGAAGTCGTCACGCGCGAGTGAAGCCTCGGAAAGGGGCCGCGTTCGCTGGTACGACGGCATCGCCGCCAACCAGGATTCGAATTCGGTATCGCGGCGCCTGTCAGGCGCCGGCCGCTCGATGCAAGGGCCAGAGGGGATGAACGAAGGCGCCACCCGTTGGTGGCGCCGAGGCCGTATTGTGCCAGAACGGGGCCGCTCCATGCGGGAAGACCCGCAGAAGCGCCGGCGCGGCCATCAGGTGGACGGGTCGACGCCCGGCGCCGGCGAGGTCGTGCCGTCGGCAGGCGAATCGCCAGGCGACGGCTGGCCCGGGGTACCGTCGGGCTTCTGGCTCAGCTTGCGCTGGCGCTTTTCTTCGGCCTTGCGCTTCTTGGCCAGCTCGCGCTGGCGTTTCTCGTACGAATAGTTCGGGGTCGCCAAATGGCCGCTCCTACAGTGGGGTACATCCCTGCAGGCACCCTGGAGTGCCCCGGTTGCCGCACAGCATACGGCATGGCCGCCGCTGCCGGGGCGATGTTGCAGGCATATACAGCGCGGCACAGCGCGGCTTCGCCGGCGTGGCCGCGCAAGACCGGGATGGCCCACAGGGGATTGCGAAGCGCCCCGCCGATCCGGCATGCTGCGAGCCCCGATCCACGACCCCGAGGTGCGAGTCCATGAACCTGCGAATCCTTCGTTTGTGCGCGTTCGCCGTGCTCGCCAGCCTGGCGGGCTGGGCGGCGCACGCCGCCGACACGCCCGACGTGAAGCCGGCCGACGACAAGCTCGCCCAAGCCCGCAGCCACATCAAGGCCAGGCAATGGACGGAGGCGATCGGCGAGTTGAAGCGGGTCAACGACAGCGGCAGCGCCGACTGGAACAACCTGATGGGCTACAGCCTGCGCAAGGCACCAGCGCCCGACCTGGCCGCTGCCGAGCGCCACTACGACGAGGCGCTCCGTTTGGATCCGAAGCACCGCAATGCGCTGGAATACTCCGGCGAGCTTTACCTGATGAAGGGCGACCTGGCCGCTGCCGAGAAGCGGCTGGCGGCGCTCGACAAGGTCTGCACCTTCGGCTGCGAGCAGTACACCGACCTGAAGAAGGCGGTCGAGCGCTACAAGTCGGCCGGCAACAAGTACGTGGCCGCGCCGTAGCGATTCGGCCAGTCAGTAGATCAGGCAGCTCGTCGCGACGGTGTGCGTGTGCCCGTCGACGCCGCCTGCCGTCGAAGTCACCGTCACCGCGACGCCTGACTGCAGCTGGGCCAGCTGCGCAGGCGTCAGCGTGATCGAGTGTCCGTGGTCGGCCGTGCCGGTGATGTCGTAGGTCCTGGCCGTCGTCGACGCCAGGTCGGGCACGCCGATCGTCACCGCGTGCCCGTGAATCGGCGCCCCGACGGTGGAGCCGCACGCGCTGGCCGGCGCGGCATTGCCGCCGCCGTAACCCCCTCCGCCGCAGGCATGCAGCAGCACACCCGCGCCACCGCCCGCCGCCATGGCGAGGAACCGTTTGCGATTGATGTCCATGGTGACTCCCGCAAGTACGTGCCACCGCGCGCCGACCGTGTGCATTCGCGTCGCCAGGCAGCCTGTCGTATACGCAAGGGCCTGCCGGCTTCGTCCGTCCTGATTCGCAAGATCGGTGAGTCGACGTGACCGGCGGGCCAGCCGCGTTCAGGTACGCTGCCGGCCTTTGCGTTCGCCGACAACCCTGATTGCCACGATGCTTTCCCGCTTCGAACGCCTGGTTCATCCGTACCCCGACGCGCCGCCTGCCGCCATGCCGCACGGGCTGCTGCCGTTCGTCTGGGCGTGCACGAAGGGGGTGCGGCTGCATGTCGCGGTGATCATCGTCTTCGTCGCGCTGGTCGGTGTCTTCGAGGCGGTGCTGTTCGGCATGCTCGGGCGCATCGTCGACTGGCTGGGTGCCGTGAAGCCCGAGCGCTTCTGGGCAGAGCATGGCGGCACGTTGATGTGGCTCGGCGCGGTGCTGATCGCAAGCATCGGCGTGGTCGGCCTGTGGTGCCTGGTCAAGTACCAGGGCCTGACCTCGAACTTTCCGATGCGGCTGCGCTGGAACTTCCACCGCCTGATGCTCGACCAGAGCATGGCCTTCTACCAGGACGAGTTCTCGGGCCGCATCGCCACCAAGGTGATGCAGACGGCGCTGGCAGTGCGCGACACCGTGATGATCGTCTGCGACATCCTGGTCTTCGTGATCATCTACTTCGTCACGATGGTGCTGCTGGCAGGCGGCTTCGACTGGCTGCTGCTGGTGCCCTTCGTCGGCTGGCTGCTGCTGTACATGGCCGCTTTGCGCTACTTCGTGCCGCGCCTGGGCCGCGTCGCGCAGCAGCAGGCCGACGCGCGCTCGCTGATGACCGGCCGCATCACCGACGCCTACACCAACATCGCGACGGTGAAGCTCTTCTCGCACGCGCAGCGCGAGGCGGCCTATGCGCGCAGCGCGATGCAGGAGTTCATGGGCACGGCCTACACGCAGTTCCGCTACGTCACCGGCGTCGAACTGGTCAATCACGTGCTGAGCATGCTGCTCATCCTGTCGACCACGGGCCTCGCGCTGTGGCTGTGGAGCCAGGGCCGCGTTGGCGTCGGCGCGGTGGCGGCCGCCACTGCGATGGCGCTGCGGCTGAACGGCATCTCGCACTGGGTGATGTGGGAGATGGCCACGCTGTTCGAGCACATCGGCACCGTGCAGGACGGCATGAACACGCTGTCGCGGCCGCAGCTGATTGTCGACCGTGCCGACGCGCGGCCGCTGGTGGTGAGCCGCGGCGAGGTCCGCTTCGAGCACGTGCGCTTCGGCTACGGCGCGCAGGCGCCGGTGATCGACGACTTCAACCTGCACATCCGCCCCGGCGAGAAGATCGGACTGGTCGGGCGCTCCGGTGCCGGCAAGTCGACGGTCGTCAACCTGCTGCTGCGCTTCTACGACCTGCAGGCCGGCCGCATCATGATCGACGGGCAGGACATCGGCGACGTCACGCAGGTGAGCCTGCGTGCGCAGGTGGGCATGGTGACGCAGGACAACTCGCTGCTGCACCGTTCGGTGCGCGACAACATCCTGTACGGCCGACCCGACGCCGGCGACGAGCAAATGATCGCGGCGGCGCGGCGCGCCGAGGCCGACGGCTTCATCGCCACGCTGGTCGACCCCAAGGGCCGGCGCGGCTACGACGCGCATGTCGGCGAGCGCGGCGTCAAGCTCTCGGGCGGCCAGCGGCAGCGCATCGCGATCGCGCGCGTGATGCTGAAGGATGCGCCGATCCTGCTGCTCGACGAGGCGACCAGCGCACTCGACAGCGAGGTCGAGGCCGCCATCCAGGCGAGCCTGTACCGGCTGATGGAGGGCAAGACGGTGGTGGCGATCGCGCACCGTCTGTCGACGATCGCCGCGATGGACCGGCTGGTGGTGCTCGACCGCGGCCGCATCGTGGAACAGGGCGACCACCGCACGCTGCTGTCGCACGGTGGCCTGTATGCCCGCCTATGGGCGCATCAGAGCGGCGGCTTCCTCGGCGAGGAGGCCGACGACGACCTCACTGAGGCGGTGCAAACCGCCTCTTGAACCACGCTTCGAGCATCCGTTTCTCGTACTTGAGCGGGTCGCGGCTCGCGTAGCTCGACAGATGCTGCTGGTAGTTGAGATCGGCGATCCGGTCCTCACCCCGCTGCGCGGGCAAGCCACCGCCTTCAAGCGCGTAGCGCAGGTTCATGCGTGGCCAGTCGGCGCTGCGCGCGATCCGGATCTCGCCGGCCGAATGGCGTGACGGCCGCAATTCACCCGCAAGGTCGACGTCGAGCACCTCGACGTTCAGTGTCTGCCCGTCCGCCAGGTAACGCTGGCCCAGCGACTGCAGATGGGCCTCGATCGTCTTCAGGTTCGCCGGCCGGTCGAACGATCTGCCGGCATCGGCGAATTTGTCGGGCTCGACGAACGACACCTGCACGCTGCCAGCGGCCCGGGCGCCGACAGCGCATGCTGCCAGCGCGGCAAAGCCGAAGAGAATTCGCATGGTCACCTCCGCGACGCGACGACGCGGCCAATCAGGCCGGATTCAGCAGGTGGTCGATCGAGTTGGCGTAGTAGCGCAGCACGGGTTCCTCGCCGGCGCGCAGCGCGAACAGGCCGTCGGTCTCGTCGACCAGATGCCTCAATGTGAGCATACGCAGCCCCGCGCCCACTGCATAGTCCCAGTCGCTGCGAGGGACGTAAAGTCGCGCGCCGCTCGCCTCGAGCCGGATCACCAGTGCGGCCACCGCCGCCTTGATGTCGAATTCGCTCAGGCGCTGAGCCGGGTCGCGCAGCAGCACGGTGGCCACCAACGGGACCGGCAGCACCGGCACCAGCGCGCCGACCTGGCCCATCAGATGCGTGCCGAGTGCGGCCACCTCGGCCTGGCGCCGCGCCTTGTCGAGCGCGCGCCAGTCGATGCCGCGCTGCGCGGTCCACGCCCGCACCGACACCGGCGTGCCGAAGTTGACGCAGGCATAGCCCATTCGGTGCCAGCGGCTGCGCAGCATCAGCCACAGCTGGTGCAGCAAGAAGGCGACGGTCGTGCCGGCGGCGCGCCAGGCGCCGGGCTTGCGTGCGGCGGTGTCACCGCTGAGCAGCAAGGTGCGGTCTTCCAGCACGCGGTCGTAGTTGAGGCCGAGCGGCACGAACACCAGATCGCGTTCGCCGTCGGTCCGAAAGCCGCGCAGCATGTAGTCGATGACGCCGAAGCGCGGCTCGCGCAGCCGGCCGTCGCGGCTCAAGCCGCCTTCGGGGTAGACCGCCTGCGTGACGCCGGCCTCGGTGGCCATCGCGATGTAGCGCTCGAGCACGCGGCGGTACAGGTCGTCCTTCGAGTTGCGCCGCACGAAGTACGCGCCCATCGCGCGGATCAGCTGCTGCAGGCCCCACACGCGTGCCCATTCACCGACCGCGTAGCTGAGCGCCGCGCGTTCGGCGGCGAGGTAGGAGGCGATGATGTAGTCCATGTTGCTGCGATGGTTCATCACGAACACCACCGTCGCGTCCTCGGGAATCGCGTTCAGCCCGGCGTCGTCGGTGTAGCCGATGCGCACGCGGTACAGCGTCTGCGACAGTTTCTTGCCGATCCAGTAGCCGATGCGGAAATACATGTAGGCGTTGAACGCCGGCACGATCTCGCGCGCGTAGCGTTGCACCTGGTCAAGCGCCACCTCGTGCGGCATCTGGCGCGACTCGGCGAAGGCGCGCGCGGCCTGCTGCACCTTTTCGTCGAACACCAGGCGGTCGATCAGCGCCTGCCGGCGCACCTGCTGGAACGGGCGGATGTGGATCGGCAGCCGGCGCTGCACCTCCTCGAGCACCTTGTTCGCGCGGCTGCGGATGAACCAGCGCGCGCTCGGCATCAGCAGCCGGTCGAGCAGCGCCCACAGCGCCAATGCCACCACGGCCAGCGCCAGCCACAGCGGCACGGTGATGCTTGTCGACAAGGCGCCTCCTCCTCGTGGAGGACTCTACGCCGCCCGATGCGTGCGGCGTGCACGCGCAAACCCCTGGCCCGAGCGGGCAGCAGGGGTTGTCGCTTACCCTCAATGCGCCTTGTCGCCCCAGAGCTGCTTGAGCCGCGCGTCGCGGCCGCAGGCCGTGCGGTAGTAGTGGTAGCGCACGGGGTTCTTCTTGTAGTAGTCCTGGTGGTAGTCCTCGGCCGCATAGAAGGGGCCGGACATCACGATCTCGGTGACGATCGGTTCCTTGAACGGCTTGCTCTGTTGCAGCGCGGCCAGCGATGCCTGCGCCGCCTTCAGCTGAAGCGCGTCGTTCGCGAAGATCGCCGTGCGATACGGCGAACCATGGTCGCAGAACTGCGCGTCCTTGGTCGTCGGGTCGATAGTGCGCCAGAACTTCTCGAGCAGTTGCTCGTACGTCACCTTCGTCGGATCGAACACGATCTGCACCGCCTCGGCGTGGCCGGTCAGCTTGCTCGAGACCTGCTCGTAGGATGGGTTCGCGACCTTGCCGCCGGTGTAGCCCGACGTCGTGCTGAGCACGCCGGGCACCTTGTCGAAGTCGGACTCCACGCACCAGAAGCAGCCGCCGGCAAAGGTGGCCTTGGCGGTCGGCGCCGCGGCGCTCTGTGCGGTGTTCTGCGCGTCTGCAAGGCCGATCGACGACAGCAGCAATGCCGCGAGCAGCGCGGAGCCGAGCGCACGCAGCGCGCCGACTCTCATGCCGCCTCCAGCACGAACTTGAGCGCGACACCGTTGTTGCAGTAGCGCTTACCGGTCGGCCGCGGGCCGTCGTCGAACACGTGGCCCTGGTGGCCCTCGCAGCGGGCGCAGTGGTACTCGGTCCGCGGCAGCAGCAGCTTGAAATCTGTCTTAGTGCCCAGCGCGCCGGCGATCGGCGTGTGAAAGCTCGGCCAGCCCGTACCGCTGTCGAACTTGTGCTGCGACTCGAACAGCGCCAGATCGCAACCGGCGCAGACGTACCGGCCCTTGCGCTTCTCGTGGTTGAGCGGGCTGGTGCCGGCGCGTTCGGTGGCTTCCTGGCGCAGCACGGCGTACTGCTGCGCGTCCAGGCGCTGTTTCCACTGCGCATCGGTCAGGCGCAACGGCTCGATCGCCGGTGTACCCGGCGCTGCGGCAGAGGCTGCTGGCGCCTTGGCCGATAGGCCGGCGGCGGCGAGGAAGGAGAACAGGCTGCGACGGGTCATGGTCATGTCAACGTGGGAGTGGACTTCAGACCCGCATCAGTCGTCCGGCGCGCCGAAATCTTGCATCGCCGTCGCCAATTCGGGCGTTCAGCGGCCCACGATACCCAACAATTCCACCTCGAACAGCAGTGTGGCATTGGGCGGGATCACGCCGCCCGCGCCGCGCTCGCCGTAGGCGATGCCCGGCGGGCAGGTCAGCTTGGCCTTGCCGCCGACCTTGAGCTTCTGCACGCCCTCGGTCCAGCACTTGATCACCCGGTTGAGCGGGAACTCCGCGGGCTGGCCGCGCGAGTAGGAACTGTCGAACTCCTTGCCGTCGGGCAGTGTGCCGCGATAGTGCACGCGCACCGTGTCGGTCGCCTGCGGGCTCGACCCCTTGCCCTCCTTGAGCGAGCGAAAGACGAGTCCGGACTCGGTGACCACGGCGCCGGCCTCCTTGGCGGACTTGGCGGCGACGTCGGCCTGCGACCAACTGGCCGCGGCAGCGACCAATCCCAGGGTCAGGATGAGAGGAGGGCATGCTTTCAACGGGGTTGCTCCCAGGCGATGTGGATGGATGAATCAGTCGATGCGGGCGCCCGAGCGCTTGACCGCCTCGGCCCAGCGCGGCGTTTCCTGCTGCAGGAAGGCGGTGAACGCGTCGGGGCCCAGGAAGGCAGGATCGGCGCCCTGGGCCACCATCTTGCTGCGGATATCGGGTGTTTCCAACGCCTGTCGGAAGGCTTCGGCCAGCCGGCTGAGCACGTCCTTGGGCGTGCCGGCGGGCGCGAGCATGCCGTAGAAGCCGACCACCTCGAAGTCCTTGAGGCCCGACTCGATCATCGTCGGCGTGTCGGGCAACGCGGCGTTGCGTTCGCGGCCGGTCACCGCCAGCGCGCGCACGCGGCCCTGTCTGGCGTATTGCGCCGCCTGCGGGATCGACTCGGCCATCACCTGCACCTGGCCGGCGATCAGGTCGGTGAAGGCCGGCGCACTGCCGCGATAGGGGATGTGGACCATGAAGGTGCCGGTGGCGTTCTTGAACATCTCGGGCACCAGATGGCTGATGCCGCCGTTGCCGGCCGAGCCGTAGTTGTAGCGGCCGGGGTTCTTCTTCAGCAGGTCGACGAGTTCGCGCACGTTGTTCGCCGCGACGCCAGGGTGCACCAGCAGCGCCAGCGGCTGCTGCGCCGTCCGCGCGACCGGCGCGAAGTCCTTCAACGTGCGGTACAGCGGCTTGCTGTACAGCGCCTCGTTGATCACCATCGTGCCGGTGTTGGCCAGCAGCAGCGTGTAGCCGTCGGCCGGGCTCTTGGCTACGAGGTCGGCGCCCACAGTGCCGCCGGCGCCGGCCTTGTAGTCGACGATCACCGGCTGGCCGAGCAGCTGCTGCAGCCGGTCGGTCATCAGCCGTGCGTGTGCGTCGAGCGGGCCGCCGGCCGGAAAGCCGATGATGATCTTCACCGGCTTGCTCGGGAACGGCTGCGACCACGCCGTCGCGCCCGCCATCGCGAGCAAAAAGACGAGGGCGCGGCTGCGCCACGTTCGAGATCCGGTCATGCGGGCTCCAGAGTTGCTACCAGGCGGCCGGGATTGTCGCGTGGCTTCAGCGCGCGACTCCGCTCTCGCGCAGGAACAGCGCCGGATCGACCATCGTGCGGTTCAGGCTGACCGACCAGTGCAGGTGGGCACCGGTCACGCGCCCGGTGGCGCCGACCGCGCCGATGCGATCACCGGCGGCCACCGTGTCGCCGACCTTCACGTCGACGGCGCTGAGGTGGCAGTACATCGTCAGCAGCCCGGCGCCATGGTCGAGCCAGACGGTGTTGCCGTTGAAGAAATAGTCGCCGGTATCGATCACCTGGCCCGCAGCGGCAGCCACCACCGGCGTGCCGGTCTCGGCCGCGATGTCCATGCCGCTGTGCGGATTGCGGGCCTGGCCGTTGAAGACACGGCGCAGGCCGAACGAGCTCGAGCGTGGCCCTGGCGTCGGCTGGCGCATCCACAGCTCGCCCGGCCACGATGCATTGAAGGTCGCGATGATATCGGCCTGGTGCGTGCGTTCGCGCTCGTAGCGGGCGAGGTCCTCCGGTGACAGGTCGACCTTGCCTTGCGGCACCTTCAAATGCTGCAAGGCATATTGCCTGGCCACGACGCGGTAACTCACCGTGCGATCGGGCTTGCCGGCATGTCGCACGGTGATGGCACCCGGCCCGGGCTTGGCCGCCAAGGGAATGCCCACCACCGCGCTCCAGCCCGACGGCCCGCCGACCACCAGCAGCGGCACGCCGTTGGCCGCCAGCGCCTGCGGGCGCTCGGTCGAGGCGCCGAGCGGCAGCACGGCAACCCCGCCGGGCACGGGTGTCGACGGGGGTAGTTCAAGGGCAACGGCCGATGCGCCGAGAACGATCATCGACAAGACGGTCAACCAGCGGATCAGTGCGTTCAGTTCAGGCTCCCGTTGTGCTCGTCGGTTGCGCCGCGCATTCTCGCGCGAAGCGCACGCACCCATGCTGCCTACACTGGTGGCATGTGCAACGATCGGCGACGGCTGCTCGGGTTCTTCACGCTGGTGGGCGCCGCGGCGTTGACGGCGTCGTGCAGCAGGGCCCGTCCGCGCGCGGAGCCGGTGGCGGCCGGTGCCACCGTGCTCGCGCTCGGCGACTCGCTGACCTTCGGCACCGGTGCGACGCCGGACACCTCGTATCCCGCGGTGCTGGCCGGGCTGACCGGCTGGCGCATCGTCAATGCGGGAGTGCCGGGCGACAGCGCCGCGCAGGCGCTCGAGCGGCTGCCGGCACTGTTGCAGGAGCACGTGCCTGCGCTGGTGCTGGTCGGCATCGGCGGTAACGATTTCCTGCGCCGTCTGCCAGAGGCCGACACCCGGGCCCATGTGCGCAGCACGTGCGAGCTGTCGCGCGCCGCCGGCGCGCAGGTGCTGCTGCTGGCGATCCCGCGGCCGAGCATGGCCGCGGCGTTCACCGGATCGCTGACCGACCATCCGCTGTATGGCGAGATCGCCGAGGCGCTGAAGCTACCGCTGCAACGCCAGGGATGGGCCGAGGTGCTGGCCGACGAGAGCCTGCGCTCCGATCAGATCCACGCCAATGCAAAGGGCTACGCGCGCTTCGCGCAAAGCGTGGCGGCCACCGCAGTGGCCGCCGGGCTGCTCAGGCGGCCTTAGGAGGCCGCGGCCGCTCACTTCGCGGCCAGCGCGTCGGCACCGGCCTTGGCCACCATGCCGTCCTGGTCCGAGTTGACACCGGAGACGCCGATGCCTCCGATGATCTTGCCGTCGACGAGCAGGGGAATGCCTCCTTCGACCGGGCTCATGCCGCGCAGGCCCAGCAACCGCAGGCCCGCGCCGCCGGCGGCGAGGCCGTCCTGCACGACCTTGGTCGTACGGCGGTAGATGGCGGCCGAGACGGCCTTGTCCTGCGCCACTTCGACGCTGGCGGTCTGCGTGTTGTCCATCTTCTCGAACGCCACCAGCTGGCCGGCGTTGTCGACGATCGCGATCGCGACCGGCCAGCTGTTCTTGCGTGCTTCGGCCTGCCCGGCGGCGATCGCCTTGCGGGCCTGATCAAGGCTGACGTTCGCGCCGTATACCGGCACCTGCGCCAGCGCGCTGCCGGCGCAGAGCACGAACGACGCCAAGGCGAGGCGGGCAATTTGCGGGATGATCTGCATGGTCTGTCTCCGTTGTCGCGTTGTTGAGCCAGCCGCACGGACGTGCGGACCGGGCGCGCAGTTTACGGAGAGACCCCGCCGTTCATTCCCGCCGCAAGCGACGGATCACTCGCTCTGCAGCTTGGGCGCCTTGGTGGCGAACTGCTCGTCCTGCAAGTGAGCCGGCAGGCTGCCGTTGAGCGCCGCGTCTGCCACCACCTTTGCCAGCAGTCGGATGCCGAGCGGTGCCAGCGCGCGTTCCCACAGCTCGCGCGCAGTTTCGCCGGGCTTGACGAAGCACCATTCCTGCGCCGCGACGGCGCCGGCATCCCAGCGATCGGCCAGATGGTAGATCGAGCCGCCGGCGATCGGATCGCCGCACTTCACCGTCCATTCGACGGCCGCGATGCCCCGGTGCCGCGGCAGCAGCGACGGGTGGTAGCCGATGCCACCCAGCCGCGCCTTGGCCACGGCGTCGCTCGCGATGCGGGCATGCGTGTGGGCGGCAACGATCAGCTCGGTGTTGTCGGCGATCTCGTTGGCGGGCACGGTCTTGGCGTCGGCCTGCACGCGCACCGGGATGTCGAGCGCGCTTGCGCGCAGCGCGAGCCGGTCGTCGGCCGCCGGCACCACGACCTGCAGCACGCGCACGTTCTTCTCCGATGCCAGCTTGTCGAGCACCGCGGTGCCGAAGTAGCGCGAACCGACCAGGGTGATGTTCAAAGTCACGTGAACTCCGCAAGAAGTGGATTTTGAAAGCGCCGCCGACGGCGCCTGCCGCCGGCTCGGTGCGGTGCGGTCAGCGGGCCCACGAATCCTTCAGGCCGGTGATCCGGTTGAACACGGGCCGGCCCGCCCGGTGGTCGATGCGGTCGGCGACGAAGTAGCCGTGCCGCTCGAACTGCACCTTGCCGTCGGCCGGCAGCGTGGCCAGCGAAGGCTCGAGCAGCGCCTGTACGACGACCTTGCTGCGCGGATTGAGCACACTCAGGTAGTCGCGGCCGCCGGCGTCGGGTTGTTCCTCGGTGAACAGGCGGTCGTACAGCCGCACCTCGGCCGCCAGCGCGTCGTGCGCGCCGACCCAGGTGATCGTGCCTTTCACCTTCACCGCATCGGCGCCGGGCGTGCCGCTGCGCGTGTCAGGCACCACTCGCGCCAATACCGCGGTCACGCGCCCGTTGGCGTCCTTCTCGCTGCCGGTGCACTCGACAATCACGCCGTACTTCAGACGCACCTTGTTGCCCGGGAAGAGCCGGAAGAAGCCCTTGGGCGGCGCTTCGGCGAAATCGTCGCGTTCGATCCACACCTCCGGGCAGAGGGCGAAGCGGCGTACGCCGAGATCGGGCCGGTGCGGGTGGGCGGGCGCCTGGCAGGGCTCGGTCGCGGCACTGCCGAACACCTCGGCCCAGTTGGTCAGCCTGAGTTTCAGCGGATCGATCACCGCCATCGCGCGCGGCGCCTGGCCCTCGAGGTCGTCGCGCAGCGCGATGTCGAGCACACTGTAGTCGACCCAGATGTTGGTCTTGCTGGCGCCGGTGTCCTCGGCCATCTTCCGGATGCTGGCCGGCGTGTAGCCGCGCCGGCGCATGCCGGCCAGCGTCGGCAGACGCGGGTCGTCCCAGCCCTCGACGTGGCGCTCGTCGACCAGCTGCTTGAGCTTGCGCTTGCTGGTGATCACGTAGGTCAGGTTGAGTCGGCCGAACTCGATCTGCCGCGGCAGCGGCCGCTGCAGCAGGCCGCCCGCGGCCAGCGACTCGAGCAGCCAGTCGTAGAACGGACGCTGGTCCTCGAACTCCAGTGTGCAGATGCTGTGGGTGATGTTCTCCAGTGCGTCCTCGATCGGATGCGCATAGGTGTACATCGGGTAGATGCACCAGCGGTCACCCGTGTTGTGGTGGGTTGCGCGCTTGATGCGGTACAGCGTCGGATCACGCATGTTGATGTTCGGCGACGCCATGTCGATCTTCGCGCGCAGCACCATCGCGCCGTCGGCGTGCCGGCCGTCGCGCATCTCGCGAAAGCGAGCCAGGTTCGCCTCCGGCGAACGGCCGCGGAACGGGCTGTCGGTGCCCGGCGTGTTGAAGTCGCCGCGCCTGGCGCGCATTTCGTCGGCGCTCTGCTCGTCGACGTAGGCGAGGCCGGCCTCGATCAGGTACTCGGCCGCGCGGCACATGAAGTCGAAGTAGTTGCTGGCGTAGTAGAGATGGCTGGTGCCGTGGGCGTCCCAGCTCCAGCCCAGCCAGTGCACCATCTCGATGATCGCGTCGACGTATTCCTGCTCTTCCTTCTCCGGGTTGGTGTCGTCGAAGCGCAGGTGGCACACGCCGCCGTAGTCGGCGGCGAGGCCGAAGTTCAAGCACACGCTCTTGGCATGTCCGACGTGCAGGTAGCCGTTTGGCTCGGGGGGAAAGCGCGTGCGGATGCGGGCCGGATCCTTCGGCGCGCTGGCGTGGTGCTGCGCGTCGCCCGGCGAACCGGCGAAACGGCGTGACGCATACACGCCCGACTCCAGATCGCGCTCGACCGCCTGGCGCAAAAAATTGCTCGCTTTGGCGGTATTCGGGTCGTGCGCGGCAGTCGACATCGAAGTGGCTTTCGCAGGCGACAAACCCGCGCGTGACAAGGACTTAAGCGCATTCTATCGATTGGCTTCACAAGCCTTTACGCGGGCGCGGTCGGCTCGTTCGTGAACCACCGCCCCGGTCACTGCGTTGTCTGCGGCAGAGGACGCCTTCAGCGGACTCGATGACGACAAGGAGAACCTTTCATGTCCACCACCAAGAACCGTCTGCTGGCCGTTGCCGCGTTGAGCGCCGTGCTGTTCGCCGGCGTGGCACACGCGGGCCAGGTGAGCTGGTCGGTCGGCATCCAGGCGCCGATCGGTCCGGGCGCCAGCATCGGCACTGTGTTCTCCAACTACCCCGCGATGCCGGTCGTCGTGGCCCCGGCGCCGGTGGTCTATGCGCCGGCCCCGGTGGTCTACACGCCGCCGCCGCAAGTGGTGTACGCGCCGGCGCCGGTGGTCTACGCGCCGGCGCCGGTCTACGTGCCGCGGCGCGTGGTGGCCGGTCCGGTGTGGGTGGGCGGTCGCTGGGTGCATCCGCAACCGCCGCGCGGCCATGGCCACGATGGCTGGCACGACGGGCGCGGTCGCTGGGACGATCGCCGCACGCCGGTGTACGAGCCGTACCGCGGCCGCGATCATCGCGACCCGCGGTGAGCCGTCACCGCCACACCCGACGCGTGCACCGCCAAGCTCCACTCAAGGCCAGCACGAGGATGGTGCCGCCGGACGGGAAAGAGCTGCTGATGGCCGCGCGCAAGTCCGGTGCCGCGGTTCCCGGTTCCCTCACCAGTGCCAGGGCACAGACGGGATCGGGCGCTTCGCAGTGCATGTTCGGTGGCAGCTCGCCGCGCTGAAGAGCCAGCACCGTGATCACCGCCTCCAGGGCCCCGGCCGCGCCGAGCAGGTGACCGTGCAAGGCCTTGGTCGAGCTGACGCGCAGGTGGTCGATCGCATCGCCCCAGACGGCGCGCAGCGCATCGGCCTCGACCACATCGCCGATCCGCGTGGCCGTGCCGTGCGCGTTGCAATAGCCGACCTCGTGCGGT
>Ga0075356_1000024_pt1 | contig 31709 bp, 23 predicted proteins | sample WestPond_Cattail_FD_120073 | JGI IMG/M metagenome (GOLD analysis project Ga0075356, IMG submission 120073) | Natural and restored wetland microbial communities from the San Francisco Bay, California, USA, that impact long-term carbon... | ecosystem: Environmental > Terrestrial > Soil > Wetlands ... | reverse complement strand
TTGCTCCAGCGCGCGGCGGCCGAAGAGCCGGGCACGATGGATCAGATCTTCGCGCTGCTGTACGACGACGTGCACCGCATGGCGCGAGCGCGGCTGGCGGGCAACCAGGCGATGACGCTGCTGGACACCACCGCGCTGGCGCACGAGGCCTACCTGCGGCTGCGCAACGCCGGGCGCATCGACGTCGACAGCCGGGCCCGGCTGATGGCCTATGTGTCGCAGGTGCTGCGGGCGGTGATCGTCGATTTCGCGCGCCGCCGCAACGCTGAGCGGCGGGGCGGCAGGCAGTCGCACGTGACGCTCGACACCGATCTGGCCGACACGCTGGCCGCGGCCGACGCCGACGTGGAGCACATCGCCGAGGCGCTGGACGTGCTCGACGCCGCCGACCCGCGGCTGCGGCAGGTGGTCGAGATGCGCTACTTCGGCGGCATGACCGACAGCGAGATCGGCGAGGTGCTCGGCGTCACGCCGCGCACGGTGGGCCGCGACTGGGAGCGCGCGCGGCTGCTGCTGTCGGTGGCGCTGAAATCGTGACTTGATGTCTGAGTTGGGCCCCGGTTTGCGTCTTTGCGCTGACAGGACCGACGATGACGACCCCGCGCCCCGCCTTGCCGAAGACCGATTGGCTCCGGCTCAACGGCCTGCTCGAGCAGGCGCTGGCCCTCGAGCCGGTCGAGCGCGCCGCCTGGCTGGCAGCGCTGCCGCCTGACGCGGCCACGCTGCGGGAGCTGCTGCGCGAGATGCTGGCCGACACGGGCGGCGGGCTGCTCGGGCCCCGTGACCGCCTGGGTTCGTCGGTCGCGCGGGTGGCCGCCGATGCGCTGGCCGCCATGCGGCGCGAGCGGCCCGGCGACCGCATCGGCCCCTGGCAGCTCGAGCGTCTGCTGGCCGAAGGCGGCATGGGCGATGTGTGGCTCGCCATCCGCGCCGACGGCGTGGTGCAGCGCTCGGTGGCGCTGAAGCTGCCGCGCGCCGAATGGGTGGACCGCGGCCTCACGCTGCGCATCGCGCGCGAGCGGGCGATCCTCGCCCGGCTGCAGCACCCGCACATTGCCACGCTCTACGACGCCGGCCTCGGCGCCGACGGCCGGCCCTACCTGGCGCTCGAATACGTGGAGGGCCAGACCATCGATGCCTGGTGCCGCGGCAAGGATCTGCAGGCGGTGCTGCGGCTGTTCATCCAGCTCGCGCGGGCGGTGGCCTACGCCCATGCGCAGCTGGTGATCCACCGCGACCTCAAGCCGTCGAACGTGCTCGTCACCGCCGACGGCGTGCCCAAGCTGCTCGACTTCGGCATCTCCAAGCTGCTGCAGGGCGACGCGGTGCTCGTCGACGCCACCGAGCTCACGCAGGTGGCAGGCCGGCGCCTCACGCTGGCGTATGCCGCGCCCGAGCAGCTGCTCGGCGAGCCGGTGGGCGTGGCCTGCGACGTGTATGCCCTGGGCGTGATGTTGTTCGAGGCGCTGTCGGCTCAGCGCCTCTATACGCAGACCGAGCGCCGCGCGCTGGAAGACGAAATCCTCCGCGGCGACCTGCGCCGGCCCAGCGACGCGGCCGGCCACAACAGTCTGGCCAGGGCGTTGCGAGGTGATCTCGATGCCATCGTGCAGCACGCGTTGCGCCGCATGCCCGCCGAGCGCTATGCCGGTGCAGGCGCGCTGGCCGACGACCTGGAGCGCTACCTGGTCGGGCAGCCGGTGCTGGCGCGGCCCGACACCTGGGGCTACCGGCTGCGCAAGTTCGTGGGGCGCAACCTGTGGCCGGTGGCGGCGGCCACAGCCGTGTTGGCGGCACTCGGCATCGGCCTGGGGGTCGCGCTGTGGCAGGCCCAACGCGCCACTGCGCTCAGCGAGTTCGTGCTGTCGCTGATCCGCCAGGCCGACCCCAACGCGTCGCGTCAGACGCGGGCGGCCGATCTGGCGATGCTCGCCTCCATCGAAGACAAGATCGATCGCGAGTTCAAGGGGTCGCCGACGCAGCAGCTGCAGCTGCGCCTGACGGTCGGCGAGGCTTATCGAAACCGTGGCGAGATGACGGCAGCGCGTCGCGTGTTCCAGCGTGCCGTCGACGAGGCGCAGCCGCACCTCGCGGCGGACGACTTGGCCCTGCTCACCGCGCGCGTGCGGGCGTCCGACACGAGGCTGATCGTGTCGACCGCCGCCTCCGAGCAGCTCGATCGGGCGATCGAGGTGCTGCGCGGCAAGAGTTTGCGCCGCGCGGCCGACGACGAATTGCTGATCGAGGCCCTCGTGACGCGACAGGTGCTGCAGCTGGTGTACGGCCTGCCGGAGCACGTGCCTGCCGAGCAACGGCTGAGTGCCGGCCGCGAGGCCGAGGCGCTCGCGCTGAGCCGCTTCGGCGCCGGCAGTCGCCAGCATCTGAATGTCTTGAATCTCAACGCACGCTGGCGGCGCAACATCGACGGTGTGCTCGTGGTGCGGGAGTCGTTGGAACGCGCGGTCCGGCAAGCGCGTGAACGCGGTGGCGACGTCATCGACAGTGCAGAACTGCGCACGGCCGAAGCCACGGTGGCGGCGTTTCGATGCGAGGAGGGTGCCGACGTGACCGCGCCGGTGGCCGCGTTGCGCGCGGCCATCGAGCAGATCCGCCAGGCCCACGGCACCACGAGTGTCGAGCTCGAAACACAATATCTGGCGCTGGGCCGCTGTCAGCGTGCGGCCCGCGACCCCTTGGCCGCGCTCGAAGCCGACATGGCGGCCTACGACGTGGCGGCGGCGCGTGAGCAGCCACCGTCTACCCAGCTGATGGCTCGCTCGTTCGAGGCCTTCGACGCCGCGATGCAGGCGCGCCAATTGGCGCTGGCGATGCGCCTGCACCAGCAAGTGGTGGCCAACTCGGCCGCCGTGCCCGAGCCGGCGCTGCGTGAGCGCCTGACGCGGCTGGCACGCTATGGCCATCTGTGCATGCTGGCCGAAGCCGGCGAAGACGAGGCGGCCCTGCGCGTGGCGGCCCCGCTGGTCGCCGACTCGGACGCGGTGTATGCCAAGGTGCGCCGCCTCACGCCCCGGCAGGGCGACCTGTGGACCTGCCTGAGCCGCGTCCATCGCGAGCAGCGCCGGCACGACGAGGCATTGAAAACGCTCGCCACGTTCATCGACCGATGCCGCACGACGCAGCTGTCGCCGCAGATCGCGTTGACCTGTCGCGGCGATGCGCTGATCGAGCGCGCGCTGGTCGAACTCGACAGCAGCCGCATCGCCGATGCCCAGGCCACGATGGCCGAGCGCCTGGCCATGTCGCGCGAGATGGCGTGGCACCGCACCTACTCGCTCGCCTATGGCCGCGTGCTGCTGGCCGGTGGCCGCTCGGCGGAGGCGATCGAGCCGCTGCAGAGGCACCACGACGAATGGGCGAAGCTGCAGCCGGAGAGCCCGTACACCGCCGAGGCCCTGTATTGGCTGGGTCGTGCGCAGCTCGCTGCCGGCGAGGCGCGCGGCCGAGCGATGGTGGATCAGGCGTGCCGGGTGCTCGCAGCTTCGCCGGTGAAGTCGCACCAGCACCTGGCCGCCGAGCAGCCGCTGCGATGAGCCGGGCGATGCCACGCCGAGTCGGCGGAAAGAACGTGCAGCGCGTGCGTCGCGCCAGTCGCCGGCTGTCGATCGTGGCGCTGTGGGCGCTGCGCGGGGCCGGTTGTGCGTTCGCGCAGCCGCTGCCGGAGGATACGGCCAGCCAGGTCACCGTCACCGGCTCCACGATCCGGCGTATCGACCTCGAGGACGCATTGCCGGTCATACGCATCAGCCGCGACGAAGTCGAGCGCAGCGGCGCTACCACGCTCGAAATGCTGCTGCAGCGCCTGCCCGCCAACGTGAACGCCGTCACCGAGGCGAACTCGGTGGGCGAGCTCACGCGGCCGGGAATTTCCAGCGCCAACCTGCGCGGCCTGGGCGGCGGCTCGACGCTGGTGCTGCTCGACGGCCGCCGCCTGGCCAACCACGCGTTCGACGGCGAGGCGGTGGATCTCGGCGCCATCCCGCTCGCGGCGATCGATCGCATCGAGGTGCTCACCGACGGCGCCTCGGCGATCTACGGCACCGACGCGATCGCCGGTGTCATCAACATCATTCTGCGGCGCGACTTCGTCGGCGCCCAGGCTTCCGCCGGCGCCCTGGCCGCACAACACGGCGGCGGCGCGCAACGCCAGGCCGGCATCGATGTGGGCACCGGCCATCTGGGTCGCGACGGCTACAACGTCTTGGCCGCGCTGCATCAATCGCGCCAGGAGCGGCTGCGCGCCACGCAACGCAGCTTCTCGCACACGGCCCAGCAGCCCGACATCGGCCTCGACGCTCTGCATGGCTCGACCTTTCCGGCCAACATCATCGACCGGCCCGGGCGGCGCATCCTGAACCCCACGGCCGCCAGCGGCTGCACGCCGCCGACCACGCTGCCGTTCCGGCCGTTTCCGTTCCGCACGCCGGCCTGCGGCGCCGACCCGGCGGTGTGGACCGACCTGCTGCCCGAGGTGGAGCGAAGCAGCGCGCTGCTGCGCGGCACCGTGCGCGCCGATGCAGCGCTCGATCTCCATGCCGAGGCGCTGCTGGCGCGCAGCCGCCTCGAGCGTCTGAGCTCGCCGATGCTGGTGCTGCCGGTCGGCAACGCGGCCGGCCCGCCGATATACCCGGCGAACGGCCCGCACTACCCGAGCGCCTTCGCCGCGGCCAACGGCCTGTCGGGCAACCTGTTGATCGCCTGGCGCGCCGACGAACTCGGCCCGCGGCGGACCACCGTGGAGGGCACGGCGCAGCGCTACGTCGTCGGCGCACAGGGACGATGGGCGGGCTGGGATGTCGACCTCGCCGCCGTGCACAGCGCGAACCGCCAGGCGCAGACCTATGGCGGCAGCTGGCTCATGCTGGGCCGGCTGATCCCGGCACTGCGCACCGGTCTCATCAACCCCTGGGGCCCGTCGGGGCCGGACGGCCAGGCGCTGCTGGCCTCCACCGTGTTCAGTGGCACGCCGCAGACCGCCGACGCCACGACCTCGCTGGTCTCGGCCGTGGCTTCCGGGCCGTTGGCCACCCTGCCGGCCGGGCCGCTGATGCTCGGTGTGGGTGGCGAGCTGCGGCGCGAGCGACTGAACTACGACTGGGACCCTGCGGTGCTGCTCAATGGTTTCAACCCGGTCGACAACGTGCCGCAATCCAAGCGCGGCACGCGGCAGGTGAAGGCGTTGCACGCCGAGCTGGCGTGGCCGGTCGAGCGCGGGCTCGACGCACAGCTTGCCGTGCGGCACGACGACTACAGCGACTTCGGCTCGAGCACGAACCCCAAGCTCGCGTTGCGCTGGCGGCTGCAGCCCGAGCTGATGCTGCGTGGTGCCGTCGGAAGGGGCTTCCGTGCCCCGCCGCTCTATGCGCTCGATGCGCCACCCGGCGTGACCCGTGTGGTCGCCGGCCTGCCCGACCCGCTGCGTTGTCCGGTCACTGGCACCGTGGACGACTGCAACTTCGTCGTGCAGGCCTATGCCGGCGGCAATCCGAACCTGCAGCCGGAGACCTCGCGCCAACGCAGCGCCGGCCTGCTGTGGCAGCCGGTGCGCGAGTGGTCGCTGGGCGTCGACCTGTGGCGCATCCAGCAAGAGGGCGTGATCACGCCGCTGACGGCGGAGAACGCGCTGCGGTACTTCGATCGCTTCAGCGACCGCATCCTCCGCGGTCCGGCGGACCCTGCGCACCCGACGTTGCCGGGGCCGATCATCGGCATGGATCTCTCGCCGATCAACCTGGGCACCACGATCGCCAGCGGCGTCGATGCGTCGATGCAGTGGTCGGGCGCGCCGCAGCCGTGGGGCCGGTGGCGGGCGAACCTGCAGGGCACCTACGTGCATCGCCATGACGCGCAGTTCGACGGCGTCGAGTTCGTGTCGCTGGTCGGCAGTGCCTTGGTGGCCTCGCCGGTGCCACGGTGGCGCAGCCTCGCCACGCTCGACTGGGCGCTCGGCCAGGTCGGCGCGACGCTGTCGCACACTTACAGCGCCGGTTACGTCGATCAGTTCCCTGGCGGCGATGGCCTGGCGCGACGCGTGCGCTCCAGCGCGGTGTGGGATCTTCAGCTGCGGTTGGCGCGGCCCGATGGCTGGCGCTTCAGCCTGACGATCCAGAACCTGCTGGACCGCGATCCCCCCGCCAGCAACCAGCAGCGATCGGCGCAGCTGGCCTACAACCCGCAGCTTTCCAATCCGTTGGGGCGCAGCCTTGCCTTGCTGGGCACGTACGCCTTTCGGTAGCGCACGATCCTTCGTTGGCCAGCGAACCGTCCGGCCCTGTGTTCGCGGCAGCATCGCTGTCGACACACGGCCTCGCGTTCGACCCATGCCAGCACAGTCCACCTTCTTCGGCCCGCGGGTCGTGCGTGCGACTTTCGTCATGGCCCTGTTCGGCTGGGGCGTCGGCTTCTACGGGCCGTCGATCTTCCTGCACGCGGTGGTGCAGCGCACCGGCTGGTCGCTGGCGCTGGTGTCCAGCGCGGTGACCGTGCACTACCTGTTTGGCGCGCTCGTCGTCGCGCGGCTGCCTGCGGTGCATCGGCGCTGGGGCGTCGGGCCCACGGCGGTGGCCGGTGCCGTCTGCACGGCCCTGGGCGTCGTGGGCTGGTCGCTGGCCCGCACGCCTTCGCAGCTGTTCGCCTGCGCGCTGATGAGCGGTGCCGGCTGGGTCACGATGGGTGCAGCGGCGGTCAATGCGGCCATCGCGCCGTGGTACGTGCGCGGCCGGCCGATGGCGCTGGCCAAGGCCTACAACGGCGCCAGCATCGGCGGCGTGGTGTTCTCGCCGTTGTGGGTGTGGTTGATTGCGCACGCGGGTTTCACGACAGCGGCCGCGATCGTCGGACTGCTGACGGTCGCCGTGATGGCGGCGCTTGCGCGCGCGGTGTTTGCGCGTACTCCCGAGCAACTGGGCCAGCATCCGGACGGCGATGCGCCGGCCCTAGCGGCGGCCCACGTCGCGTCGACGCGCAGCGCGTTGCCCGGTGGGCTCCTATGGCGCGACCGCGGTTTCGTGACGCTGGCGCTGGGCATGGCGGCGGGCCTGTTCGCGCAGATCGGGTTGCTCGCGCACCTGTTCTCGCTGCTCGTGCCGGCGCTGGGCGCGCAGGCGGCCGGGCTGGCGATGGGCTTCGCGACGGCCTGCGCGATCGGCGGGCGCCTTGTCGTGGCGAGCATCCTGCCGCGCGGTGTCGACCGCCGCCGCGTGGCCGCGCTGGCCTACGCCGTCCAGGCGGCAGGTTCGGTGTTGCTGCTGCTCGTCGGCGAGCCGCAGACCGCATGGATCCTCGTCGCCGTGGCCCTGTTCGGTTCGGGCATCGGCAATGCCACCTCGCTGCCGCCGCTCATCGCGCAGGCCGAGTTCGCCAAGTGCGATGTGCCGCGCGCCGTGGCGCTGATCGTCGCCGTGGCGCAAGCCACCTATGCGTTTGCGCCAGCCGTGTTCGGGCTCGTGCTCGGCGCATCGGCTGGCGCCGGTGCGCACATCGGCCCGGGCACGTCTCTCTTCTTCCTGTCGGTGGCGGCGGTGCAGGGTGTCGCCATCTGCTGCTTCGTCGCGGGTCGACGAAGGACCTGAGGCTGGCCTGTATATTGCATCGACCCGCTCGCCGCAGAGCGCACGCCCGAACCCGCCACCGACCTCCCGCGATGCCCCGAGCCCGCCGCACCGACGACGCCGCTGCCAAGAACGCGCCGCTCGTCGACGACATCCGGCTGCTCGGGCGCATCCTCGGCGACGTGATCCGCGAGCAGGAGGGCCGCGACGCCTACGAGTTGGTCGAGCGCATCCGCCGCCTGTCGGTGGCCTTCCGCCTGAAGCGCGAGCAAAGCGCCGGCCCCGCGCTGACGCGGCTGCTGAAGGACCTGACGGCCGAGCAGACGGTGAGCGTGATCCGCGCGTTCAGCTACTTCAGCCACCTGGCCAACATCGCCGAGGACCAGCATCACGTGCGGCGCCGCCGCATCCACGAGCGCGCCGGCCACCGCCACCCCGGCTCGCTGGAGATGAGCCTGGAGCGGCTGGCGCGCGCCGACGTGCGCGCGGCCGACATCGCGCGGACGCTGGCGCATGCGCACATCTCGCCGGTGCTGACCGCGCACCCCACCGAGGTGCAGCGCAAGAGCATTCTGGATGCCGAGCATGCCATCGCGCACCTCGTCGGTGATCGCGACGCGCTGGGCACCGAACGTGAGCGCGCCGACAACGAGGCGCTGCTGCGCGCCCGCGTGACGCAGCTGTGGCAGACGCGCATGCTGCGCACCAACAAGCTGACGGTGGCCGACGAGATCGAGAACGCGCTGTCGTACTACCACAGCACCTTTCTGCGGCAGATCCCGCGGCTGTACAGCGAGATCGAGCGCGCGTTGCCCGGCCATGCCATCGCCACGTTCTTCCGCATGGGCCACTGGATCGGCGGCGACCGCGACGGCAACCCCAACGTGACCGCGCAGACGCTGCGCATGGCGCTGGCGCGGCAGAGCGAGGTGGCGCTGCGCTTCTACCTGACCGAAGTGCACCAGCTCGGCGCCGAGCTGTCGATCTCGCAGATGTTGGCGCCGGTGACGCACGAGATGCAGGCGCTCGCGGCGCGTTCGCCCGACCGCAATCCGCACCGCGAAGACGAACCGTACCGCCGCGCGCTCACCGGCCTGTACGCCCGGCTGGCCGCCACGCTGCAGGCGCTTACCGGCACCGAGGCGCTGCGCCACGCGGTGGCGCCGCAGCAGCCCTACGAGTCGGCCGACCAGTTCCTCGCCGACCTGAGCGTCATCGAGGCATCGCTGCGCCATCATCATGCCGACGCGCTGATCGCGCCGCGGCTTTCACCGCTGATGCGCGCGGTCGAGGTCTTCGGCTTTCACCTGGCGACGCTGGACCTGTGGCAGAGCTCCGACCAGCACCTGGCGGTGATCGCCGAACTTCTGCGCGTGGCGCGCGTCGCGCCTGACTACTCGGCGCTGCCCGAGGCCGAGCGCTGCGCGTTGCTGCGGCGCCTGCTCGACGACGCGCGGCCGCTGCGCGTGGTGGGCCATGCCTACTCCGAGCTGGCGAGCAGCGAACTGGCGATCTTCGAGGCCGCCTGCGAGCTGCGTGCCACCTACGGCCGCCACGCGCTGCGCCACTACATCATCTCGCACACCGAGGCGGTGAGTGATCTGCTGGAGGTGCTGCTGCTGCTCAAGGAGGTGGGCCTCGCGCGCGGCACGCTGGGCGACGCGATGACGAGCGCGCTGATCGTGGTGCCGCTGTTCGAAACCATCGGCGACCTGCGCCAGGCGGCGCCGATCATGCAGGCGTTCTACGAGCTGCCCGGCATCGCCGCGATGATGAAGGCCAGCGGCGCCGAGCAGGACATCATGCTCGGCTACAGCGACAGCAACAAGGACGGCGGCTTCTTCACCAGCAACTGGGAGCTCTACCGCGCCGAGGTCGCGCTGGTCGCGTTGTTCGACGAACTGCAACGCCGCCACGGCCTGGCGCTGCGCCTGTTCCACGGCCGCGGTGGCACCGTGGGCCGCGGCGGCGGCCCCAGCTACGAGGCCATCCTGGCGCAGCCGCCGGGCACGGTGAAGGGGCAGATCCGCCTCACCGAGCAGGGCGAAGTGATCGCCTCGAAATACGCGCACCCCGAGATCGGCCTGCGCAACCTGGAGACGCTGGTGGCCGCCACACTGGAGGCCACGCTGCTGCATCCCACGCGGGCGGCGCCGCCGGCCTTTCTTGATGCGGCCGAGGCGATTTCGCAAGCCAGCATGGCGGCGTATCGCGCGCTGGTCTACGAGACGCCCGGCTTCACCGACTACTTCTTCGCCGCCACGCCGATCCGCGAGATCGCCGAGCTCAACATCGGCTCGCGCCCCGCCTCACGCAAGGCCACGCGGGCCATCGAGGACCTGCGCGCGATCCCCTGGGGCTTCAGCTGGGGCCAGTGCCGCGTGGCGCTGCCGGGCTGGTATGGCTTCGGCTCCGGTATCGCGCAGTTCCTCGGCGACGAGGCGACCGAGCGCGCGAAGCGGCTCGCGCTGCTGCAGCGCATGGTGCGCCAGTGGCCGTTCTTCCGCACGCTGCTGTCCAACCTGGACATGGTGCTCGCCAAGACCGACCTCGGAATCGCCGCGCGTTATGTCGAGTTGGTCGAGGACCGCCGCCTCGGCCGGCGCGTGTTCGCCGCCATCCAGGCCGAATGGCAGCGCGCCGGCGAGGTGCTGTCGCTGATCACCGGCGAACCGCAGCGGCTGGCCACCAACCCGAGTCTGGCCCGCTCGATCGAACACCGATTTCCGTACCTCGACCCGCTGAACCACCTGCAGGTGGAGCTGATGCGCCGCTATCGCGCTCGCCGCGAGGGCGAGCCGATCAACGAGCGTGTGCAGCGCGGCATCCACATCTCGATCAACGGGATCGCGGCGGGGTTGCGCAATACGGGGTGAGGGGTTGGGCGGATTCAGCCCGTGATGATGGGTCGCAGGGTCTCGATCTCTTCGACGATGAAGTCGAAGAACGCGGCCACCCGCGGCGTACGTCGCAATTCACGCGTCGTGAGCAGGCGCCAGATCCGCGACAACTCGGCCACCGGCCCCAGCACCCTCACGAGATCGGGCTCCGCATCGCCAAGTGGCAGCGGCAGCGGCCCGACGCCGATGCCCGCCTTGACCGAATAGATCAGGCCGAGAACGCTGCTGCTGCGTGCGGCCATCGGCGCATCGGGCGCCACCTTGCGCAGCCATTGGGCGATGCGATGCTTGGCCATCGTGTCGTCGAAACCGACCAACGCGTGCTTGGCCAGGTCCTCGATGCTCCCGGGTTGGCCGTGACGCTCGATGTAGCCGCGGCTCGCGTAGACCGCCCAGATGGAGTCGCCGATCTTGCGGCCCACCAGTTCGTCGTCGTCGGTGTCGCCCGAGCGCAGCGCGACATCCGCGTCGCCCTGGCTGAGGTCGATGTACTTGTCGCTCATCACGAACTGCACGCGCAGCGCGGGGTGCCGGGCGTGGAAGCGGTCGAGCAGCCCCGTCTGCATGATGCGATTGACGATCGGCTCGGGGCAGGTCAGGCGGATCACGCCGGCGGTCTCGGTGCCGAGCGTGTGCAACTGTCGCGCGAACGCCTGCGCTGCGCGCTCGACGGCCTCGGCGAAGGGCAGCACCTCCTGGCCGAACTCGGTCAGCCGGTAGCCGGTCGGCTGGCGCTGCACGAGCGACTGGCCGATGCGCCGCTCGAGTTCGACCAGGCGCCGCTGCACGGTGGACTGGTCGACCCCGAGGGCGCGGGCGGCGGCCAGCGTGCTGCCGTGGCGAGCCACGGCCAGCAGATGTTTGAGATCGTCCCAGTCGAAGCCGTTCGGGCTATGCGTCATTGCGGCCCCCGCTGGATTCCTGCGCCTTCCGCCGCCAGGCAGCGGCTCCTAAGCTCAGGCCATGAACACATCGACCAGCGACCCCGGCCACGGCTGCCAAGCCTTCAAGGCGAGTATGCGCGCGCAATGGAACACGGCCGCCACGGGCTGGAACGCCCACGGTGCGGGCATCCACGCCTGGCTGCACCACTCGACCGAAGCCATGTGTCGCATGGCCGGCGTGAGGGCGGGGGCCCGCGTGCTCGACGTTGCAGCCGGTTCGGGCGACCAGACTCTCACCATCGCGCAGCAGGTGGGTGCGCAGGGCTACGTGCTCGCCACCGACCTGTCGCCCGCGATCGTGGCGCTGGCGAGGGACAACGCCGCGCGCGCCGGGCTCGCCCATGTGGAGACCCGTGTCGCTGACGGCGAGGACCTGGGCGTGCCCGAGGCCTCCTTCGACGCCGCGGTGTGCCGGCTCGGGCTGATGTTCTTTCCCGATCCGCTGCGGGGCTTGCGCGAGATGCATCGCGCGCTGCGACCCGGCGGTGGCGTGTGCACGACGGTGTTCTCACGCCCTGAGAAGAACCCGTGCCTGACGATCCTCATGTCCACGGCCCTGAAGCACGCGGGCCTGCCGGCTCGTGACCCTTTCATTCCCGGTGGGCTGCTCAGCCTGGGCCAGCCGGGCCGCATCGACGCGCTCTTCAGGTCGGCCGGGTTCCATGACGTCGCGACGAGCGCGGTCGACGCGGTGTACCGCCTTCCCTCGGTCGACCACTACCTCGCTTTCGTCCGCAGCTCGGCAAGCCCGATCCTGCAGATCCTCGGGCAGCTCGACGCGGCTGCGGCCGAAGCGGCCTGGGTCGACATGCGGGAGCGCTTGATGGTGTTCACCACGCACGACGGGTGGGAGGGGCCGAACGAGCTGCTGTTGACGGCCGGACGCCGACCCCTGGAGACGACATGAGCCATTCGATGCATCACATGCGCGAGTGCGGACGTCCGCCCGTGACCGCTGCCGAGCGCCGACACTTCCTGCATGCCACGGCACGCGGGCTCGCAGCGCTGTCCACCTTGTCGTTCGGCCGGTCCGCCGGCGCGGCGAGCGGCGATTCCATGCGCATCCTGTGCAGCGGACCGGCCGGCAGCATTCCCGACCTGATCGCACGCGGCGTCGCCGATCAGCTGGCGGTCACGATCGGGCTGCGTGCCCTGGTCGACAACCGGCCTGGCGCTGCCGGGCAGATCAGCATCACTGCCTTGAAAGGCGCTGCCGCCGACGGGACGACGCTGCTGCTGGCACAGGGAGCCATCGCCACGGTCTATCCGTACCTCTATGCCAAGCTGGCCTACGACCCTGCGCTCGACCTGCAACCCGTGTCGCTGGCCAGCGAGATGCTGCTGGCCCTCGCGGTCGGCCCGGCGGTGCCCAGCGACGTGACGACGCTCGCCCATTTCATGGCCTGGATCCGCAGCCACCCGGCCCAGGCCAACATCGGCTCGCCTGGCACCGGGACCCTGCCGCACCTGCTGGAGGCCATGTTGTGCCGCAAGGAAGGCGTTGCCTGGCAGCACGTGGCGTATTCAGGCGGCCCGCCTGCGGTGACAGACCTGCTGGGCGGACAGATTGCCGCACTCGTGCTGCCCGAAGGCCTGCTGCGACAGCACCACGCAGCCGGGCGAGTGCGTGTGCTCGCCACCTCGGGGCCGGCGCGCAGCGCCTACCTTCCCGATGTTCAGTCATTCGTCGAGCAGGGGCATCCCGAACTCGTGGTCCAGGAGTGGTTCGCCTTTTTCGCGTCGGGGCGGGTGCCAAAGGCCACCGTCGAGGCCACATCGGCGGTCCTGCGCGAAGCCATTGCTCGCCCTGAGCTGGCGGCCGCCTTCGTACAGGCTGGCATGACGCCCGTCTCGAGTTCGCCGTCGAGCCTGTCGGCCCGAATCATCCGTGAGCAGCAGGTCTGGCAGCCCGTGCTTCGAGCCAACGGCATTCGCGCCGACCTATGAACGAAGAGCAGGGCGCCAGGCTGCTCTTGGGCAAGACGCCGATGCGCATCGCGACAACCACTTGCTACAACGGCAGGTTGACCGTCCGCGCTCAGCGCCTCACGTGGCGTCGCCAATGCGCCGGTGGTTGCCCCACCAGGCGCTTGAAAGCGCGCGCAAACGCGGCTTCGGATTCGTAGCCCACCTGCTGCGCGATGGCGGCCACCGTCCCGGCGGTGTCGCGCAGCAGCGTGGCACCGACCTGGATGCGCCAATGGGCCAGGTACTGCATCGGTGAGTTTCCGACGAGTCCCGCAAAACGCTCGTGCAGCGCGGAGCGCGAGAGACCCACGCGCTGGCCCAGTTCGTCCACCGTCCAGGGTGCCTCGGGGGTGGCGTGCAGCAGCGTGAGGGCGCGACCCACGTAGCGGTCGCGCAGCCCGGCCAGCCAGCCGGGGCTGCCTTCGGGCAACGTGCCGAGGTAGCGCCGCATGGCGTCGATGAACATCATTTCGCTCAGCCGCTCGAGCATGGCGCCGCCGCCGGGCCGTTGGTGGGTGGACTCCGCCGCGGCCTGGTGCATGCATTGCACGACCCAGCCCTGCCCCTCGGAGGCCGGCAGGTGCAGCAGGCGCGGCAGCGCGGCGATCAACGGGTTGAACGGCCGCAGGTCGCAGCCCAGGAAGCCGCACACCAGCACCGTGTCGCTCGCGCCGGCCGGGGGTGTGCCGGCGTCGACCTCGCTCACGTCGAGATGCAGCGTGAAGGGACGCGGCTCCTTCCGACGGTCGAAATAGGCCTGCGCATGCGCAGGCGCACGCAGGCCCGGTGCGCTGGAAACCACATGCGCGTCTCCCTGCGGAAAGATCACCAGGTCGCCCGCCGCAAGGTGCACCGGCGCGCCGCCCACCGGAGCGGCGAAGCACGCGCCGGAGAGCACCACGTGAAACTCCATCACGTGCTCGGCACCCGGCATCACCGCGGCGGCGATCTCGCGCGCGGGCGGTGCCTCGGCAGCCCACTCGCGCGTGGCGCTGACATGAAAGTACAGCGCACCGCGCAGACGCACGCTGCGCAAGACATTGGAGAGCGTGTCGTGGTTCATCGCGGGGCCTTGATCGATTCTGCCGGAGGCCCGGCAGGCCTGACGCGGGCCGCGCACCTATCTTGGACGCATGAGCAAACGCCGCCGACGCACGGCAGGGCGGGCCACGACCTGTTCCGCGACGATGCAATCCCAACCACCGTGACCCCGAAAGCCCGACCATGAAGCCAGACACTACAGACACCGAAGCCGTCGTACGCCATCACCTGCAGGCTTTCGTGGAGCGGCAGGGTCTGGAGGCGATCCTCACCGACTATGCGGACGACGCCTGCTTTCTGAGCGAAGGCCAGGCGTATTGCGGCAGGCCGGCGATCCGCTCGTTCTTCGAAGGCTTCATCGCCGCGTTGCCGCCGCAGGCGATCGACTTGTTCACGCTGCGCAGTCTGCGCGTGCAGGGTGAGGTGGCACACATCACCTGGAGTGCCGGGCCCGCGTTGCCGCTGGGCACCGACACGTTCGTCGTGCGGCAGGGCCGCATCGTGGCGCAGACCTTCGCGATGGTCGCAGCACCGGGGCTGACCTAGCGGCGCCGCTTCGCACGTCCCCCCACCCCTTCAAGCCCCGACGCTTTAGCGCCGGGTGTCGCTCTGTCCCCAAACCGGAGATCGCCATGCGCGGACTCTTTGCCTTTCTCTACGGCGTGGCGACCTACGCCGCCGGCCTCGTGGCCTTGCTGTACTTCATCGGCTTCAGCGGCAATCTGCTAGTGCCCCGATCCGTCGACGTCGGCCCGGGCACACCGTGGGTGCAGGCGGTGGGCATCGATCTGTTGCTGCTGGCGTTGTTCGGGCTCCAGCACAGCGTGATGGCCCGTCGCCGCTTCAAGCGCTGGTGGACACAGGTCGTACCACCGGCCGTGGAGCGCAGCACCTACCTGCTGGCCACGTGCCTGGCGCTGGCCGTGCTGTGCGCGTTCTGGGTGCCCATCGTCCAGCCCGTGGTCTGGCGAGTCGACAACCGCGCCGTGGCCGCGGTGCTGTGGGGCCTGTTCGGGCTCGGCTGGGTGCTGGTGCTGGTGAGCACCTTCCTGATCAACCACTTCGAGCTGTTCGGCCTGCAGCAGGTGTTTGCACGTCTCAAGAATCGCGCGATGCCCGAGCCGCGGTTCAGGACGCCGCTGCTGTACCGGTGGGTGCGGCATCCGCTCTATGTGGGGCTGCTGCTGAGCTTCTGGGCGGTGCCGGCCATGACGGCTGGGCGGCTGATGTTCGCCGTGGGGTTCAGCGCCTACATCCTGATCGGCATCGCATTCGAGGAGCGCGATCTGCTCGCGCAGTTCGGCGAGCACTACCGTCGCTATCGTGCCGAGGTCGGCATGCTGTGGCCGCGGAGAAGTCGGTCGTGAGCCGGGCGCCGGATCGAGGGGCCAGCGCGTCGAGGTGTTGTGCGTTCGAGCTAGGTCAACGCACCGATCGAGACCCATGGCAAACGGGCGTCGCGACGTGCCGATTCAACTTCCCGCACGGGGCGGAGGTGTCAGCTTGGCGCCGCCGGACCCCGGTGAGTGCCTCGCAGTCTGGCAGACGGGGCCCGCCGCTCACGCCGTGCCGATCACCCCGCGCCGCACCTGATCGCGCTCCATCGACTCGAACAGCGCCTTGAAGTTGCCCTCGCCGAAGCCTTCGTCGCCCTTGCGCTGGATGAACTCGAAGAACACCGGCCCCAGCACCGTCTGCGAGAAGATCTGCAGCAGCAGCCGCTTGCTGCCGCCCTCGGTGCTGCCGTCGACGAGGATGCCGCGTGCCTGCAGTGCCGGCACGTCCTGGCCGTGGCCGGGCAGCCGCTCGCCGAGCATCTCGTAGTAGACCTCGTTGGGCGCCGTCATCAGCGGCACGCCGGCCATCTGCAGCGCGTCGATGCTGGCGACGATGTCGTCGGTGAGCAGCGCGATGTGCTGGATGCCCTCGCCGTTGAACTGCATCAGGAACTCCTCGATCTGCCCCGTCGTCTTGCTCGCCTCCTCGTTGAGCGGGATGCGGATCAGCCCGTCAGGCGCCGTCATCGCCTTCGACGTGAGGCCGGTGTACTCGCCCTTGATGTCGAAGTAGCGGATCTGGCGGAAGTTGAACAGCTTCTCGTAGAAGCCCGCCCAGTACGCCATGCGCCCGCGGTAGACGTTGTGCGTCATGTGGTCGATCACGCGCAGGCCGTGGCCGCGCGGATGGCGTTCGGTGCCGGGCAGCCACTCAAAGTCGATGTCGTAGATGCTCTTGCCGTCCTCGTAGCGGTCGATCAGGTACAGCGGCGCGCCGCCGATGCCGCGGATCGCCGGCAACCGCAACTCCATCGGCCCGGTGGGCACCTCGATCGGCTGCGCGCCGAGGTCGAGCGCGCGCGCATAGGCCTTGTGCGAGTCCTTCACGCGGAAGGCCAGCGCGCAGGCGCTCGGCCCGTGCTCGGCGGCAAAGTAGCCGGCCAGGCTGCGCGGCTCGCGGTTGACGATGAAGTTGATGTCGCTCTGGCGGTACAACACCACGTCCTTGCTCTTGTGGCGCGCGACGAGGCTGAAGCCGAGCTTCTCGAACAGCGGCTCCAGCAGATTGGGCGTGGGCGAGGCGAACTCGACGAATTCGAACCCCATCAGTCCCATCGGGTTGTCGAACAGATCAGCCATGGCGTGTGCTCCTGTGGACGGCACTGATTCTAGGAACGCGGCGGTGTGACGACCGGGCCGCCGGCCATCACCCCACGCGTGACAGCGATGCGCGGTAACGCGCAATGCGCGCGCCGTAGCTGGCCGCCGCGTGGCGCAGCATCTCCAGGTCCTTGTCGGTCAGCGTGCGCACCACCTTGCCCGGCGCGCCCAGCACCAGCGAGCGCTCGGGGATCTGCTTGCCCTCGGTGACCACCGCGCCGGCGCCGATCAGGCACTGGCGGCCGACCACCGCGCCGTTGAGCACGACGGCCTGGATGCCGATCAGCGAGCCCTCGCCGATCGTGCAGCCGTGCACCATGGCCTGGTGGCCGACCGAGACGTGGTCGCCGATCAGCAGCGGAAAGCCGGGGTCGGCGTGCAGCACGGCGCCGTCCTGCACGTTGCTGCCGTCGCCGACCACGATGCGCTCGTTGTCGCCGCGGATCACCGCGCCGAACCACACGCCCACCTGCGCGCCGAGCTGCACCTGGCCGATCACGGAGGCGCTGTCGACCACGTAGGCGTCGGCGTGCACCTGCGGCGCGTGTTCGTCGAGTCGGTAGATGGCCATGATGTCGTGCCCCGGGTGGAATGAACGGCTGCCGATTGTGCCGGTGGCGCGGCAGTTAGCATGCCGGCAGGCCGTTGGAGGCCACCGGGAGCACGCTGCGATGACCACGACCCTGCGCGAACGATTCGGCCGCCCTCTGCGGTTGGCGGTGGTGGGCGGCGGGCCTGCCAGCTGGATCGGCGGCATGCACCGCGGCGCGGCCGAGATGGATGGCTGGTTCCGCGTCGTCGCCGGCGTGTTCTCGAGCGACGCAACGCGCTCGCGTGCCGCCGGCGTGTCGCTCGGCCTCGACGCGGCGCGCGCCTACGGCACCGTCGACGACATGCTGCGCGCCGAAAGGGCACGCGACGACCGCATCGACGCCGTCGCGGTGATGACGCCTAACGACACGCACTACCCGGTCGCCGCGGCGGCGCTCGACGCCGGGCTCGACGTGATGGCCGACAAGCCGGTGTCGCACGACTTCGCGCAGGCCTGCGACCTGATCGCGCGCGCGCGCCGGCAGGAGCGCCTGTTTGCCATCGCGCACGGCTACTCGGCGTATCCGATGACGCGTCATGCGCGCCAGCTGGTGCGCGAGGGCGCGATCGGCGCTCTGCGGCTGGTGCAGGTGGAATACATCCAGAGTGGCCTCGCGACGAAGCTCGAGGACGGCCCGCAGAACAACCGGCTGCGCTGGCTGCTCGACCCCGCGCGCAGCGGCCAGGCGCTGGTGATGAGCGCGATCGGCTGCCACGCCCAGCACCTGGCCTGCTTCGTCGCCGGCCAGCGCATCGCGCGTGTGGCGGCCGACGTGTCGTCGCTGGTGCCGGGCCGACGGGTGGTCGACCACGTGTCGGCGCTGCTCGCCTTCGACGGCGGCGCGCGCGGCACCTTCACCGCGATGCAGGCGGCCGCCGGCGGCGAGAACGACATCCGCCTGCGCGTGTACGGCGACAAGGGGCTGATCGACTGGTCGCACCGCGAGGCGAGTTACCTCACGCTGGCGCTGCAGGGCGAGCCGGTGCGCCGCTTCACGCGCGGCGACCCGTTCCTGCCGCCGGAGATCACCGCGCTCGGCCGCACGCCGCGCGGCCACCCCGAAGGCCTGCGCGAGGCGTTCGCCAACCTGTATGCCGAGCTGGCGCAGGAGCGTATGGCGCGTGCGCTGGGCGAGCCCGCGCCGACGGTCGCCTACCCGCGCATCGAGGACGGCGCGCACACGATGGCCTTCATCGAGGCCTGCGTCGCGTCGCACGCGGGCGGCGGCTGGGCCGACGTGGCGGCGCTGCCGGCGGCGGCTTGATGGGCGCCATACTGGACGACGGTACGAAACGAGGACGAGTGCGATGAAGGTCTGCGTGATCGGTGCCGGTGCGATCGGCGGTTTCGTCGGCACGCGGCTGGCGCTCGCCGGTGGCCATGCGGTGAGCGCGCTGGCTCGCGGCGCCACGCTGGCGGCACTGCGCGCGCACGGCTGGCGGCTGCGCCAGGCCGGCCAGCTCCTGCAGGCCGCCGTGGCCGCGGCGAGCGAGCACGCCGACGAGCTGGGCGTGCAGGATCTCGTCGTCATCGCCGTCAAGGGTCCGGCACTCAGCGGGGTAGCGCGCGGCATCGCGCCGCTGCTTGGCGCGCACACGCTGGTGCTGCCGGCGATGAACGGCGTGCCGTGGTGGTTCGGCCGCGGCGTGCCGGCGCTGGATGGCGTGACGCTCGAGAGCGTGGATCCGGGCGGTGAGGTCGCGCGGGCGATTCCTCTGTCTCAGGTGATCGGCTGCGTCGTGCATGCGAGCACGTCGACGTCGGAGCCGGGTCTGGTCGAGCACAAGATGGGGCAGGGTTTGATCATCGGCGAGCCCGCCGGCGGCGAATCGGCGCGTGTGCGCGAGCTCGGCAGCCTGCTGACGCGCGCCGGCTTCGACGTCACGGTGTCGGTCGATATCCGCAAGGACATCTGGTACAAGTTGTGGGGCAACCTGACGATGAATCCGGTGTCGGCGATCACCGGCGCCAGCGTCGACCGGGTGCTCGCCGATCCGCTCGCGCTGGCCTTCTGCACCGCCGCGATGCGCGAGGCCGCCGCCGTCGGCGCGCGCATCGGCTGCGCGATCGAGCAGACGCCTGAAGACCGCCACGTCATCACGCGCAAGCTCGGCAGCTTCAAGCCCAGCATGCTGCAGGACGCGGAGGCCGGCCGTGCACTCGAGCTCGACGCGATCGTCAGCGTGGTGCGCGAGATCGCGTCGCGCGTCGGCGTGGCGACGCCGAACATCGACGCGCTGCTCGGTCTCACGCGCGTGTTCGCGCGCAGGCGAGGGCTGTACCCGGCCTGACCGCCCATGCGCCGGATCGGCGCCATCCCGGATTGACAGCCGGGCGGCCGCCCCCCACATTCACCGGACAGTTAATTCACTTTGGCCGAAGGACCATCGACATGCATGCACGCACCTTCATCAAGACCTGCGGCGCCGCGGCTGTTGCCCTGCTGCTGGCCGGCGCCGCGCAGGCGCAGAACTGGAAGCCGACGCGACCGATCAACCTGATCGTGCCGTGGGCTGCGGGCGGATCGACCGACCAGGTGACGCGCGTCACCGCGGCTGAGCTCGAGAAGGTGCTGGGCCAGACGATCGTGATCGTCAACCAGCCCGGCGCGTCGGGATCGATCGGCACCAAGAGCGCGTGGGACGCGCCCAAGGACGGCTACACCTGGACTGCCGGCGCCGCGCAGGACCTCGGCACCTACGAGACGCTCGGCTCGCTGAAGGCGCGCATCACCGACTGGCACCTGTTCCTCAACGTCGCGAACATCCAGGTCATCGGCGTCAACCCGAAGACGCCGTACAACAGCGCGAAGGACCTGCTGGATGCAATGAAGGCCAAGCCCGGGCAGATCAGCGTGGCAACCGCCGGTGTCACCTCGGCCGGCCACAACGCGATGGAGCTGATCGCCAAGAAGACCGACGTGAAGTACCGGCACGTGACCTACGACGGCGGCAATCCGGCGGTGGTGGCCACCGTGTCGGGCGAGGCCGACGTGACGACGCAGCTCGCGGTCGAGCAGGCCGACATGATCCGCGGCAAGCGGCTGCGTCCGCTGGCCACGGTGAGCGACAAGCCGCTCGAGCTCGAGGGCTTCGGCACCATCGCGCCGCTTTCGGCCACGCTGCCCGGCTTTACCGCGCCGGCCAACTACTTCGGCATCTTCCTGCCCAAGGGTGTGCCCGACGACGTGGTGAAGACGCTCGAGAAGATCTGGGCCGACACCATCGTGAGGAGCGAGGCGCTGAAGAAGTACGCCGCCAGCCGCGGCGCGCTGTTCGCGCCGGCCGCGGGCGACGCGGCGCAGAAGGCCGTGTTCCCGGCGATCCAGGCCAATGCCTGGCTGCTGTTCGACGGTGGCAAGGCCAAGGTCTCTCCAGATACGGTGGGCATCCCGAGGCCGTGAACCGGCCTGTGACATGTCGGCGCAGCACGAGCCCGCGGACCTGACGCCTGCAGTCGAATTGCCGACGTCGCCGCGGGTCGACTTCTACGGCGGGTGCGGCTGGATCGCGTTCGGCGTGGCGGTGCTGGTCGGCTCGCTCACGATGGACCGGCTCGAACGCCAGCACATCAATCCCTACACCGTGCCCGGCCTGCTGCCGGGGCTGCTGGGCATCGGCATGGTCGTGCTCGGCACGGTGCTCGCCTGGCGCAGCTGGCGCCGCGGTGCGCTGCGCATCGCAGCACCCGCGGCCAGCCGCGACCGGCACGACGAGCGCCGCCGCATCGGGCTAGCCATCCTGCTGTGCGGGGGCTACGGCGTGGTGCTGATCGGCCATGGCCTGCCGTTCTGGCTCGCCTCCACGGTGTACGTGGCCGGCGCGATCCTCGTCTTCCGGCGGTTGAGCCGCGATCCGCAGGAACGGCGTTTCACGCCGAGATCCGTGCTGCAGGCGCTGGTCATCGCAGTCGCCACGGCGTTCATCACCCAATGGGTGTTCCAGGAGCTGTTCCTGGTGCGCCTGCCCTGACGACGCGTCGGCGTCGCGCTGTCATGCAAGGCCTTGCCGATCTCGGTCACGCCTACCTGAGCTTTCTGAATCCGATGACGCTGGCCTACGGCCTGGGCGGTGCGTTCGTCGGCATCGTGATGGGCATCCTGCCGGGGCTGTCGGCCACGCTGGCTATCGCGCTGCTGACCACGCTGACGATCAAGCTGCAGGCCAACGACGCGATCCTGGTGCTGATCTGCTCGTACGTCGGTGCGCTGTACGGCGGCTCGCGCACGGCGATCCTGCTCAACATCCCGGGCACCGCGGCCAACGCGGCGTCGTGCGCCGACGGCCACGCGCTGGCGCTGCGCGGCGAGGCCGGCCGCGCGATCGGCATCGCCACCTCGGGCGCGTTCGTCAGCACCTTGTTCGGCGTGTTGTGCCTGGCCGCGTTCACGCCGCTGCTGGCCGAGGTGGCGCTGTCGTTCGGCGCCTTCGAGTTCTTCTGGCTCGCCCTCTTCGGCGTGGTCATCTCCGGCAGCATCGTCGGCAACGACCCCATCAAGGGCTGGCTGATGGGCCTGCTCGGCCTGTTCCTCGCGCAGGTCGGGCAGGAGGGGCTCTATGCGCACGACCGCTTCACCTTCGGCTGGGACGAGCTGTCCGGTGGCATCGCGCTGATTCCGGCGCTGGTCGGTGCCTTCGGCCTGGCCGAGGTGCTCACCACGCTGGCCGACCCGGTGGAGCGCAAGCTGGTCGATCTGCGCGACTCGGTGCTGCCGCGTTTTCGCGAAATCGTGCAGTACTGGCGTACCGTGCTGCGCTCGGGCGTGATCGGCGTCTTCACCGGCCTCCTGCCCGGCGTGGGCGAGGATGCCGGCTCCTGGATGTCATATGCCGCGGCCAAGGCGGCGAGCAAGGAGAAGGAGCAGTTCGGCAAGGGCAGCATCGACGGGCTGATGGCCGCCGAGACCGGCGACATGGCGTCGATCCCCGGCCACATCATCCCGTGCCTGGCGCTCGGCATCCCGGGTTCGGCGCCGTCGGCGGTGCTGATGGCGGCGATGATCATCCACGGCATCCAGCCCGGCCCGATGCTGATGATCCAGCATCCGCAGTTCGTCTACGAGGTCGTGGCGATGACGACGCTGGCCTCGGTGACGATCCTGCTGTTCGGTCTGTTCGGCGTGCGGCCGCTGCTGTATGTCCTGCGCGTGCGCCGCGCGGTGTTGATGCCGATCGTGTTCGTGCTGTGCGTGGTCGGCGCCTTCGCCACCGCGTCGCGCCTGTTCGACGTCTACGTGATGCTGGCCATCGGGGTCGGCGCGTTCCTGCTGCGCCGCCGTGGCTACGAGATGGCGCCGCTGGTGCTCGGCCTGGTACTGGGCCACCTGCTCGACAAGAGCCTGCGGCGCGGGCTGGTCCTGTCCGACGGCGGGCTCGCGCCGTTCTTCACGCGGCCGATCTGCATGGGCTTCGCCGCGGTCACGCTGTTCACGATCCTGCTGTATGTGCCGGCATTCCGCGCGGCCGTGGCGCAGGCGCGTGGCGCGATCGCCGGTGCCGTGCGCGGGCTGCTGGCGCGCCGCGGCGGATCATGAACGCGAGATCGTGACCGTGAATCTCGCGCTGTGCAACGAGGTGCTGCAGCCGCTGCCGTTCGAGCGCCAGTGCGCGCTTGCCGCGGCGCTCGGCTACCAGGGCCTCGAGGTGGCGCCGTTCACGCTGGCGGCCGACCCGCTGGCGATCAGCGACGCGCAGGCGAGCGAATTCGCGCGTACCGCCGCGGATCACGGCCTCGTGATCACCGGGTTGCACTGGCTGCTGGTGGCGCCGGCGGGGCTGTCGATCGTGTCGCCGGACACGGCAGTGCGCCAGCGCACCGCGGCGGCGATGGAGCGGTTGGTGGAACTGTGCGCCGCGATGGGCGGGCGCTACCTGGTGCACGGATCGCCGAACCAGCGCTCGGTGCCGCTGGGCGACACACGCGACGCCGCACGCGAACGCGCGCTCGCGTGCTTCGGACAGGCCGCGCGCGTGGCCGAGCGCTGCGGCGTCACCTACTGCGTCGAGCCGTTGTCGCGCAAAGAGACCGACTTCATCAACACGGTGGCCGACGCCGTGCAGATCGTCGACGCGATCGGCTCGCCGGCGTTTCGCACGATGATCGACTGCAGTGCCGCCGGCCAGGCCGAGAGCGAGCCGGTGGACGCGCTGATCCGCCGCTGGTGGCCGACGGGCAAACTGGCGCACGTGCAGCTGAACGACCCGAATCGCCGCGCGCCTGGACAGGGCGACATGCGCTTCGCGCCGGTCCTTGCCGCGTTGCGCGAGGTGGGCTACGACGGCGTGCTGGCGGTCGAGCCGTTCGACTACGTGCCCGACGGGGCCGGCTGCGCGGCGCGCGCGATCGGCTACCTGCGCGGACTGATGGAAGCGCTCGATGGCTGAGGCACCGCGTTTCGTCGTGCGTGAGCTTGCGCTGTTCGAGCGGCCGGTGCGCCTGCGGCTGCCGTTCCGCTTTGGCGTCGTCACGCTCACGCAGTGCCCGCAGGCTTTCGTGCGCGCGCGCATCGAGCTCGCCGACGGCCGTTCGGCGGTGGGCGGCGCCGCCGAGCTGATGGCCCCCAAGTGGTTCGACAAGAACCTGGCGCTGACCAACGACGACAACTTCGACCAGCTGCGCGACGTGCTGCGGCTGGCGCGCGATGCGTATGGCGCCGACCCATCGCCCGACACCGCGTTCGGCCACTTCGCGCGCCACCACGACCCGCACCAGGCCGCCGCGGCCGCGCGCGGCTTCAACCCGCTGCTGGCGAGCTACGGCCCGGCACTGGTCGACCGTGCCCTGCTCGATGCGTTGTGCCGCGCACTCGGCACGACGTTCTACGCGGCCGTGCAGGCCAACGCGGTGGACCTCGGTCCGCGGCACGCGGCCTTCGCCGGTTTCGAGTGGAAGCCTTTCCTCGCCACGCTGAAGCCCGCCGCGACGATCGCCGCGCGCCACACGGTGGGGTTGGTCGACGCGATCACGGCCGCCGACCTACGCGAGAGCGTGCACGACGGCCTGCCCGAGACGCTGGAGCAGGTGGTGGCGCACTACGGTCATCGCCACTTCAAGCTCAAGGTCGGCGGCAGGGTCGACGACGACGTCGAGCGGCTGACGGCGATCGCCGCGGTGCTCGACCGCATCGACGGCGACTACCTCGTCTCGCTCGACGGCAACGAGCAGTATGCCGATGCCGCCGGTGTGCTCGAGCTGCTGGCGCGCATGCGCGAGGCGCCGGCGCTGGCACGGTTGTGGCGCGCGATCGCCTTCGTCGAGCAGCCGATCGCGCGCGCCCGGGCGCTCGACGTCGATGTGCACCCCCTCGCGGCGCTGAAGCCGGTGATCGTCGACGAGTCCGATGGCGAACTCGATGCCTTCGAGCGGGCCCGCGCGCGCGGATACGCCGGCATCTCGAGCAAGACCTGCAAGGGCTTGTACAAGTCGCTGCTGAACGCCGCACGTTGCGCGCAGTGGAACGCCGACGAAGGCGGGTCGCGCTACTTCATGTCCGGCGAAGACCTCACCACGCAGGCCGGACTGGCGGTGCAGCAGGACCTGGCGCTGGTCAACCTGCTCGGCCTCACCCATGTGGAGCGCAACGGGCACCACTATGTCAACGGCATGGCCGCGTTGCCGGCGGCCGAACAGCAGGCCTTTCTGGCAGCCCACGCCGATCTGTACCAACACAGTCACGGCGCCGTGCGGCTGGCCATCCGCGACGGGCGCCTGGCCCTCGGCTCGCTCGCGTGTGCGGGCTTCGCCAGTGCGGCGCTGCCACAGTGGGCCGACATGGCGCCGTTCTGAGTCGGGCCTTGAGCGTCCGGCGGCGGCATAGGCCTGCCGCACATCGGGGCGGCGAGCGCCGGCACGGTCGGACGCCTATCATCGCCAGGCCCTGACGACGCAGATGAAGGCCCGCAGATGAGCAGCACGCTGACCCGCCACGAACTCGAGACCCGCGAACACGAACTGCGCAAGACGCGCATGCTGATGGTCGACGGCAACCTGACGCTGAACCTGCGCACGGTCGAACGCGGGCTGAGCGCACGCGCCTATGTCGACGGCTACTGGGGCTTCGCGTCGGCGCCGCTGGCGCCGGGCGGCGCCGACCGCGATCGCGTGCAACGCGATGCGCTGGCCAATGCGCGCGCGCTCGGTCGCTTCGGCACGCGGCCGCCGCTGCCGCTGCCCGAGGTGCGCCATGTCGGTCGCCAGCAGCACCAGGGTCGCACGCCGCTCACGCCGGCCGGATGCAGCGAGCGCCTGGCCGAACTGCAGGCTTGGTGCAAGAAGCGTTATCCGGGGCTGCGCTCCACGCGCTTCCTGCTCGGCGACGAGCATCACGCCAAGAAGCTCGCCACCAGCGCGGGCGGCGATTCGCTGGCGCGCATCGACCGCGCGGCCTGCAAGTTCACGCTGGTGGGCGAAGACAGCGCAGGCGCGCCGATCGAGGTCGACGAGATTCTTTCCGGCCGTGGCACGCTGGCCGACGTGGACTGGTCGCTCGACGCGCTGGCGCCGCTGCTTGACCGCGCGCACGAGCACCTGCAGGCCAAGCGCCACGCCGTGGCCGCGCGCGGCGGGCTGCAGACGGTGGTGCTCGCCGCGCCGCTGGCCGGCATGCTGGCGCACGAGGCGATGGGCCATCCGTGCGAGGCCGACGCCGTGATCAGCGGCGCGGTCACCGCGTCGCTGCTGGGCCAGCCGATCGCCAGCGAGCTGGTGTCGATGGTCGACTTCGCGCACACCTACGACGGTCAACCCACGCTGGTGCCGGTGGAGGTCGACGACGAGGGCACGCCGGCGCGCGACGTGGTGATGATCGATCGCGGCATCCTCACCGGCTTCATGCACAGCCGCGAGACGGCGGCCAGGCTCGAGCAGCCGCCCACCGGCAATGCCCGCGCCTACAGCCCGCACGACGAGCCGCTGGTGCGCATGCGCAACACGGCGATCCTGCCCGGCACTCAGTCGATGGACGAGATGATCGCTGGCGTCGACGACGGTTACCTGCTGCTGAAGACCGGCAACGGCCAGGCCGACTCGACCACCGAGTTCACCTTCGGGGTCACGCTGGCCTACGAGATCCGCGGCGGCAAGCTCGGACGCGCGGTGCGCAACACCACGCTGTCGGGTTCGGCGATCAAGGTGCTGAAGTCGGTGGACGCGGTCGGCCGCGAGATGCACTGGGAAAGCGGCGGCTATTGTGGCAAGAAGCAGCTGATGGTGGTGTCGATGGGCGGGCCAGCGCTGCGGGCACGCGCGCACCTGGGCGGAGAGTGAGCACGATGGCCACCGACACCGTGAACGATCTGCCCGCCACCGCCGAGCGGGTGCTGGCGCAGATGCGCCGCCGGGGTTTCGACGGCGCCCAGGTGAGCGTGAGCCGGCAGCGCCGCCATGAGTTGTGCGTGGCGCACAACGAGGCCAGCCTGTTGCGCAGCACGCAGTCTGGCAAGGTGCAACTGGTCGGCCTGCTCGATGGCCGCCGCGCCGACACCGAGGGCAGCGAACTCGACGCCGACAGCCTGGACGCGCTGGTGAATGGCCTGTGGTCCAGCGTGGCCTCGGCGCCGCAGGACGCGGCCAACGCCGTGTCGGCCGGCCAACGGGCGAGCGTGACGCGCGGGCCGCAGCAGGCAGACACCGCGGCGCTGGCCGACGCGATGCGCGAGGTGCTCGACTGGCGGGCTGCCCACGCGCCCAGCGTAATGCTCGAGGAGGCGCTGGCGGGCCACACGCAGATCGAATCCTGCGCGCTGACCAGCGGCGGCAGCGCGCTGCAATGCGCGCTCGGCTGGTACGACGCGGTGGTCTTCGGCATGGCACGCGACGGCGCGGCCAGCAGCTCGTTCAACTACGCCGGCGGCAATTGCCATGGCCTGGCCGGCGAGCCGCTGGCGCCGCGCTTCGGCATGGCCGACATGCTACAGGCCATGGCGCGCTCGGTGCACACCGCGCCGATCGGCGAACGCTTCGTCGGCGCGGTCGTGCTCACGCCGCGCGCGGTGGCCAGCCTGCTCGGCTGGCTGCTCGGCCAGCTCGGCGATCAGCCGCTCATCGACGGCAGCTCGGTGTACCGCGCTGCTGTCGGGCAGGCAGCAGCCTCGCCGCTGCTCACCTTGAGGAGTCGCCTCGACGCGCCCGGCGTGGCGCCGTTCTCGGCCGACGCGTTCTCGCTGGCGCCGGTGACGCTGCTCGATCGCGGCACGCTGAAGTGCCTGACGCCGAGCCTCTACGGCAGCCGCAAGACCGGCCTGCCGCACGTGGCCGTGGGCAGTGACGGCTGGGATATCGCTGGCGGCACCACACCGCGGGATGCACTGATCGCCGGGGTGGCGCGCGGTGCGCTGGTCGACCGGCTGTCGATGGGCCGCCCGTCGGCCAGCGGCGACTTCAGTGGCGTGATCAAGAACAGCTTCGTGATCCGCGACGGCCAGGTGGGCACGGCGCTGTCGGAAACCATGATCTCCGGCAACGTGGCGCAGATGCTGCGCGACGTGAGCGCGGTGAGCACCGAGCGCATCGACACCGGCGGCTGGGTGCTGCCATGGCTGCGGGTCGAGGGCCTGCATTTCTCCTGACTGGGCAGTTCGGGTAGCGAGACCGCGCAATCTGGGTAGTTCGGCCGTATTCGGCGACGCACCGCACTTCTATCGTGAGGGCTCCTTCAACCCCTTCTCGTCAAGGAGCCTTTCATGCCCCGCTATCTCGTCGAACGCACCTTTCCCGACGGGCTCGGCCTGCCGGCCAATGCCGAAGGCGCGCAGGCTTGCCTGGGTGTCGTCGGCAAGAACCTCAAGGAAGGCGTGACCTGGGTGCACTCGTACTGCACGCCCGATCGCAAGAAGACCTTCTGTGTCTACGACGGCCCGTCGCCGGAGTCGATCCGCGTCGCCGCACAGGCCAACGGCCTGCCGGTGGACCGCATCTCCGAAGTGCGCGTGCTCGATCCGTACTTCCTGCACTAGGCGGTGCCAGCCAGCGCCGCGTTCGCCAATCCTGCAGCGGCGCCTGTGCCGGCCGCAACCAAGCCCGCCCATGACGTTGCTCGAGCGTGACGAGGCGCTGGCGCAGTTGCAGGTGCTGATGGCGCGTGCGTGCGGCGGCACCGGCGCGCTCGTCGTCGTCGAAGGCGAAGCCGGCATCGGCAAGAGCGCGCTGCTGCGCGCGCTGGCCGACGCGCAGCCGGCTGCCACACCGGTCTGGTGGGGCCTGTGCGATGCGTTGCAGACACCGCGTCCGCTCGGCCCGTGGCTCGACGTGGCCGAGCAGGCCGGCGATCCGTTGCGCGCCTTGCTGGTCACCGACGCGCCACGGCCGCGTGTGTTCGCCGCCTGCGTGGACCAGCTCGGCGCCCAGTCGGCGCTGGTGATCATCGAAGACCTGCACTGGGCCGACGAGGCCACGCTTGATCTGCTGCGCCACCTGGGCCGCCGCATCGCGCGCACACGCTCGCTGCTGGTGGCGAGCTGCCGCGACGACGAGCTCGGCCCCACCCACCCGGTGCGCGTGCTGCTCGGCGACCTGGCGACGGCCGGCGTGCAGCGCCTGGCGCTGCGTCCGCTGTCGATCGATGCGGTGCGCCAGCTGGTCGCCGATCGGCCGCTGGATGCGCTCGCGCTGCACCAGGCCACCGGCGGCAACCCGTTCTTCGTCACCGAGGTGCTGGCCGCCGGCGGCAGCCGCATTCCGGCCAGCGTGCGCGATGCGGTGCTGAGCCGCAGTGCGCGGTTGTCGGCGTCGGCCCGCGCGGTGCTCGAGATGGCGGCGGTGGCCGGCCCTCGCGTCGAGGCCGGGCTGCTCGACGAGCTGGCCGCTGCCGAGGCTGCTGCCGTCGACGACTGCCTGCGCAGCGGCATCCTGACCGCGGAGGCGCAGACTTTCGTGTTCCGCCACGAGCTCGCCCGCCAGGCCGTGCTCGAGTCGTTGGCGCCGACGCGGTTGCGCGTTCTGCACCGGTTGACGCTGCAGGCCTTGCAGGCCGACGGCGCACCGCCACCCTCGCTGGCCCGCCTGGTGCACCACGCGGCGCAGGCGGGGGACAGCGAGGCCGTGCGTCTGCATGCGCCCGCAGCGGCGCAGCAAGCGGCGCGGCAGGGGGCGCATCGCGAGGCCGCGGCGCACTACGCCACGCTGCTGGCGTTTTCCAGCGCGCTCGACGCCGCCCAGCGCGCTCAGTTCACCGAAGCCCATGCCTACGAGTGCTACCTGGTCGGCGACATCGCCAGCGCAGTGGCCGGCCGGGAGGCGGCGCTCGGATTGTGGCGTCGGCTGGGCCGCCGCGACCGCGAGGGCGACACGCTGCGCTGGCTGTCGCGGCTGCATTGGTTTCTTGGCCACGGCGAGCTCGCACGCCGGCATGCGCAGGCGGCGATCGACACGCTCGAGCCGCTGCCGGCCAGCTCCGAGCTGGCGATGGCCTGCAGCAACGCGGCGCAGCTGGCGATGCTGGCCGACAACGCGGCGGCCGCGGTGTCGTGGGGCGAACGCGCGATCGCGCTCGCCGAGGCGCTGGGCGCCACCGAGATCCTGGCGCATGCGCTCAACAACGTGGGCACCGCACGCATCCGCGACAGCGACGAAGCGGGGTGGCGCTTGCTGGAGCGCAGCCTGCAGATCGCCCTGGCCCATGACCTGGAAGAACACGCCGGCCGCGCCTATGCCAACCTGACGAGCTGCGGCGTGGAGCTGCGCGACTATGCCGCTGCCTGGCGCTACTGCAACGACGGCATCGCCTACTGCCTCGAACGCGACCTCGATGCGTGGACCTTCTATCTGATGGCCTGGCGCGCGCGGGCTCACTACGAGCAGGGCCGCTGGTCAGCGGCCGCGGCCGAGGCGGCCGGGCTGGTCCAGCGTGCCGGGCTGCCCAACGTCAGCCGCATCCCGGCACTGGTGACGCTGGGCGCCGTGCGCGTGCGCCGCGGCGATCCTGGCGCGCACGAGCTGCTCGACGAAGCACGCACGCTGGCGCTCGACACCGGCGAGCTGCAGCGTATCGGGCCGATGGTGGTGGCGCGCGCCGAGGCGGCGTGGCTGGCCGGTGACCTCGAGGCCTGCACGACCGAGGCGCAGATGGGCGCCGACCTGGCCGAGCGCTGCCGCATGCCGTGGGCGATTGGCGAAGGCACGTTCTGGCTCTGGCGTGCCGGCCGATCCGTGACGCCGGGTGACGGCATGGCGCGGCCGTACGTCCTGCAGATGCGCGGCGACTGGCGCGCCGCGGCCGAGGCCTGGTGCGCACTCGGCTGTCCCTACGAACAGGCCCGCGCGCTGACCGACGGCGACGAAGGCGCCCTGCGCGAGGCGCTGGCCATCTTCGAGTCGCTCGGTGCCGCGCCGATGATCGAGCGTGTGCGACGCAGCCTGCGCGTGGCCGGCGTGCGGGGGCTGCCGCGCGGCCCGCGTGCGACCACCCAGGAGCACCCGGCGGGATTGACCCTCAAGGAGGTGCAGGTGCTGGCGTTGTTGGCGCAGGGCCTGCGCAGCAGGGAGATCGGCGAGCGGCTGTCACGGTCGACACGCACGGTCGATCACCACCTGGCATCGATCTTCGTCAAGCTCGGCGTGGCCACGCGAGCCGAGGCCGTGAGCGCGGCGCACCGGCTGGGGCTGGTGCAGGCCACCGGCTGAGGCGGCGGCGCAAGGGGCTCTTCAGCCGCGTGGGTCAACCCAGCGGCGCCGCGATGCAGCCGTAGGCTCGGTTCGAGCGTCGCGTGCCGTCGGCCTGGGCGAGGCCCGTCGCCCGCGGGTTGATGCCGAGCGCCGGGCCCGCGGTGCGCCACCAGAATGGCGGGCATCCTCACCGCTCGAACGCCACCCATGCTCGCTCGCGCTTGCGCTCTTCTCGGCCTGCTGGCCGCCACCGTCGCCACTGACGCGCAGGACAGGGGCTCGCTCAACCTGCTGTGCAGCGTCGAGCTCGAGTGGTGCGGCCTGATGGCCAGCACCTTCGAGCGCGAGACGGGCATCAAGGTCAACATGATGCGCAAGAGCACGGGCGAGGTGCTGGCCCAGCTGAACGCCGAACGCGCGAACCCGAAGACCGACCTGTG
>Ga0075356_1000023_pt1 | contig 31995 bp, 28 predicted proteins | sample WestPond_Cattail_FD_120073 | JGI IMG/M metagenome (GOLD analysis project Ga0075356, IMG submission 120073) | Natural and restored wetland microbial communities from the San Francisco Bay, California, USA, that impact long-term carbon... | ecosystem: Environmental > Terrestrial > Soil > Wetlands ... | reverse complement strand
TCGAGCTGATCGCCTTCGACGATGTCGTTGTAGCCCTTGATGTTCAGGCCGCACTCGAAGCCTTCCTTGACCTCGCGCACGTCGTCCTTGAAGCGCTTCAGGCTCTCGAGCTCGCCGGTGAAGACGACGACGTTCTCGCGCAGCAGGCGCACGCGCGCCGAGCGGCGCACGGTGCCCGCGGTGACCATGCAGCCGGCGATCGCGCCGACCTTGCTGATGCGGAACACCTGGCGGATCTCGGCGTTGCCGATGATCTCTTCCTTCTGCTCCGGCGCCAACATGCCGGCCATTGCGGCCTTCACGTCGTCGACCGCGTCGTAGATGATGTTGTAGTAGCGGATGTCGATGCCGTTGTTCTCGGCCAGCTTGCGCGCGCCTGCATCGGCCCGCGTGTTGAAGCCGACGATCACCGCCTTCGAGGCGATCGCCAGATTGACGTCGCTCTCGCTGATGCCGCCGACCGCCGCGTGCACCACCTGCACCTTGACCTCGTCCGTCGACAGCTTGAGCAGCGATTGCGCCAGCGCCTCCTGCGAGCCCTGCACGTCGGCCTTGATGATCAGCGACAGCGTCTGCACGTCGCCGCCGCCCATGTTCTCGAACATGTTCTCAAGCTTGGCGGCCTGCTGCTTGGCCAGCTTGACGTCGCGGTACTTGCCCTGGCGGAAGGTGGCGATCTCGCGCGCCCGACGCTCGTCGGCCAGCACCATGAATTCGTCGCCGGCCTGCGGTACCTCGGTCAGGCCCTGGATCTCCACGGGAATGGACGGGCCGGCCTCGTGGGTCGGCTTGCCGTCCTCGTCGAGCATCGCGCGCACCCGGCCATAGCTGGCGCCGGCCAGCACCACGTCGCCGCGCTTGAGCGTGCCCGACTGCACCAGTACGGTCGCCACCGGGCCACGGCCCTTGTCGAGCTGGGCCTCGATGACGAGGCCCTTGGCCATTGCGTCGGTGGGTGCCTTCAGCTCCAACACCTCGGCCTGCAGCAGCACCTGCTCGAGCAGCGCGTCGATGCCCTGGCCGGTCTTGGCTGACACCGGCACGAACGGTGAATCGCCGCCGAACTCCTCGGGCACCACCTGCTCGGCCACCAGCTCGTTCTTCACGCGCTCGGGGTTGGCCTCGGGCTTGTCGATCTTGTTCATCGCCACCACGATCGGCACGCCTGCCGCCTTGGCGTGGGCGATGGCCTCCTTGGTCTGCGGCATCACGCCGTCGTCGGCCGCCACCACCAGGATCACGATGTCGGTGGCCTTGGCGCCACGGGCCCGCATCGCGGTGAACGCGGCGTGACCCGGGGTGTCGAGGAAGGTGATCATGCCGCGCTCGGTCTGCACGTGGTACGCACCGATGTGCTGCGTGATTCCCCCCGCCTCGCCCGCCGCCACCCGTGTGGTGCGGATGTAGTCGAGCAGCGACGTCTTGCCGTGGTCGACGTGGCCCATCACGGTGACCACTGGCGCGCGCGGCTGGCCTTCGCCGGTCTGGGCGGCCTGCTCTTCCTCGCTGAATGCCTCGGGGTCGTCGAGCTTGGCGGCCAGCGCCTTGTGGCCCATCTCCTCGACCAGGATCATCGCGGTCTCCTGGTCGAGCTGCTGATTGATGGTGACCATCTGGCCGAGCTTCATCAGGTGCTTGATCACCTCGCTGGCCTTGATCGACATCTTGTGCGCCAGGTCGGCCACGCTGATCGTCTCGGGAATGTGCACCTCCTGGATCACGGCCTCCGACGGCGGCACGAAAGCCGGTGCGTCGTCGTTGCGGTCGCCCTTGCGGGCGCCACGCGGGGCTCGCCAGCCGGCGCGCGCGCCGCCGGTGTCGCCACGCGTCTTCAGCGTGCGCTTCTTGGCCGCGTCGTCGGCCCAGCTGGACGACAGCTTTTCGGACTTGACCGACTTCTTGTCGCCGGGCTTGGCCCCCGCGGTGCCGGGCGCCGCCGCGCCGGGCGCCGCCTTCGGCTTGTGGATCGTGCCCTTGATGCCCTCGGCGGCCGGCTTGGCCTCCTCAGGCTTCTTGGCCGTCAGCACCTTCTTCGGCGCGGCCATCATCGCGCGAATCGCCGCGGCTTCAGCCTCGGCCGACTTTCGACGGTTGTCGGCCTCTCCCAACCGCGCCTTTTCGGCAGCCTCGGCATCGGCGGCCTTGACCACGCGCAGCGCCGGCTTGGCCGGGGCGGCAGGCGCAACCGGGGCTGCTGGCGCGGCCGCAGGCGGTGCTGCGCCCTCGACGGCAGGGGCAGCAGCCTTGGCGGTGACGTCGGCCGCTTCTCGGGCGGCCGCTTCGGCGGCAGCTCGTGCAGCCGCCTCGGCCGCCTCGCGGTCGCGGCGGTCCTGTTCCTCGCGCTGGCGGCGCAACTGGTCTTCTTCCTGGCGGCGCACGAGTTCGGCCTGGCGCGCCGCCTCGGCGTCGCGACGCTGCTGCTCGGCCTCGTCGATGACCGGGGCCGACGGTTCCTCGACCGGTGCGGAAGCGGGCGAATCCTCGCGCTTGACGAAGACACGCTTCTTGCGCACCTCGACCTGGATCGTGCGCGCCTTGCCCGAGGCATCGGCCTGCTTGATCTCGCTGGTGGACTTGCGCGTCAGCGTGATCTTCTTGCGTTCGGCGCCCGAAGTGCCGTGCGACGTCCGCAGGAAGTCCAGCAGGCGCTCCTTGTCGGCATCGGTCAGCTTGTCGTCGGGGGATTGCTTGGCAACCCCGGCCGACTGCAGCTGCTCGATCAATGCCCCGGCCGGCCGATTGAGTTCGGCGGCGAATTGGGCCACGGTGGTGACGGCCATTGCTGCGTTTTCCTTGGCTTTTAGCGTCTCGCGTTCACGCGATGTCGATGGATTCCGGTCAGGCCGTGAACCAGTGTTCACGCGCCTTCATGATCAGGGCCTTGGCTTGCTCGTCGTCGACGCCGGTCAGCTCCTGAAGCTCGTCGACCGCCAGGTCGGCCAGGCCGTCACGGGTATGCACGCCGCCGTCGGCCAGTTTGCCGATCAGCTCGGGTGTCAGCCCGTCGAGGTCACGCAGGTCCTGTGACACCTCGTCGACGCGCTCCTCGCGGGCGATCTCCATCGTCAGCAGCGCATCCTTGGCTCGGGTGCGCAACTCGTTGATGGTGTCCTCGTCGAACGACTCGATCTCCAGCATCTCCTGCAGCGGCACGTAGGCCACCTCCTCGAGGCTCGTAAAGCCCTCGGCGATCAGGATGTCGGCGACCTCCTGGTCGACGTCGAGCTTCTCGACGAACAGCTTGCGCACCGAGTCGGATTCCTGCGCATGCTTGGCGGTGGACTCCTCGGCCGTCATGATGTTGATGCGCCAGCCGGTCAGTTCGGAAGCCAGCCGCACGTTCTGCCCGCCACGGCCGATCGCAATCGCGAGGTTCTCCTCATCGACCACCACGTCCATCGCGTGCTTCTCTTCGTCGACGACGATGCTCTGCACGTTGGCCGGAGCCAGTGCACCTATCACAAATTGGGCCGGATCCTCGGACCACAAGACGATGTCGACCCGCTCACCGGCGAGTTCGTTGGTGACGGCGTTGACGCGCGAGCCGCGCACGCCGACACAGGTGCCGATCGGGTCGACCCGCTTGTCGTGCGACTGCACGGCGATCTTGGCGCGCGAGCCGGAATCGCGTGCGCAGCTCTTGATCTCGAGCAGGCCCTGCTCGATTTCGGGCACTTCCTGGGCGAACAGTTCCATCATGAAGCCCGGCGCCGAGCGCGATAGCATGATCTGCGGTCCGCGGGCCGTCGGGTCTATGCCGGCGATGAACGCGCGCACGCGGTCGCCGGAGCGCAGGTTTTCCTTGGCGATCATCTCGCTGCGCTTCAGGCGCCCTTCGACGCGGCCCGACTCGATGATCAGGTCACCCTTGTCCATCCGCTTGACAGTGCCGACGAAGATCTTGTCGCCGCGGGCCAGGAAGTCGTTGAGCAGCTGCTCGCGCTCGGCGTCGCGGATCTTCTGCAGGATCACTTGCTTGGCGGCCTGCGCGCCGATGCGGCCGATCGGCACCGAGTCGATCGGCTCCTCGATGAAGTCGTCGACCTCGATGTCGCCGATCTGCTCCATGGCTTCGAACAGCAGGATCTCCGAATCCGGCAGTTGCAGGCCGGCCTCGTCCGGCACCACGTGCCAACGGCGGAAGGTCTCGTAGTCGCCGGTGTCGCGGTCGACCGCCACGCGGATGTCGACCTCACCGCCGTGCAGCTTCTTGGTGGCCTGGGCCAACGCGGATTCGACCGCGCCGAAGACCACGTCGCGGTCCACGCTCTTCTCGCGCGAGATGGCGTCCACCAGCATCAACATTTCGCGATTCATCGCCTGTTCGCCTTTCGTCAAACTTCGCTGCGCGGCGATTCCGCCGCGGCGGGCCGTGCGCGACGGCCTTTGAAATCCACCTGCGGAACGAGCCGCGCTTCGCGCACCTCGTCCAGCTCGAAATCGAGCGCCTGCTCGCCAGGGCCGGCCGCCGCCTTGGCCTTGGCCTTCATCCGCGTCTCGGGCTCGGCAGCCAACACAAGCCGCCAGCCGCTGTCGCGCGGCGTCAACCGCCCCCGCCACTTCTTGCGGCCCTGGAACGGCGCCCGCAACGTGAGGTCGACCTCGCTGCCGACAAACCGCTGCCAGTCGGCCGGCTTGCGAAGCGGCCGATCGAGCCCGGGCGACGAGACTTCGAGCCGCGTGTAGTCGACCCCGTCGACTTGCAGCGCGAACTGCAACTGCCGCGTGACCCGCTCGCAGTCGTCAACGGTGACGAACTCGCCGCTCCCGGTGTCGTAAGGCCGGTCGGGCACACGGTCGATGAACACGCGCAGCAGACCCCCCGCCGAACGCTCGGCGTCGACCAGCTCGTAGCCGAGCGCGGTCACCGTACGGTCAACTGCCAATCTCCAATCCATCGTCGCGGATCACCGTGGTCCCGGCGCGACCTTCCGCCAAATTACGCCCGGCACTAGTGGCCCGGCGTTCGGAGTGGGTCGAGCAAAAAAAATGGGCTGGAAGAATCCGCCCATTCAGCGCATTAACGAAAAACGGATTCTACTCTGCAAGACCTGTACCCGCAAGACTCCAGGAGCCCCCGGAGACCCCGTGCGAGAATCGCCGCCGTCACTGGCTCCGGCACCACCGTCTACCGCATGGGATTCCTCACCGGCAAACGCCTGCTGATCACCGGCGTACTGAACAACCGCTCGATCGCCTATGGCATCGCGCGCGCCTGCCACCGCGAGGGCGCCGAGCTCGCCTTCAGCTACGTCGGCGAGCGTTTCAAGGACCGGATCGCCGAATTCGCCGCCGAGTTCGGCTCCAAGCTGACCTACGACTGCGACGTCGGCGACGATGCCCAGATCGAGCGCCTGTTCAGCCAGCTCGGCCAGGCTTGGCCGGAAGGCTTCGACGGGCTGGTTCACGCCATCGCCTTCGCGCCTCGGGAGGCCATTGCGGGCGATTTTCTCGAGGGCCTGAGCCGCGAGGGTTTCCGTATCGCCCACGACATCTCGGCCTACAGCTTTCCGGCGCTGGCCAAGGCGGCGCTGCCGAAGCTGCGCTCCGGCGCGTCGCTGTTGACGCTGAGCTACCTGGGCGCCGTGCGCTACGTGCCGCACTACAACACCATGGGCCTGGCCAAGGCATCGCTGGAGGCCAGCGTGCGCTTCCTGGCGCAGAGCCTCGGTGCGCGCGGCATCCGGGTCAATGGCCTGTCGGCCGGCCCGATCAAGACGCTCGCTGCCTCGGGCATCAAGGACTTCGGCAAGCTGCAGTCGGACTTCGCCGCCGCCACCCCGATCCGCCGCAACATCACCATCGACGACGTCGGCAACGCCGCCGCCTTCCTGCTGTCCGACCTGGCCAGCGGCATCAGCGCGGAGATCGTCTACGTCGACGGTGGCTTCAGCCACATCGGCGGCGGATCCGCGCCGAGCGCTTAGGCCGCCGCCGCCTTGGGCCGCGCGGCCTCAGCCGCGCACGCAGTCGACGTAGTAGCTGCGCCGGAATCCCTCGGTGTCGTTCTCCACCAAGCCGTGCACGTCCGTGTCGAAGCCAGGGAACTTGGCATTGAAGTCGCTCGCAAAGCGCAGGTATTCGACGATGCGCCGGTTGAACCGCTCGCCGGGAATCAGCAGCGGAATGCCGGGCGGGTACGGCGTCAGCAACGCGGTGGTGATGCGGCCCTCAAGTTCCTCGATCGGCACCCGCTCGGTGTCGCGGTGCGCGATGCGGGCGTAGGCCTCCGACGGCTTCATCGCCGGCTGCAGGTCGGACAGGTACATCTCGGTCGTCAGCCGTGCGATGTCGCCCTTGGCGTATGTCTCGTGGATCGCCTGGCACAGCTCGCGCAGACCGAGCCGCTCGTACTTGGGGTGCTGCTGGCAGAACTCGGGCAACACCCGCCACATCGGGGCGTTCTTGTCGTACTCGTCCTTGAACTGCTGCAGCGCCGTCACCATCGTGTTCCAGCGGCCCTTGGTGATGCCGATGGTGAACATGATGAAGAACGAGTACAGGCCGGTCTTCTCGACCACCACGCCGTGTTCGGCGAGGTACTTGGTGACGATGGCCGCCGGGATGCCGGTCTTGGCGAACTTGCCGGTCACGTCCAAACCCGGCGTCACCACGGTGCTCTTGATCGGATCCAGCATGTTGAAGCCGACGGCCAGGTCGCCGAAGCCGTGCCACTTCTCGTTGGGGGTGAGCATCCAGTCGTCGCGCCTGCCGATGCCCTCGCCAGCCAGTCGCGGCGGACCCCAGACCTGGAACCACCAGTCCTTGCCCCAGTCCTTGTCGATCTTGCGCATCGCGCGTCGGAATTCCAGCGACTCGAGGATGCTTTCCTCCACCAGCGCGGTGCCGCCGGGCGGCTCCATCATCGCGGCGGCTACGTCGCACGACGCGATGATCGCGTACTGCGGCGATGTCGACGTGTGCATCAGGTAGGCCTCGTTGAACAGGTGCCGATCCAGTCGTCGCGACTCGGTGTCGGCCACCAGGATCTGCGAAGCCTGCGAAAGCCCGGCCAGCAACTTGTGCGTCGACTGCGTCGAGAAGACCAGCGTGTCCTTGGTGCGCGGCCGGTCCTTGCCGATCGCGTGCATGCCCTTGTAGAACTCATGGAAGGTGGCGTGCGGCAGCCAGGCCTCGTCGAAATGCAGCGTGTCGATGTAGCCGTCCTGCATGGACTTGATCTGGTCGACGTTGTAGAGCACGCCATCGTAGGTGCTCTGCGTCAGCGTGAGGATGCGCGGCTTGATCTTCGCGGCGTCCATGCCCGCCAGCAGCGGGTTGGCGGCGATGCGGCGGCGGATCGCGTCGGGTTCGAACTCCGAGCGCGGGATCGGCCCGATGATGCCCAGATGGTTGCGCGTCGGCGTCAGGAACACCGGCACCGCGCCGGTCATGATGATCGCGTGCAGGATCGACTTGTGGCAGTTGCGGTCGACCACCACGACGTCACCAGGCGCCACCGTGTGGTGCCAGACGATCTTGTTGCTGGTGCTGGTGCCGTTTGTGACGAAGAAGCAGTGGTCGGAGTTGAAGATGCGCGCGGCGTTCTTCTCGCTGGCGGCCACCGGGCCGGTGTGGTCGAGCAACTGGCCGAGTTCGTCGACCGAGTTGCAGACGTCGGCGCGCAGCATGTTCTCGCCAAAGAACTGGTGGAACATCTGGCCGACCGGGCCTTTCAGGAACGCCACGCCTCCCGAATGCCCGGGGCAGTGCCAGGAGTACGAGCCGTCCTGCGCGTAGTCGACCAGCGCCTTGAAGAACGGCGGCGCCACGCCTGAAAGATAACTCTTGGCCTCGCGGATGATGTGGCGGGCCACGAACTCCGGCGTGTCCTCGAACATGTGGATGAAACCGTGCAGCTCGCGCAGGATGTCGTTCGGGATGTGCTGCGACGTCCGTGTCTCGCCGTACAGGTAGATCGGGATCTCGGCATTGCGCCGCCGGATCTCGTTGATGAAGTTGCGCAGGTTCACCACCGCCGGGTCGAGTTCCGGTCCCGGCGTGAACTCCTCGTCGTCGATCGACAGGATGAAGGCGCTGGCGCGGCTCTGCTGCTGCGCGAACTGGCTCAGATCGCCGTAGCTGGTGACACCGAGTACCTCCATGCCCTCCTTCTCGATCGCCTGCGCCAGCGCGCGGATGCCGAGACCCGACGTGTTCTCGGAGCGGAAGTCCTCGTCGATGATGACGATGGGAAAGTGAAAACGCAGCATCGTGAAGCTCCGGGCGGCACCGGATTCGAGGTGCCAGTTTTGGGCAGCGCGCAGTGTAGGACCGATTGCGGCGCACGGTCGGCCGATACACTGCGTCGGACCAATCCCGACACGAGAGGCCACGGCGATGGACTGGAGCGCAGCAACGGTATGGTGGGTGGTGGCCGGCCTGCTGGTCGCCGCCGAGCTGGCCAGCGGTACCTTCTACCTGTTGATGCTGGCGCTCGGCGCCGCCGCTGCGGCGCTGGCGGCGCATCTGCGTCTGCCGTTCACCGGCCAGTTGGTGGTCGCCGCGATGATGGGTGGTGGTGCGGTGGCTGTGTGGCACGTGCGGCGCCAGCGCGGACCGGCCAGCGTGCCGGCCGCTTCGAACCGAGACCTCAACCTCGACATCGGAGAGCGCGTGCAGGTCGTCCATTGGGACGCGCAGGGGCAGACGCGAGTCCATCACCGCGGCGCCGACTGGGCGGCCCGCTACAACGGGGCCGGTACGCCGGCGCCCGGCATGCACGTCATCCGCGCCATCGAAGGCAGCGAGCTGCTGCTCGATCGCGTACCCGCCTGAGGGCCGTGCACGTCGTCGTCAATACACCTGGAGGTTCTTGATGGAAATCATCGGCATCGTGCTGCTCGTGGGCACCGTCATCTTCGTCTTCCGCGCGATCAACATCGTGCCGCAGCAGCATGCCTGGGTGGTCGAGCACCTCGGCCGCTACGACCGCACGCTGGTGCCGGGCCTGCGCTTCGTGATCCCGTTCGTCGAGCGCGTGGCCTACAAGCACTCGCTGAAGGAGATCCCGCTCGACGTGCCCAGCCAGGTGTGCATCACCAAGGACAACACCCAGCTCACCGTCGACGGCATCCTCTACTTCCAGGTCACCGACGCCATGCGCGCGAGCTACGGCTCGTCGAACTACATCATCGCGATCACGCAGCTGGCACAGACGACGCTGCGCTCCGTGATCGGCAAGATGGAGCTCGACAAGACCTTCGAAGAGCGCACGTCGATCAACACGGCGGTCGTGAACGCGCTGGACGAGGCCGCGCTCAACTGGGGCGTGAAGGTGCTGCGCTACGAGATCAAGGACCTGACGCCGCCAGCCGAGATCCTGCGCTCAATGCAGGCGCAGATCACCGCCGAACGCGAGAAGCGTGCGCTGATCGCCGCCTCCGAAGGGCGCCGCCAGGAGCAGATCAACATCGCCACCGGCGAGCGCGAGGCGTTCATCGCGCGCTCCGAGGGTGAGAAGCAGGCCGAGATCAACAAGGCGCAGGGCGAGGCCGCCGCCATCACCGCGGTGGCCGACGCCACCGCCGATGCGATCCGCAAGATCGCGCAGGCCATCCAGCAGCCCGGCGGTGAACAGGCGGTGCAGCTCAAGGTGGCCGAGCGTGCCGTGGACGCCTACCAGCACCTGGCCAAGACCAACAACACGATGATCGTGCCCGGCCACATGGGCGAGGTGGCCACGCTGATCGGCACGGCGATGACGCTGATGAAGGGCACCGCCAAGGGCTGAGTCGCTAGAATCGCCGGCGGCCCGCGGAGGGATGGATGAGCGGTTTAAGTCGCACGCCTGGAAAGCGTGTGAGGGTTAACAGCCCTCCGCGGGTTCGAATCCCGCTCCCTCCGCCAAAGAAAAAGGGCGCCGCATGCGGCGCCCTTGTCGTTGCTGAGTCCGTGCGGCTCAGTTCAGCGGCACCTTCTTGCCACCTTCGTACTTGTACAGCGTCATCGCCGGGTTCTTCAGTTCGCCGTCCTTCTCGAAGGCGATGTTGGCCGTGACGCCCTTGTAGTTGATGGCGGCCAGCTTCGGCAGGTAGACCTTCGGGTCGGCCGAGCCGGCGTCGACCATCGCCTGCACCAGCACGCCAGTCGCGTCATAGGTGTAGGGCGAATACACCTGGAACTGCTTCGGGTACTTGGCGTCGTAGCGCGCACGCCAAGCGGTGCCGCCGGGCATCTTGGCCAGCGACGAGCCACCCTCGGCGCAGACCACGTTGCCGAGCGTCTTGGCGCCGCCCGACAGCTCGATCAGCTTGTCGGTGCAGATGCCGTCGCCGCCGAAGAACTTCACGTTCGACATGCCGAGCTGCTCGAGTTGGCGCAGCATCGGGCCGGCCTGCGGATCCATGCCGCCGTAGAACACGCCGTCCGGTGCCTTCGACTTGATGGCCGTCAGAATGGCCATGAAGTCGGTCGCCTTGTCGGTGGTGTACTGCTGGTCGACGATCTGGATGCCCTTTTCCTTGGCGGTCTTGGCGAACACCTCGGCCACGCCCTGGCCGTAGGCCGTGCGGTCGTCGATGATCGCGACCTTCTTCAGCTTCAGGTTGTTGGCGGCGTGCAGCGCCAGGCCGGCGCCGAGCGCGTTGTCGTTGGCCAGCAGGCGGAACGTCGTGTTGAAGCCCTGCGTCGTCAGCTTCGGATTGGTCGCCGACGGCGTGACGTGGGGAATGCCGCACTGGTTGTAGACGGCCGACGCGGGAATCGTGGTGCCCGAGTTCAGGTGCCCGACCACGCCGGCGACCTTGGCGTCGCACAGCTTCTGCGCGGCCGCGGTGCCTTGCTTCGGATCTGCAGCGTCGTCCTCAGCCACCAGCTCGAGCTTGACCTTCTTGCCGCCGATGGTGACGCCCTTGGCGTTGAGGTCTTCGATCGCCATGCGAGCGCCGTTCTCGTTGTCCTTGCCGTAGTGGGCCTGGGCACCGGAGACGGGACCGACGTGGCCGATCTTGACCACCATGTCCTGTGCCGATACGGCACCGGCAAACAACCCGGCTGCGGCCGCCATGATGACGTTCAGTTTGACTTGCATGCAGTAACCTCCTAGTGGATGAGTTGAGACTGTGAGCCCATGGTTGTTTCTCAACGGGCGACACGATACCCCAAACCGATAACCCGGCCATTCCGGGAATCCTCGGGTCGCGGCTTGTCAACGCCTCGCGGGAGACGTTGCGCGGGACCTGCCGCTGCACAGCCACGCCTCAGGCTTGCCGCTTCCTGCCGTCAGACGACAACGCGGCAGTCAACCTGCGCGATGACGTGCCACTTCCTCAGCCACCGCGCGAGCCACCACCTCGCGCAGCACAGTAGCCAACTGGCGCCGCGCCTCGTCGGCCAGCGCGATGGTCAGTCACGTGAGATGGGGCGCCAGAGCGTCGCGCATGCGGTGCTCGAACAGTACGTCGATCTGCGGCTGCAACCGTACCAGCACCTGCTCGGCGATTCGCGACTCCTGCAGCAGCGCGCTGGCCAGCAGTGGCGTGGGTGCGAGGTCGCTCTCGACTCGCAAGGGTGCCTCCGAGGCGGACGCAGACCCGTCTGCAGCCGGCGGGGCTACGTCGCGCACGACCTCGGTCAGGGTCGGCACGCGCTGGGGTGCGGGCGGTTCAGGGCTCATGCGGCGTTAGGTCGGGCTGGCGGCGGGGGTCACGTGCGATGGCTTTGCGCCGTGGCTTTCATGGTATCGCCAACGCTGGTGTCCCGAGCGCCGCTCCTCTTCCGTGGTGCCGACCAGCTCGATCACGCGGGCAAACCGGTCCAGCCCCTCTACCGGTTCCGGGCCCAGGTTTACCAGTACGGTGACGTCAGGCACCTGCGCGACCTCGCCCTCGGCCAGCCAGATCGGCGTGCGCTCGAACTCGGCGCCCGGGCGTTGGCCCGGACGCAGTCGTACATGGGGCACGAACTCGAGCTGCTCGAAGGTCCAGAGCATCGGGTCGAGCCGGCCCAGCTGCTCGGCGTCGCCGCAGACCAGCACGCGTGCGCCTTGCCGATACGCCTTGCGCAGCAACCGGCAGGCGTAGACGAGCTTGTCGTCGAGCCCGGTATGAAATGCCACGTCGGCCATCGATCGCCGGCTTCGCAGGCCTCAGTGATCGGCCACCCGATCGAGCACGAAGTGGGTCAGCAAGCCCACCGGACGACCGGTGGCGCCCTTGTTCGCGCCCGAACGCCAGGCCGTGCCGGCAATGTCCAGATGCGCCCAGGGCAGCTTGGCGGTGAAGCGCTTCAGGAACATCGCAGCGGTGATGGCGCCACCCGCACGCGGCCCCACGTTGGCCATGTCGGCGAAACTGCTCTTCAGCGCCTCGTCGTACTCGGCATCGACCGGCATGCGCCAACACGGGTCGAGCGCGCGATCACCGGCAGCCAACAGCTGTCCCGCCAGCGTGTCGTCGGGCGTGAACATGCCGCTGCGATGGTGGCCGAGCGCGATGACGCAGGCGCCGGTGAGCGTGGCGATGTCGACTACCGCCTGTGGCTTGAAGCGCTCGGCGTAGGTCAGCGCATCGCACAGGATCAGCCGCCCTTCGGCGTCCGTGTTGAGGATCTCGATCGTTTGGCCGGAGAGGCTGGTCACCACGTCGCCGGGCTTGACGGCGCGGCCGCTGGGCATGTTCTCGCAGGTGGGTATCAGGCCGATCACGTTGACCTTGGCCTTCAGCTGAGCCAGCGCACACAAGGCGCCGAGCACGCTGGCGGCGCCCCCCATGTCGAACTTCATCTCGTCCATCTCGCCCGCCGGCTTGATGGAGATGCCACCGGTGGCGAACGTGATGCCCTTGCCGACCAGCACCACCGGTGCCTGGTGGCCGGGCGCGCCGTGATGGCGCAGCACGATGAAGCGCGGGGGCTCCTCCGAACCCTGCGCCACGGCAAGGAACGAACCCATGCCGAGTTTCTCGATCTCCTTGCGGCCGAACACCTCGACCTTGAGTCCTGCGCTGCGGGCGAGCTCCTGGGCCCGCTCCGCCAGGTGCGTCGGCGTGCAGTGGTTGCCGGGCCGATTGGCCAGCTCGCGCGCCAGCGTCACGCCGGCCACGATGGCCGCACCGCGGCGCAGACCTTCGGCAACGGCGGCGGCCGATTCGGCACCGCACAGCAGCGTCACTTTCGACAGCCGCGGCGCCGGCCCGGCGCTCGGCTTGGTGTGGCGATACAGATAGGTCGCGTCGCCGGCCGCCGCGGTCAATGCCTCGGCATGGGCGTCAGTGACGGCATCGACGCCCGCCAGCCAGACCGCCAGATGCTTGACTCCCAGGCTCTTGACGGTCGAAAGACCCTGCACCAGAGCGGCCTTGACAGCCCGGGCCGAGCCGTCGGCGGCCACCGCGACCAGCGTGCGCGAGGCCTTCACGCCGGTCATACGTCCGGCAAACCACGAACGGCCGGGCCTGAGCGCAAGGTCGCCTTGCTTGATCGCGGCCTGCAGCGGCTGGGCCAGCGCGCGCGGCAGAGTCGCGGGCAGCTTGTTTGCGGCCACCACGACCAATAACGCATCGGCCTCGGCGCGGACCACCGCGTTGGCAGTGATCACCTGATTCCTGAAGTCCATAATTCGCTCTGGTTCGAAGGTGGCACGATGTTATTCGATTCGACGTTGCGCAAGGAGCTGGCACGCGGCTTCGGTGCGACGCTGGTGGTGATCCTCACCATCGTCATCACGATGATGCTGATCCGCACGCTCGGGCTGGCGGCCAATGGCGCCGTGGCGCCGGCCGACGTGGTGCTGCTGATGGGCTACATCGTGCTGAGCCACCTGCCGACGATCCTGGCGCTGAGCCTGTTCATCGCAATCGTCGTCACGCTCGGCCGCATGTATCGCGACAGCGAGATGGCGATCTGGTTCTCCAGCGGCGTCGGACTGCTGCGCTTCGTCGCGCCGGTCATGCGCATGGCGTGGCCGGTGCTGCTGCTGGTGGCGGTGCTGGTGCTGGCGGTCTGGCCGTGGGGTAACCGCAGCAGCGCGGAGCTGCGTGACCGCTACGAACAACGCTCGGACCTGTCGCGCGTGACGCCGGGCGTGTTCCAGACCTCACGCGACGGCAGCCGCGTCTTCTTCGTCGACAAGGCCAGCGACGAGGCGCTGAACGCGCGCGGCGTGTTCGTGCTGGCCAACGCCAACGGCGGCGAGTCACTGACGTCGGCGCGCGGCGGCCAGATCAGCGTGATAGGCGACGACCGTTTCCTCGTGCTCGAGAAGGGCCAGCGCGCCCAGGTCGACGCCAAGACCGGCGAGCACACTTTGGCCAGCTTCCAGCGCTACCAGGTGCTGGCCGACGATCACAGCGTGCGGCGCGCGGCGGCACGCGCGCCGAAGACGATGTCCACGCTCGACCTGCTGCTCGATCCGGTGCCCAAGCACCAGGCCGAGCTGGCATGGCGCTTCGGCCTGCTGTTCGGCGCGGCCAACCTGCTGTTGCTCGGTGTCGCTCTTTCGGCGACCAACCCGCGGCGAGCGACCAACTGGAACCTGCTGTTCGCGCTGCTCGGCTTCGTCGTCTACTACAACCTGATCAACCTGTCGCAGGCCTGGGTCGCCGGCTCGCGCATCGCGCTGGCGCCGGCGCTGCTGAGCATCCACGGCGGTGCGTTCGTGCTCGGCCTGATGCTGATCTGGTGGCGCGACCACGGCACGGTGTGGCGTCCCTGGGCGCGGGTGGCCGCTACATGAAGACGGTGCGCCGACTGCTCTATCGCGACATCGTCTGGTCGGTGGTCTTCGTCGCGGTCGCCTTCCTGTCGCTGTTCTACTTCATCGACTTCGTCGATGAGCTCGAAGGCATCGGCCGCAACGGCTACACCGTGTGGCACGCCGCGGCTGGCTCGGCCCTCGAGGTGCCAGGGCACTTCTACGAGCTGTTCCCGATCTGCGTGCTGATCGGCACGATCTACTCGATGGCACGGCTGGCCCAGTCGTCTGAGTACACGATCCTGCGCACCGGTGGCCTTGGCCCCGTGCGCGCGCTCGGCCTGCTGACGCTGCTGGGGGTGCTGTTCGCCGTTTGCACCTTTGTGGTCGGCGACTACCTCGCGCCGCTGACCGAGCGCGAGGCGGTCCTGATGAAGGCGGGATTTCGCGGCGGGCTGCAACTCGGCCGCACCGGCGCCTGGCTCAAGGAGCGTCGCAACACGCCCGATGGCGAACGGCTGGTGTCGGTGAACGTTGCGCGCACCGGTTCGCGCGGCGACCTCGAGGGCATCCGCATCTTCGAGCTCGATGCCGACGGGCGCCTGCGCGTGCGCATCGAAGCGCGGCGCGGGCAGGTCGGCGCCGACTCGGTCTGGCGGCTCGAGGATGCCGAACGCACCGATTGGCCCACGCCGGAGCAGGCCGCGAGCGGACAGCCGGTTCAGGTGACGCGTCAGCCCGCGCTGGCCTGGCCGAGCAGCCTGGGAGCCGACGTCGTCGCGGCGGCGGTGTTGCCGGTGAGCACGATGACGACGGTGGAACTTTGGCGCTACAGCCGTCACCTGAGCGGCCAGGAGCAGGCCGCGCAACGTCACGAGATCCAGTTCTGGAAGAAGGCGCTCTATCCCCTCGCCTGCGTGGTAATGGTGGCGCTTGCGCTGCCGTTCGCTTACCTGCACGCGCGCTCCGGCGGCATCAGCCTCAAGGTGTTCGGCGGCATCATGCTGGGCATCAGCTTCGTGCTGCTGAACAACGTGTCCGGCCACCTGGGCATGCTGCGCAACTGGACGCCGTGGGTCGCGGCGGCCACGCCGGGTCTCGTCTATCTGGCGCTGTCGCTGGCCGCGTTCACCTGGCTCGTCAGGTTCCGCTGATGCAAGGCCTGCTGCTGTTCGGTCATGGCGCCCGCGATGCGGCCTGGGCCGATCCGTTTCGAGCCGTTGCCGACTGCGTCCGCGCACAGAGGCCGCAGGTGCCGGTGGAGCTTGCCTTCCTCGAGCTGATGCAGCCGGCCCTGCCCGAGGCGGCGGCTGCGCTGGTCGCGCGCGGCTGCCGGCAGGTCAGCGTGGTGCCGCTGTTCCTCGGCACCGGTGGCCACGTGCGACGCGACCTGCCCCGGCTCGTCGACGAGCTGCGTGCGCGCCATCCCGAGGTGCTGTGGTCGCTGCGGGCCGCCGTCGGCGAACATCCGGCCGTGATCGAGGCCATGGCTGGCGTCGCCTGCGATTCGCTTTCATGGACAGCCGACCGCACATGAACCTCCACCAGTTCCGCTTCGTCCAGGAGGCTGTCCGCCGAAACCTGAATCTCACCGAGACGGCGAAGGCGCTCTACACCTCCCAGCCCGGCATCAGCAAGGCCATCATCGAGCTCGAGGAGGAACTCGGCCTGGAGATCTTCGAGCGCCACGGCAAGCGGCTGCGACGCGTCACCGAGCCCGGACAACTGGTGCTGCGTGCGGTGGAGGTCATCATGCGCGAGGTCGCCAACCTGCAGCGCATCGGCGAGGAATACTCCAAGCAGGAAGCCGGCACGCTGTCGATCGCCACCACGCACACGCAGGCACGCTACTTCCTACCCGAGCCGGTGGCGGCGTTGCGCCGCAAGTACCCTCGCGTGCAGGTGGTGCTGCATCAAGGCACGCCGCGCCAGGTGGCGCAGATGCTGCGTGACGACGTGGCCGAGATCGGAGTGGCCACAGAGGCGCTGGCCGAGGTGGACGATCTGGTGACGCTGCCTTGCTACGAGTGGCAGCACGTGATCGTGGTACCAGCCCAGCATGCGCTGGCCGCGGTCGAACGGCCGACGCTGGAGCAGCTGGCGGCCGAGCCGCTGGTGTCGTACCACCCGACCTTCACCGGCCGCTCGCGCATCGACCAGGCCTTTGCCCGCGCGCGGCTGAAGCCGACCTTCGCCCTCGAGGCGATCGATGCCGATGTGATCAAGACCTACGTGCGTGTCGGCATGGGCGTGGGCATCGTCGCCGAAGTGGCGGTGCGCGACGATCCGCCAGGTGGCGATCTCGTGGCGCGGCCCGCCGGCCACCTGTTCGGCAGCAACGTCACCCGCGTCGCGTTCAAGCGCGGCGCCTACCTGCGTCAGTTCGTGCTGAACTTCGCCGAGTCGCTGTCGGATCGCCTCACGGCCAGCCTGATCCAGCGCGCCATGAACGGCAACGCCACCAACTACGACCTCTGAAAAACTCGCTCGCCATGCAGACATCCACCCCCCGCACCCCCACCCTGCGCAGCCGCCTGCCGCAGGTGGGAACCACCATCTTCACCGTGATGTCCGCCCTTGCGCAGCAACGCGGCGCCGTCAATCTCGGTCAGGGGTTTCCGGACTTCGATTGCGATCCGGCCCTGCTGCGGGCGGTCGAAGAGGCCATGCACGCCGGACTCAACCAGTACCCGCCGATGGCCGGCGTGCCGGCGCTGCGTGAGGCGGTCGCCGCCAAGGTGGAGAAGCTGTACGGTCACGCCTACGACCCCGGCACCGAAGTGACCATCACGGCCGGTGCCACGCAGGCGATCCTGACCGCGATCCTGGCGATCGTGCATCCGGGCGACGAGGTGATCGTGCTCGAGCCCTGCTACGACAGCTACGTGCCCAACATCGAGCTGGCCGGCGGCAAGGTCGTTCGTGTCGCGTTGAAGGCCGGCACCTTCCGACCGGACTTCGGCGCGATCGGCGCGGCCATCAGTCCGCGCACGCGCGCGATCATCGTCAACACGCCGCACAACCCGAGTGCCACGGTATGGAGCCGCGCCGACCTCGACCGCCTGGCAGAGCTGCTGCGGCCGACCGACGTGCTCCTGGTTGCCGATGAGGTGTACGAGCACATGGTGTTCGACGGCGTGCCCCACGCCAGCGCGTCGAGCCACCCCGAACTGGCCGCGCGCGCGTTCGTGGTATCGAGTTTCGGCAAGACCTACCACGTCACCGGCTGGAAGGTCGGCTACGTGCTGGCGCCACGTGAGCTGACCGAGGAGTTCCGCAAGGTCCACCAATTCAACGTCTTCACCGTCAACACACCGGTGCAGCACGGTCTGGCCCAGTACATGCGCGACCCGGCGCCCTACCTTGAGCTGCCGGCGTTCTACCAACGCAAGCGCGATCTGTTCCGCGCCGGCTTGGCGAGCACCCGGTTGCGCCTGCTGGCCAGCGAGGGCACGTACTTCCAGTGCGTCGACTACTCGGCGGTGAGCGACCTCGACGAGGCGGGCTTCTGCCGCTGGCTGACCACCGAGATCGGCGTCGCGGCGATCCCGCTGTCGGCGTTCTACGAGGACGGACGCAACCAGAAACTCGCGCGCTTCTGCTTTGCCAAGCGCGACGAGACGCTGAACAACGCGCTCGAGCGCCTGTCCCGCCTGTAGCGGCTCGCCTACTTGCGCGGCGGGTCGGGCGGCAGGCCGAGGAAGTCGCTGCGCTGTTCGTCGCTGAGCGGCGCGACGTCGTCCGCCGATGCGTCCATCGGCAGCGGCTTGGTCAGGTCGAGATCGACCACCCGGCCTTCGCCCGGCCTCGGCGCCGGCGGCTCGCTCGGCTTGAAGGCGGCGCTCAGCACGGTGATCGGCGCCTCGGTGACGCGACCCAGCTCGGCCAGATCGGTCAGGTTGGACATCGCCGACATCGTGATCAGGTGCGGGTGCGCGGTTGTGGCTTCGAATGTGTTGTCGCCCAGCGGCAGCAGCACGTCGATCGAGGTCGGCGGGCCGCCTGTGTGATCGAGCAGGTCGCGCGCCATCGAGTACAGGAACAGCACCTCGCGATACGCTGGGAGCTCGAACAGCTCACCCGAGTCTCGACGGAACATCAACGACTCCAGCTCGGCCATCGCATCGATCGGCGTGGTCCAGCACTGTTCGAGCCGCTGCATGATCGACGGGTACTCCTCCAGGCTGCGTCCCTGTTGCAGATCGGCGTCCCAGTCCGGCGCGTATGCGTTGAAACGATGGTTGAAGCGGGCGCGGGTGCGTTCGTAGGATTCGCGGTCGCCGAGGCGGCGGTAGATCTCCAGCAGCTTCAGGTACGGCAGCGGGCTGGTGCCGCCACTGCCGCGGATGTGGCCCATCAGCAGGTCGATCGCCGCGTCGTCCTGGCCGAGCACGACGAAGAACTCGGCCTGCTGCTCCAGGTCGATCAGCTCTTCGATCGAGACGTCGCGCGGCGCTTGTGCCATCGCCGAATCGGGGAACAGCGTCGACGAACCGAACCCCGACTGGCGCGCTGGCGACGGCGGCGACGACGCAGCACCGAACGTCGGCCGTGCCGCAGGCGTGGGCGCCATCTGCGGCGGCAGCGTCATCGGCTGCAAGGTCGGCGGATTCAGCGGCGGCTGGCGGCTGGCGGCCTGCGACGCGGCCCACCACTGCGCCTGCTGCTGGCGTTGCGCGCGGCGCAACTTGAGCCACAGCCAGACGGCCAGTGCCGCCAGCAACACCATCGCGGCCACCAGCCACGGCAGCCACTGGCGCACCGAGTCGCCGTCGGCCAGCCGGCTGCGCATCTGGGCGAGTTGGTCGCGGTCGCGCCGCGCCTCGGCGCGCACTGCCTCGAGGGCCTGTTCGACCGCCCGCATGCGCTCTGCGGCGGCATTCGCATTGGCCTGGGCCGCGCTGGCGGCTTGTTCGGCCATCGCCGCGCTAGCGGCCATCGCCGCCACGCGCATCGACGCTTCCTGCACGGCAGAAGCGGCGGCGACCGACGAACGCGCGGCCACCGGCTCGAGCGCGTCCAGTCTCAGGCGCGCGACCGGGGCCGAAGCAGCGGCCGTCGCGCGCGCGGGCGCAGGTGCAACACCACGCGCGCCGCTAGCAACCGCAGTCCCAGGCGCCGCGCCAGGGGCCGTGGGCGGAGGTCGCGGGCGGGCGACGCGCCGCAGCGGGGCCGACGCGGCGGTCGCGATGGGCGCTATGGGCGACCCGGCTTCCGGCAGAGGACGTGGCGCCGACGCGGCTGCCAGTGCGGGCACGGGCGCCGGCGGCGGCGTTTCGACCGGACGCGCGGCTTCGGCGGGCGGCGGCGCCGCCGCAAGCGTCACGATCGGCGGATCGGCGAACACCGTGAAGCGCCGTTCGATCTTGTTGATGCAGCCGAGCGTGGCGATGACGGTCACCACCGGTTCCTCGATCGCCACGCGCGTGGTCACGCGCACGATGCGCTCGTCGGGCACCTCGCCCGCTTCGACCACGATGCGCACGTTGCTCGGCGCGATCCGCTGTTCGCCCTGCATCACCTCTGCCGTGACGCAGGGCGCGGACAACGATTCGTCCGCCGCGAGTTGCACCGTGACCGGAAAGCTGAGGAAGCTGCCGAGTGATGCGCCCGCGTCCGCCCGGACGAACCCGATGGCGTGCGCACCACCGGCCGTCATGCCGGCGAGGCTTGCCACGATGAACACCCGGCGAAGGATCATGCGTCGGAGTCGGGCTTGTCGGGCCTGTTGGAACGTCATCTGAAAAATGCTGCGCGGCACTCTAGCATGAAGGCTTTGCGACCCCTGTGATGGAAGCCGCTTCACGAAGGCCAGGTGCGAGAATGAGGGGAGGTCATGCTTCAGGTACCGCTTTCGCCATGCCTTCCGAACTGATCACCGAGCGCCACGCGTCGACGCTGGTGCTGACACTGAGCGACCCGGCGACACGCAATACGCTGTCGCCACAGGTGTATGCCGCGGGCGTGGAGGCACTCAACATCGCCGATGCCGACGCCTCGCTGCGCTGCGTGGTGCTGCGCGGCGATGGGGCCCACTTCTGCGCCGGCGGTGATCTCAATCGCCTGGCCGCCGTGCGTCAGCGTGGCCCGGACGAGCAGCGCGTCAGCATCGACGGCTTTCACGCCTGGATCCAGGCTCTGCGCGAATTCCCCAAGCCGGTGATCGCTGCCGTCGAGGGTCATGCGGCCGGTGGCGGCTGCTCGCTGGCGCTGGCCTGCGACCTGATCCTCGCCGCCGAGGGCGCGCGCTTCACGATGTCGTACGGGCGTGCTGGCTTCTCGCCCGACGGCGGCGGCTCCTGGCATCTCGCACAGGCGCTGCCGCGCGCGCTTGCGCTGCAGATGATGTGGTTGCCCGAGCCGATGACGGCACGCCAATGGCAGGCGCTCGGGCTGGTCAATGCGGTCACCGACGACGGCCAGGCCTTCGCGCAGGCACTGCAATGGGCCGAGCGCATTGCCGGCATGGCGGGCAACGCGGTGGCGAGCGTGAAGGCACTGGTCGAGCAGGCGCCGCGGCGCGGCCTGGTCGAGCAGCTGGACGCCGAGCGCGACCAGTTCCTGGTCAACCTGTTCCACGACAACGCCGGCGAAGGCCTGCAGGCCTTCTTCGAGAAGCGGCGTCCGCGGTTCCGGTGAGCGCGAGGGCTACTGGTCGTAGCCCGGCAGATGGCGATCGAGCCGGCGCAACAGCCCGGGCCAGGTGAGGTTGCTGCCCAAGCCCTTGGTCACCTGCGCAGCGGCCTGGCGTGCGCCGGCGACGATGCGCGAATCCACGGGAATCAACTCGCCGCCGGCCTGTGCGCGGACCTGGATCGTGCAGGTGGTCTCGAACACGTACATGTTGAGAAACGCCTCGGCGATCGTGCCGCCAACGGTGAGCAGCCCGTGATTGCGCAGCATCAGGAAGCTGTTCGAGCCGAGGTCACGCACCAACCGCGGCTTCTCGTCGGCATTGAGCGCCACGCCCTCGTAGTCGTGGTAGCCCAGGCTGCTCAGCACGAAGATCGATTGCTGCGATATCGGCAGCACGCCGCCGCGCTGCGCCGACACCGCCACACCGTTCAGCGAATGCACGTGCAGCACGCAGGCGGCGTCGTGCCGCGTCTCGTGCACCGCGCTGTGGATGGTGAACCCGGCCGGGTTGACCGGATACGGCGAGTCTTCCAACTTGCTTCCCTGCAGGTCGATCTTGACCAGGCTCGACGCCGTGATCTCCTCGAACATCAATCCGTACGGATTGATCAGGAACTGGTCGTGCCGACCGGGCACTCGCGCGCTGATGTGCGTGAAGACGAGGTCGTCCCACTTGAACAAGGCGACCAGCCGGTAGGCCGCCGCCAGGTCGACGCGGCACTGCCACTCGTCGGCGGCAATCTGGCTGCGGCGGCTGCCAGAAGCGAGGGTAGACATAGGTGACCTCCCGAGTATGGCGATCGCGCCCTGCGGGACAATAGCAGAGGCGTCGCCTCCTCTCGACTGTCGCTTCAGGGACAAGCCATGAAGAACCCGGTTCTTACAATCGAAGAGCAGCAAAACATCGACAGCGGCGCGTGGTTCTCCAAGCTCTCCCCGGCGTTGCGCGCCGCCATCCTGTCGCGCGCGGTGGTGAAGCATTTGGCCGACGGCGCTCCGCTGGCCTCGCGTGGCGCGCCAGCGGAGCAATGGTGCGGCGTGGCGCTCGGCGCAGTGCGCATCTCGAGCGTGTCGCTGTCGGGCAAGCAGGTGGTGCTTACCTATGCCGAGCCGGGCACCTGGTTCGGCGACATCGCGCTGTTCGACGGTCTTCCGCGCACGCACGATGCCAATGCCCACGGCCAGACCACCTTGCTGGTGGTTCGCAAGCCCGACTTCAAGGTGCTGCTGTCGCAGCATGTCGAGCTCTACGATGCGCTGCTGCGCCTGAACTGCCGGCGCTTGCGCCTGATGTTCGACCTGTTCGAGGATCTCAACACGCGCCCGCTGGCGGCGCGGCTGGCCAAGCAGATCCTGCTGCTGGTGCGCAGCTACGGCGTCGAGCAGGGCGAGGAGATCCGCATCGGGCTGCAGCTGGCACAGGAAGACCTGGCGCAACTGCTGGGCGCCTCGCGCCAGCGCGTCAACCAGGAGCTCAAGGGCTTCGAACGCGAAGGCGCGGTGCGGGTCGAGCCGACGCGTCTGGTCGTGCTGTCTCGCGATAAGCTGCTGGCCCTCGCCGAACGCTAGGACAGCGCGCCATGGAATCGATGGAACAGTTCATGGGCACCCGGCCGGTGGCCGCCAGCCACGCGTTCGACGTGGCGGCGCTGCAGGCCTATCTGCAGGCGCATCTGCCGGGCTTTGCCGGGCCGCTCACGGTCGAGCAATTCAAGGGCGGGCAATCGAACCCGACCTACAAGCTCATCACGCCCGGCTGCACCTATGCCATGCGCAGCAAGCCCGGGCCGGTGGCCAAGCTGCTGCCCTCTGCGCATGCGATCGAGCGTGAGTTCCGCGTCATGCGCGCGCTGGCCGACACGCCGGTGCCGGTGGCGCGCATGCACCTGCTGTGCGACGACGAATCCGTCATCGGGCGTGCGTTCTTCGTCATGCAGTTCGTCGAGGGCCGCGTGCTGTGGGACCAGTCGCTGCCAGCGCTGGGCAAACCCGAGCGCGCCGCCGTCTACGACGAGATGAACCGCGTGATCGCCGCCCTGCACAGCGTGAACGTCGTCGCGGTCGGGCTGGCCGACTACGGCAAGCCGGGCAACTACTTCGAGCGGCAAATCGGCCGCTGGTCGAAGCAGTATGTCGCCTCGCAGACGCAGCCGATTGTCGAGATGGATCGCCTGATCGCGTGGCTGCCGGCGCACCTGCCGCCGTCGGCGCGGGACGCGTCGCAAGCGGCCATCGTGCACGGCGACTACAGGCTCGACAACCTGATCTTCGACGCACACGAGCCGCGCATTCGCGCCGTGCTCGACTGGGAGCTGTCCACGCTCGGGCATCCGCTGGCCGACTTCAGCTACCACTGCATGGCCTGGCACATTCCGCCGGGCACCTTCCGCGGCATCGGCGGGCTCGATCTCGCGGCCCTCGGCATCCCGGACGAGCGCGAATACGTGCGTCGCTACTGCGAGCGCACCGGCCGCGCCGATCCCGACGCGGTGATGGCCGATTGGAATTTCTACCTCGCCTACAACCTGTTCCGCCTGGCCGCCATCACCCAGGGCATCGCCAAGCGCGTGGTCGACGGCACGGCGGCCAGCGCACAGGCACGCGCCACCGGCAGCGCGACCCCCACCCTTGCCCAGCTGGCCTGGCGTTTCGCCCAAGCCGCCTGAATCACCGTTCACCAGGAGCATCACATGGACTTCGGCTACTCGCCGCGCACGCAGGAACTGCAAGCCAAGGTTTCGGCCTTCATGCAGGAATACGTCTTTCCGGCCGAAGGCCGCTACTGGAGCGAACTGCGCGCCAACACCGAGGCTGGCAAGCGCTGGACGCCGCTGCCGCTGATCGAGGAGCTCAAGATCAAGTCGCGCGCCCAAGGGCTGTGGAATCTGTTCCTGCCCGAAAGCGACTACGGCGCCGGCCTGGCCAACCAGGAATACGCTCCGCTGGCCGAGATCATGGGCCGCGTGCCGTGGGCCAGCGAGGTGTTCAACTGCTCGGCGCCCGACACCGGCAACATGGAGGTGCTGGTGCGCTACGGCTCCCCCGAGCAGCAGAAGCAGTGGCTGCTGCCGCTGCTCGACGGCAAGATCCGCAGCGCCTTCGCGATGACCGAACCTGCGGTGGCGTCGTCAGATGCCACCAACATCGAGGCGCGCATCGAACGCCGGGGCGACCACTACGTGATCAACGGCCGCAAGTGGTGGACCTCGGGCGCCGGCGATCCGCGCTGCAAGATCATGATCTTCATGGGCAAGACCGACCCCGCGGCGGCGCGTCACTCGCAGCAGTCGATGATCCTCGTTCCATTCGACACGCCCGGCGTCAAGGTGATGCGGGCGCTGCCGGTGTTCGGCTACGACGATGCCCCGCACGGCCACATGGAAGTTGACTTTCAGGACGTCAAGGTGCCGGCCTCCAACATGCTGCTCGGCGAGGGCCGCGGTTTCGAGATCGCCCAGGGACGCCTCGGCCCCGGGCGCATCCACCACTGCATGCGCCTGATCGGCCTGGCCGAGCGCTCGCTCGAGCTGATGTGCAAGCGTGCGGTCAAGCGTGTGGCCTTCGGCAAGACGGTGGCGCAGCAGACGGTGACGCAGGAACGCATCGCCGAGGCGCGCTGCATGATCGACCAGTCGCGCCTGCTGACGCTGAAGGCCGCCTGGATGATGGACGTGGCCGGCAACAAGGCGGCCAAGGCCGAGATTGCAATGATCAAGGTGGTGGCGCCCAACATGGCGCTGCGGGTGATCGACTGGGCGATGCAGGTGCATGGCGGCGCCGGGGTCAGCGACGACTTTCCGCTGGCCTACTACTACGCACAGGCGCGCACGCTGCGTTTCGCCGACGGTCCGGACGAGGTGCACCGCAACTCGATCGCCAAGATGGAACTCGGCCGCTACGCGACATAGCGGCAAGAGCAGGCTCTGCTCAGGTCACCGAATGACCCGAGCGGGGCAGTTCGTCGGCATCCCAGGCCGACGGACGCACCGACGTCGGCGCAAAGCCCGAGTCCTGCCAGTCACCCGCCACGCGTTTGGCCTCCTGCGCGGCCAGCAGAAAAAGTTGCAGCCAGTGGCCGATCGCGTCGAGGTTGGGTTCGGGCATGCGCAGCCGCAGCGTCAACCGGCCGCGTCCGATCGACAGCACGAAGGGATCGTTCTCGCCGAGCGACTGGCCTGCCGCCAGCAGCGCCGTCGTCAGCGGCCCGTGAAGCCACTGCAGCAGCCACGGCTTCACACTCGACACGGCACCGAAGCGCGCGTCGAGCCCGCGCAGCTCCGAATACCCAAGTTTGGGGTACATGACGAGCCAGCGGATCTCGGTGGGTGTTTGTGTGTCGATGCTGGTCTGCACGCCTTCGACATACTGGTCGAACACCAGCGACTCCGACTGCTCCATCAGCTTGCGGTTGAGCACCAGTGCCTGCAGGTCGCGGTGCAACCCCATCTCGGCCAGGATGCGCAGCTCGCAGCCGGTCACGTAGGGCCTGTGCGACGCGCCCCACTCGATGCGCCAGCGCGGGCCGCCGCGTGGCGAGCCCTCGACCACGAAGCCTTCGCCATTGCGCACGCGCCGGTACAACGCACCGTGCGCGCGCGCCCAGGCCTCGGCGCCGTGCAGGCGTGTACCCGCAGGGCTGCGGGCGAGCCATTGCTTCAGTAATGCGAGCATGGTCTACAGTGACCCGACATTCAACGCAGCCGGGTCTTTTGGGGGATCGAAGTGTATTACCGGCCTGTGCCAACCGCGATCATCGGACCCAAGGACTCCAGACGAACGTGGGTGTCGCCGCTTGAAAGCGGCTCAATTCGCCGGTCTGCGTTCGCTGCCCGCCGAGCGCGCTGCATAGAATCGCGCGCGCATCGATCATTCACTGCCCGTAGCTCAGCTGGATAGAGCAGCTGCCTTCTAAGCAGCAGGCCGGGGGTTCGAGTCCCTCCGGGCAGGCCAGACTTCAGCATGCAGCGCATCCACCGGTGTTGCGACCGGGCCGCATGACGACCGACCACCATGCAACTTCCGCCTGACCTGCCGCCGATGCCCGACGTGCGCCGCCATCCGGCCTGGCTGCGCGTGCTGTGGATCTCGGCCGGCGTACTGGCCTTCGCGACCGGAGTGGTGGGCATCTTCGTGCCGCTGCTGCCCACCACGCCGTTCATCCTGCTGGCGGCGTACTGCTTCTCGCGCGGTTGCGCGCGCTGCGAGGCGTGGTTGCTGGCCCAACCGCGCTGGGGCCCGATGGTGCGCGACTGGCGCGAGCGCCGTGCGATTCCCCTGCGTGCCAAACAGCTGGCCACCGTGATGATGGCAATCGGTTGCGCCATCGCCTGGCCGCAGCTGCCTTCGCCCTGGCAATGGGCACCGATCGTGTTGTGCGGCGCGGTGGCCGGCTGGATGTGGCACCTGCCGTCGCGGCCGTCGGCGGCCTGAGGTCACCGCTCATGCCGCCCGCAACCGGGCCTGCAGCGCCTGCAGCGCGGGCTCGTCGAGCGTCTCGTGCTGCAGCAAGGCCTGTGCGCCCTGCTCGAGCACCGCACGGTGCGTGCGCAGCAGCGCTTCGGCACGCGCGAGCGCACGCTCGAGCAGCCCTCGAATGGATTCGTCGATGCGTTGTTGCGTCCGCTCCGACACCGCGGGCCGCGGCTGGGCCCAGTCCGCCGGCAATTCGAGCATCGCACTGCGAGGCGGCTCGAACACCACCGGGCCGAGGGCGTCGTCCATGCCGTGTCGCATGACCATCTCGCGCGCGAGGTCGGTGGCCTTGGCCAGGTCGTCGGCAGCGCCAGTGGAGGTGCCGGCGAAGACCACGCGCTCGGCGGCACGGCCGGCCAGCAGGACCTCGAGCCTGTGTTCCAGTGCCTCGCGCGTCAACAGATAGCGGTCTTCGGTCGGTCGCTGGATGGTGTAGCCCAGCGCGCCGATGCCACGTGGAATGATCGACACCTTCTGCACCGGGTCGCCGCCAGGCAACGCCAGCGCGACGAGCGCGTGCCCCATCTCATGGTAGGCGACGATGCGGCGCTCGTCCTCGCCAAGCAGCCGGTTGCGCCGCTCCAACCCAGCGACGATGCGCTCCACCGCGGCGATGAAGTCGACCATCGACACGCGCTCGGCCTTGCGCCGCGTGGCGGCCAGTGCGGCCTCGTTGACCAGATTGGCCAGGTCCGCACCGCTGAAGCCGGGCGTGAGCGCGGCCACCTCGTCGAGCTTCACCGCCGGATCGAGCGATATCTTGCGCGCGTGCACGCTCAGGATGTCCGCGCGGCCGCGCTTGTCGGGCCGATCGACCAGCACCTGTCGATCGAAGCGTCCGGCTCGCAGCAGCGCCGGGTCCAGGATCTCGGGCCGGTTGGTCGCCGCCAGGATGATCAAGCCGACCGAGGTGTCGAAGCCGTCCATCTCGGCGAGCAGCTGATTCAGCGTCTGTTCCTTCTCGTCGTGCCCGCCGAAGCTGCCAAAAGCACCCCGCGCGCGGCCGAGTGCGTCGAGTTCGTCGATGAAGATGATCGCCGGCGCCTTGGCGCGCGCCTGTTCGAAGAGGTCCCTCACGCGGGCGGCGCCGACGCCGACGAACATCTCGACGAACTCGCTGCCCGAGATCGAGAAGAACGGCACCCCGGCCTCTCCCGCCACGGCCTTGGCCAGCAGCGTCTTGCCGGTCCCTGGCGGCCCAACGAGGAGCACACCGCGCGGGATGTGCGCGCCCAGGCGGCCGTATTCCTTGGGGTGCTGGAGGAATTCCACCACCTCCTGCAGTTCCTGCTTGGCCTCGTCGACACCGGCCACGTCGGCGAAAGTGACGCCCGTGTCGGTCTCGACGTAGACCTTGGCTCGGCTCTTGCCGATCGACATGAAGCCGCCGAGTCCGCCCTGGCGATCGGCCATGCGGCGGATCACGAAGTACCACAAGCCGAAGAACACCAGTGCCGGCACCACCCACGACAGCAGGTCGCGCAAGAGCGCGCTCTCGAACACGCGCGAATAGGGCACGTTGAACTTCTCGAGCCGTGCCGCCAGCTCCGGTTCCACCCGGGTGGCCACCAGCGTGGTCTTGCGACCGTCGGGCACCTTCAGGTGACCGGTAATCGTGCGCTCAGACACTGTGACTTCGCTGATGCGGCCCTCTGACAGGGCCTTCTCGAACTCGCTGTACGGCACCGGCTCGATGCGCTGGGCGCCCTGCCAGAAGTCCTGCACCCACACCAGCAGCAGCGCGGCCAGCAACCAGTACGCGACGTTCCAGGTCTGTTTCTTGTCCATCGTCGCGCCTCAGAGCGCAAGACCCTCACGTCGCAGTGCGCCGCGCAGGCGATCAATCTCGTCCAGCAGGTCGAGCATCACCGCGACGGTCTGCAGGTTGGCATCGAAATCACGCTGCAGTCGACGGATGCGTCTCACACGCGCCAGATCGGCAACGGCAAAGTGCCATGGCGTGCCGGTCGGACGCACGAGATCTTCCTCGACCAGCAGCGCGACGAAGCCCGCTTCCACGCCGCAGGCGCGCGCAAACAGCTCGACGCCCAGTTCGACCTCGCTCGCGCCAGGGTCCACATGGACGATGGAGTCGTGGTTCATCGTCAGTCTCCTTGCGCCCGCGCGTCGAACGCCAACTCGCGTGCCATCTGCCGGTACAGGGCTTGTGCCTTCTCGCTGTCAGCCGGGGGCAGCACCACCTGCAGCACGATGTACAGATCACCCGGCGTGGCGCCCGGCAAGCCGCGGCCCTTCAGCCGGAGTTTGCGCCCGCCTTGCGAACCGGCCGGTACGTTGACCTCCAGCGCACCTGTTGGCGTGAGCACCTCGACCAGTGCGCCGAGCGCGGCCTCCCACGGGGCCACCGGCAGCGTGACGTAGAGGTCGCGACCATCGACCCGATAGCGCGCATGCGGATCAAGATGCACTTCAAGGTACAAGTCGCCGGGCGGGCCACCCGCAACGCCTGGCGCACCCTGCCCAGCCAGCCGGATCTGCTGGCCCGCGCGCACGCCCTTGGGGATCGTGATCTGCAATTCGCGCTGGTGCAGGTGCACCTGGCCATGGGCATCGAGCTCGGGGCTCTGTAGCGTGATGCGTCGCGTAGCCCCGGCGAACGCATCCTCGATCGTGATGGTCACCTTGGCGTGGTGATCGTGCCCTCGCGCGGCCTCGAAGCCGCGCGCCGCGGCGCGCGGCTGGGCGCCGCGGCGGTGGGCGGAGCCGAAGAGGGCCTCGAAGAACTCGCTATACCGGTCGGCGTCGAATCCGTCGCCCGGGCCGCCGCTGAACTCGAACCCGGAGCCCCAGTCGGGCGGCGGATCGAAGCGCTCGCCGCCGCGCCGGCCCTGCCCCACCTGGTCGTAGGCCGCGCGCCGTTGCGGATCGCGCAGCACCTCGTAGGCCTCGTTGATCTCTTGCATGCGTTGCGCCGCATCGTCCGCCTTGCTCAGATCGGGATGGTGCTTGCGGGCGAGCCGGCGAAAGGCCTTCTTGATGTCGTCGTCGCTGGCCGAACGCTCGACACCGAGTACCTTGTAATAGTCCTTGAATTCCATGACGCGTCTCGTGGCTCTGCTCGACGTGTGAACGCACACGCCGCAGGGGGCATCGTCGCGCATGCGCCTGCGGTCGGATTGACGGGAGTCAATTTCACCGCAGCCGGCGGTGACCCGTCATCCGACACCGGCGGTCACCGGGTCAGCAACACGGGCACCTTGGCCTCGTGCAGCACGCGATGCGCCACCGAACCGAGCAACAGACTGCCGACTGCGCCCATGCCGCGGGTGCCCATGGCAATCTGATCGGCGCCGGTCTCGCTCGCCGAGCGCACGATCTCGGCTGGCGCGTAGCCCTCGGCCCGTCGCACGGACGCGATGGCAAGCTTGCGTTCCCGCGCGTAGGCCTGCGCGTCGGCCAGGATGTCGTCCTGCTGCTTGGCCAGCGCCTCCTCGACCTGCCGCAGACTCTGCGGCGACAGCTCGGCGTAGTAAACCGGTCCGCTGCGCACGTGGAGCAGCGTGACTTCGACTTGTGCCGAAGACTGCGCCCATGCAGCGACGGCATCGATGGCGTGCCGCGCCGGCTCGGACCCATCCACCGCGATCAGGATCTTCATCGGGTTCCCCTCGTGGCCAGGCAGGTGGCCCAGGAACTCGATTGAATCGGCGCCCGGGCCACGTGCCGTTGCGCCAGCGCAATGACACCGCAGCGCAGCCTATGCGCATGCCGACTGAGGCAGTGCCGAGGGAAAATGGCGGTCGCGCACCAGAGGCGACCGGGCAAAGAAAAAGGCACCGTGGTCGATGCCTTGACGTGCCGGGTCTGGTGGGCGGTGCAGGGTTCGAACCTGCGACCCCTGCCGTGTGAAGGCAGTGCTCTACCGCTGAGCTAACCGCCCGAACAAAGCGGGGCGCATTATGCCACGAGGCTGCGCCAGACCGTGCGTCCGCCACTCGCCTTGTCGAGCTCGGCCAGCGCGGTCAGGTGCGCGGCCAGCTCTTCGGCTGTGGGCTCGACGACGATCAGCTCGAAGGTCGACAGATCGATCGCGGCAGCGGCGTGCTCGCCCGCGCCGGAGGAGTCGCCGATGTCGATGACGAGGCTGTCCTGGCCGCGCGTCATGCGGATGTACACCTCGGCCAGCAGGCCCGCGTCGAGCAGCGCACCGTGCAGGCTGCGATTGGAGTTGTCGACCTCGAGTCGGCGGCACAACGCATCGAGCGAATTGGACTTGCCGGGGAACATTTCGCGCGCCATCGCGAGCGTGTCGGTCACCTTGGCCACCGCCTTCGCGAACGGCGCCCGGCCGATGCGCGACAACTCCTGGTTGAGGAAGCCGACGTCGAACGCGGCGTTGTGGATCACGATCTCGGCGCCTTCGACGAACTCGAGCAGTTCGTCGGCGACCGCCGCGAACAGCGGCTTGTCGGCGAGGAACTCGTCGGTCAGGCCATGGATCTTCAGTGCATCCTCGCTGCTCGACCGTTCGGGGTTCAGGTAGAAGTGCTTGTTGCGGCCGGTCAGCCGGCGACTGACGAGCTCGATGCAGCCGATCTCGATGATGCGGTCACCGCTCTCGGGCGACAGCCCGGTCGTCTCGGTGTCGAGGAAGATCTGGCGCATCGCGTGTTCAGGCCTTTCGTCGGGTCGACCACCACCACAAGGCGACGCCGATGGCCATCATCGGCACGCACAGCCATTGTCCTCGGCTCAGTCCGAGCGCCTGCAGGCCGAGGAACGCATCGGGCTCCCGAAAGTACTCGGCCACGAAGCGCAGCAGGCCATAGCCGGCCAGGAACGCGCCTGACACCTGGCCGGTTTGCCGGGGCCGACGCGCGTACAGCCAGAGCACCACAAAGAGCAGCATGCCTTCGAGTGCAAACTGGTACAGCTGAGACGGGTGACGCGGCAGCGGGCTGCCGCTTTGCGGGAACACCATCGCCCACGGCAGCGACGGGTCGGCCGCGCGCCCCCACAACTCGCCGTTGATGAAATTGCCGATGCGCCCCGCCGCCAGGCCGGTCGGCACGCACGGCGCCACCAGGTCGCTTACCTGCAGGAACGGCCGCCCACGGGTGCGCGCATAGAGCGCGAGCGCGGCGATCACGCCGAGCAGGCCTCCGTGGAAGGCCATGCCGCCCTTCCAGACGGCGAATGCCTCGAGCGGATGTGCGGCGTAGTAACCGGGCTTGTAGAACAGCACGTAGCCGAGCCGGCCGCCGATGATGACGCCGAGCACGCCGTAGAACAGC